>RCNB010000164.1_pt1 | contig 44607 bp, 49 predicted proteins | sample 2041321 | NCBI WGS metagenome assembly RCNB01 (sample SAMN09708232, study PRJNA481090) | Marine sediment metagenome, whole genome shotgun sequencing project.
GCATCGATGAGATCCTTATGAAGCCCATCCCGCCGGAGGACTTGGTCAAGATAACAAAGAAAACGCTCACAAAAGAGCAGTAGCTTAGATTATATATCCGCCTTCTATTCTCTCGAAATCCCTAACCATCTCTAGGTTTAGCTTTTGCTGGATTTCCTCGAAATCCTCGTCAGTGAGCTCCGCCCACGGACCCGTCAGGGATGCCTGAACAACTTGATGGGCTTTGCCGAAGTTCTCCTGGCATACCTTGTGTGTCATCCTGCGCACCTGCCTCTCATCGGGGTAACCGAGAGAGTGAAGATATTCGTGGACGAGGATAGCGAAAACGTTGGATTTCTCCTTGAGGCTCCGGGTCTGGCCTAGAAGCCTTCTGTTTAAAACGATGTCATTGGTACCCATGGGGTGGAAAGCACCGACCCGTATGGGAAGATTGCCGAGGTACAGCATGAGACCCACCCTATGAAGCCCTAGACTCCTTTTAACTGCCTTTTTAACTATAGAGAAAATGTCCCCATAGTTCTTGGCTCTGTCTAGGTCCGTGGGCAGGGTCAGTTACTGATTCCTCCGCGCTATACTGCTTCTACTGTTTTTACTTCTGGGATCTTCTTCTTGAGATAGTTCTCGACGCCCCACTTTAGAGTCATCTGACTCATCGGGCAGCCTGCGCACGCACCTGTAAGCCTTACCTTGACTACTCCGTCATCGGAGACATCAACTAGCTCCACATCTCCTCCATCAACCTGGAGGTGGGGCCTTACATCTTCAAGAGCCAATCTTACTTCTTCTGTGTTCAATGGCTTCACTCCAATCAGGGAATGCTCTGCGATATTTAAGGGTTCACTGAAAGGTTTTTTAGTGATAATAATGGGCTCAAACTTGTTTGTGCCATTTCTACATGGGAAAGTGTTTTAAACAGCCTGCAAGTAGAGATGGCGTCAAGGTGTCATTGGTGACTGGTGACTATAAAACAAGTTAGAGTTTACTCGCCCGGCAGTATTGCTAACCTTGGACCTGGTTTTGATGTATTCGGAGTCGCCCTAGAAGGTATTGGCGATATAATTGTTCTAGAGGAATCACCCGAGCCAGGTGTCAAGATAGACGTACAGGGGGTTGGGGCAGACAAGATACCGTCTGACCCGGAAAAGAACAGTTCAGGGGCGATCCTGAACCACGTCATTGAAAAATACGAACCCAGGCACGGGTTCAACGTTGAGATTAGGAAGGGAATACCACCTGGTACTGGCATGGGAAGCTCAGGGGCATCAGCGGCGGCAACAACAGTTGCGGTCAACGAGATGCTTGGGCTTCACCTCAGCGACAGGGAACTGGTCAAGCTAGCCGCCCTCGGGGAGGGGGCAGTGGCGGGAGCACCCCACGCGGATAACGTGGCTGCTAGCCTGCTGGGTGGATTTATCATCGTGGGCGAGGACTGGGATGTCATCAGACTTGATGCGCCCAGGTTCGGCATAGTGGTGGTCGTCCCCGATATCTACATAGAGAACAAGACAAAGAAGGCACGTGAGCTTCTACCGCAGAAAATACCGCTCAAGGACGCCGTGAAGAACATAATGCACGCATCGAGGATGGCGTTAGCCATAAGTCAGAAGGATGGAAAGATGTTCGGCTCGAACATCAACGACAGACTCGTTGAGCCATACAGGGCGGCCATGATACCCAACTTCTGGGACGTCAAACAGGCGGCACTGGACGCTGGAGCCTACGGCTGCAGCATCAGCGGAGGCGGACCCAGCCTGTTTGCGGTGGGCGATAACATCTACGATATAGGCGACGCCATGCAGAAGGCCTTCGGCGATATAGAGTCAACGTGTTACCACACGCGGCCCAGTAACAGAGGAACAAGGATGATTTGATGGCACAGTTCAAATGCATACGCTGTGGGCAGACCGCCCCAACCAACGACAACTATGTCTGCCCATGCGGCGGACTGTACGAGGTCCACCACGATTTCGGTGATATATCTCTTGACCATTTTGATGTTAAATTAAGTAATATAGGTTCAACTTGGAGTAGTGGCGTCTGGAGATATAAGGAACTCATCAACCCCGAGCTAGACCCAAGGCACATCGTTTCGAGGCCAGAGGGCAACACGAATTTATACAAGAGGCAGAAGGTGTCCGAGTACGCGGGCATCGATGGAATATATATGAAACACGAGGGCGAAAACCCCTCAGGCAGCTTCAAGGACAGGGGCATGACCGTCGGCGTGTCCGTAGCTGTAGAAAGAGGCAAAAGGAAAGTTGCGTGCGCCTCTACGGGCAACACATCCGCATCAATGGCAGCCTACGCTGCCCAAGCTGGGCTTCAGGGAATAGTGTTCGTCCCAGAGGGCATGATAGCGTACGGCAAGCTGGCACAAGCCCTGGCGTACGGCTCCAAGGTAGTCCAGGTGAAGGGAAACTTCGATGACGCCATGGGCCTCATCAGGAACGGTGCCAAGCGGCTGGGGTTCTACATCCTCAACAGCATAAACCCGTGGAGGGTCGAGGGACAGAAGAGCATCGTCTTCGAGATGCTCCAGCAGCGGAGATGGAAATCACCCGACTGGATCGTTGTACCCGCTGGAAACCTGGGGAACACCTCAGCATTCGGCAAGGCCCTGAGGGAGCTGAAGCAGCTGGGACTCATAGACAGGATGCCCAGGATCGCCGCCATCCAGGCAGAGGGCGCCAACCCGTTCTACAAGCTGTGGCACAGCGTCGACAAGAAGCTGGAGCCCATGAAGCCGGAAACCATCGCATCGGCCATCAAGATAGGCAACCCGGTAAGCTGGGAGAAGGCGCTGAGAAGCATCAGGGAGACTGACGGCGTCGTGGAGCAGGTCACTGATAACCAGATCCTCGACGCGAAAGCCATCATAGACGCAAGCGGCGTCGGGTGCGAGCCAGCGTCAGCGGCCTCACTGGCGGGAGCCAGAAAGCTCCGAGACATGGGAGTCATAGCCAAGGACGACCAGGTGGTCTGCGTGCTGACAGGCAACCTGTTGAAGGACCCAGAAACCACGATCAATTACCACATCAAGGGCGTCAGCGCCAGGTACAGTAACAAGCCAGTGGTGGTGGAAGCCAACCTGGACAGGATAGAGGCAGTTCTGAGCCAAGGAAACGACCCAGCGCCGGGTCAAGAGGTGAAAAACCTTGGAGATTGAGGTCATAAAGCTCGGAGGCAGCATCCTCCAGAGCGTCGAGACATTCGGAAGGGCGGCGGAGATAGTTCAGAAGGAGATGGCCCAGGGGAGACTGCCAATATGCGTTGTATCGGCCATGAAGGGGGTCACTGATCAGATCATCGGGGCGCTAAACGGCTGCCTCAATGAACCGGGTTACGACCCGAAGATTTTCGTAGTGGACTTGTTCGAGAGACACCTGATTGCGTTACCGCCAGGCGTTGAGGCAGACGAGGCCATGGAAACAGAGTTCGAGAAGCTACTTCACGTGCTCTCATACATCAAATCCAGCGGGGAGCTAGCCGACTCGGTTTACGCTTACGCTGTTAGCAGGGGCGAGAACCTGTCATCGAGGGTGTTGAGCCTTCACCTTGAGAACGCCAAGGTAGAGAACCGGTGCATTTACGGCGAGGACCTCATGGTCACCGACGAGCACAACAAGGAGGCAGCAGTCATCCTTGATGAGACCAAGATCAGGCTCCAGCTCAACCTCAACCCCGTTTTGGAGAAGGGCATCGTTCCCATCATCGCGGGTTTCGCGGGTAGGAGCGAGAGCGGCAAGGTGACCATCCTGGGCAGGGGAGGCACCGACGATACGGCAGTCAACATCGCCTACGGTCTGGGGGTCAGGAGAACCATCAAGTACGTGAAGGAGGAGGGCATCATGAGTATTGACCCCAAGTTCATCAGGGAGCTACGGGAGGAGAACCCTGACATCATGGAACAGTTCTACGACCTGCCCGAGCCAAAGATCATCCCGTACCTCAGCTACGTCGAGGCCTCCGAGCTCCTCAGGGAGGGGAGGACAAAGGTGGTCCACTACAAGGTGTTGGACCCATTGATGAAGGGGAACATCGAGCTCCAGATCAAGAACTATTATGACGAGGAGAGCGAGGGCACCATCATCGGCAAGGTGGAGGAGGCGATTTACATCGACAACGAGCCTAGACCCAAGGCCATCAGCTACCAGCGGGGACTTGTCGGGGTCAGGTTCCTGCCAAGCCAGAGCATCACCCCAACCGAGGTCTACGGGGAGGTCTTCAGCGCCCTCTCCAAGAGAGGCGTTGATGTACGCTACGTCTCCACGTCAGGGTACCAGCTCAGCTTCCTGATGCCGAAGGAAGACCAGAAGAGAGCAATCGATGCCCTCAAGAAGCTGGATATAGCTCTGGAGGTCGCGCCGTTGAAGGGAGTGAAAGGCACCTTCAGCGTCGTGGGCAGCGAGATGAGGGGCATGAAGGGTTTCTTCAGCCGCCTCACAGGCACGTTGGCCCGTCATGGGGTCAACATCGAGCAGGCAACCCAGCCCAACACTGAGAACATCATCAGGTTCAGCATAGACGACAACGATATCCCAATGGCGGTGGCGGCAGTGTACAACGAGTTTTTCAAATGAGGATACTAGAATGAGCAAGAAACAAGCAATCATAATTGGAGCAACCGGGGCCGCTGGCCAGAACATAGTAGAGTTCACCGCGGATCACCCCTGGTTTGAGATAGGATGCCTTTCGGCATCGGAGAGAAGCCACGGTAAGAGCTACCGCGATGCGACAGCGAAGGCGGTCTTCTTCAGGGAGGTTCCCAAAGAGGAGGTCATGGAGATGAAGGTGATAGGAGCCGACCACGTTGACCCCAGGGACTATGATGTGGCCTTCAGCGCTCTGCCAACTGAGATCGCCAAGGTCCAGGAGGCAAAGTTCGCCAAGCACATCCCTGTCATCAGTACAGCTTCGGCCTACAGGTACGAGGCTGATACACCGGTTCTCCTTCCCGACGTCAACCCGACCCACATCAGTATGATCGAGGGGCAGAGAGCGAACAGGGGATGGAACGGCTACATCGTCCCAGGACCCAACTGCACGACCATTGGTCTGGTATCCACGCTGAAACCGCTGCTGGACAAGTACGGCGTCGATGTGGTCAGCATGGTTAGCATGCAGAGCCTATCGGGTGCGGGGGAGAAGGGGCTCAGGGCAGACAGCGAGTACAGGATCAACGCCCTGAAGAACGTTATTCCGTTGATCGGTGGGGAGGAGGAAAAAGTGTTCATGGAGACCAACAAGATCCTCGGGGACATGGTTGACGGGAAGCTCATCGATGCATCCATCAATATTCACTCCACCTGCACCAGGGTTGATGTCAAGATCGTACACACCGAGGCCATTCACCTTGGATTGGGCAAGGCAGCCTCAGCGGGGGAGGTCAAAGCTACCTTCGAAGGCTACAGGTCAGAGGCACAGGAGCAAAAGCTACCGTCGGTAGCCGAGCAGCCAATCATCGTGGTCGACGAGGAAGACGGTCCTCAGCCTAAGAAACACGGAGACTACCCCAAGATGGTGACCCTTGTTGGCAGGCTGAGGGAGAACCCCCTGTTCAACAACGGCATCAGCTACGTCATTACAAGCGACAACCTTGAGAAGGGAGCTGGCGGCGGGGCGGTCCTATCCGCAGAGTACCTGCAGGTCAAGGGATTCCTTTAAACAAGGATTACCTCTTTTTTCCAGACGGGGCACTCGGTTGCCCTAATACTGGGCTCGAAGAACCCGAGCTCGGATCTTCTTTTGCACTCGATGAACATGCTACCCTCGACGCTGTTCCTGTTTGATAGGCTGCGCGCGCGCTGTATCTGTCTATCTTGGTGGTGACAAAATAGACCCCTCATTTTTTATCCTTTAAAATCGACTGAACTAGTGATCATAATGAAAGAATTCAGCCTCATAGCCACTGGTGACAGCCTCATCACCATGAAGCAGAGCGTCCACAGCGAGCCCCAGTTTACGCGACTCGTCAACCTGATAAGGGCCGTGGACTGCGCCTTCGCGAACCTGGAGATGAACCTCCACGACTACGAGACCGATTGCTACCCCGCGGCAGAGTGCGGGGGCACCTACACCAGGGCACATCCCAGCATCCTCAAGGAGCTCCTCTGGATGGGCTTCGACATGTTCAGCACCGCCAACAACCACAGCATGGATTACATGTATGGAGGTCTTTTTAGCACAATCAAGTACCTCAAGGAAGCGAACGCCGCGTATGCGGGCACTGGAAAGAACCTAGCCGAGGCTAGGGCACCCAGCTACCTGGAAACCTCAAACGGAAGGGTGGGACTCATATCCGCGTGTAGCACCTTCGCTAACTTCGGCAGGGCAGGTGATCAGCGCAAGGATATGCACGGTAGGCCCGGATTGAACCCGCTGCGTTACCTGAAGTGGTACGAGGCGAAAACAGAGACAATCAACAAGCTCAAGGAGATCGAGACTGAGCTCAACCTGCCCCAGGTTAACCAGGAGCAAGACAGCTACCACCTGATGAACACCAAGTACGTCGAGGGGGACAATGTCGGCCTCCACACACAGCCGCACCCACTGGACATGGAGGGCAACCTTGAGTCCATCAGGGACGCGAGGAACCAGGCAGACTGGGTCCTGTTCACACTCCACGCCCACGAGGGGTACCCGGGGGACACTGAGAGACCCGCAGAGTTCATCGAGGAGTGCGCGAGGGCGGCGATAGACGAGGGCGCCCACTGCTTCATAGGCCACGGACACCACGCCATGAGGGGCATCGAGATCAGGGACAGGAAGCCCATCTTTTACAGCCTCGGGGATTTCATATTCCAGAACGAGACCGTCGAGAAGATGCCCTCTGATTTCTACGACAGGTACAAGCTTGACCCATACGCCGGGGTGGTCTCTGATGCATACGATGTCAGGCAGAAAACCAAAGCCTCACCTGGGCGCACCCAAGGCAAGTGGTTCACTGATGACGAGAAGTACTGGATCAGCATCGTACCCAGGATGGAGTACCAGGGCGATAAACTCGACGAGCTGCTCCTCTACCCGATAGAGCTCGGCATGGAAAAGCCAAGGAGCCAGAGGGGAAGACCCATGATGGCCACTGGCGAGAGGGCGAAGAAGATCCTCGGTATCATCGAGGAGCTGTCGGAGCCCTACGGGACCCAGATGGAGATCGTCGACGACGTTGGCGTGGTCTGGCTCAAGTAGATCCAGGTTACACACACGGTGTTGTCGTGTTACGGTAGCTACAAACCGCTATATGGAAAACGCGGGGAGTAGGGCTGGGAATGGGTGTTCGCCCGTCCAACGGCGATTCAGCCCACCTTTTCCTGTTATGTTACCCTATGATCCTTGTCCTCGTTGGGCGTCGTTATCGGCTTGATGACCAACGTCCCATCCTTGACAGCCCAGGTTCTAAGACCGGCGTACTCGATACCGTTTAACTCAAGCAACCCTTGAGCCTCAGATTCCCTGCCCTCGGGAACGTAGAGGAAGAACTTTTTCAGTTTATGCGTCACACCCGCTAGCTCAGATAGCGCCCTCCACTTGGGTACCTGATCCTCGCTCACGTTCATCTCCGGCTCCACCTCGCAGATGACCCTCAGGTCCCCGTTCTCGAAGGTGCTCACAATCGAAGGCGTGTACCGCTTCTCGCCCACCTCAATGATGAGCTGCTGCTCCGTGTAGTCGTTGGTGTAGACGCCCCAGGTCATGTCCCAGTCCTCCTGGTCGATGAAGGGGAAACGGGTGGCGGCGATGATGCGGCCCACCCTGCGAAGGGTCTCCTCCGTTGAGATCATGGGTAAGGGATGGCTCCGCGGTGATAATACGGTTGTGCCTGATTTTTTATAATACATTATTAAACTGATGCGTTATTCTCCTCTGAGCTGCATAAAAATAGATTTGTGCGCGTCAAACTAAGGTTCTTTATCGAAGTTGAACCAAACAAAGATGACATGTCTAGAGTTACGGTGAAGCGAGAATAAAATCTCCGTTTTTAAGTAAAGGTTTCCTTGTTAAAATCATCGATTACGCGTGCTTTGTTATAGTTTTGTAGCGCGGGCTGCATTTTTTATAATACGGAAATCCTTCACAGTGTGATTATTATGGGCTCAATATACGCCGACATGGTTCTGCTGAACGGCAAGATCATCACAGTGGACCCCGATGACAGCATAGTCGAGGCCGTCGCGGTCCTGGGAAACAAGATAGTTGCAGTTGGGTCAAACGAGGAGGTGAAAGAGTTCACAGGCCCCGAGACAAAGGTGATTAACCTGGGAGGAAAGACAGCTATGCCTGGCATCATCGACAGCCACACTCACCCAACAGGGATCGCTGAGGGGTACCTCAAGGTGAACTGCAGGGCACCGCCCGTAAGGAACATCAAAGACCTCCAGGACATGGTAGCGGTAAAGGTCAAGGAACTTGGACCCGGTGCGTGGGTCCTGGGAACCGCCTACAACGACTCCAAGCTGGAGGAGAGGCGGCAGATGACACGGTGGGAGCTGGATGTCGTCGCCCCGGAGAACCCTGTCATGTTAACATCCGATACCGGGCACCAGTGCATCGTCAACAGCCTTGCCCTTGAGATAGCCGGCATCACCAAGGACTCGCCTGACCCTCCTGGCGGCGAGTACGACAGGGACGACAACGGCGAGCCCACTGGTCTCATATACGAGGTGGCCCAGGGCGAGATCAGGAAGCATATCCCTCCTTACACCGTGGCGGAGATCAGGGAGTCCTACAAAAACGTCGTGGATCAGTTCAGCAAGTGGGGCGTCACGTCTACCCACAACGCCAGCGCCAGAAGAACGGGCATCAGGGCTTACAAGCAGCTGCTGGACCAGGGCGTCAGGCAGGTCCGTATGAGGCTCATGGTGAGCGTCAACAGCGACAATCCCGGTGACGTTGTGGATGCCCTGGAGTTGGCGGGGATTGAGTCAGGGTTCGGTGGCGAATGGCTTCAGGTAATGTCAACAAAGATCATGGGCGACGGCTCAGGTGCGGGGGGAACCGCGGGGGTTTACACGCCTCAGCACAGGGGGACCATGGGTCTCGGGATAATGATGACCGATGAGGCGGAGATAGAGAGACTGGTGCACCAATCACACGACGCAGGGCTCAGGGTTAGCATTCACAGCATCGGGGACAGGGGCGTGGACGTGGCGCTTGACGCCATCAAGAAGGCCCAGAAACGGAACCCGATACCCAATATGAGGCACAGGCTTGAACACAACAGCGTTTGCACGCCCAAACAGCTCAAGAGGATCAAGGAACTGGGGGTCACACCCAGCAGCAGCATCGGGTACATGTACGGCCTCGGCGACCAGTACGCCGAGAACTTCGGCGAGGATCGGAGCAGGTGGCTGCACCCCCACAGGACCATGAAGGAGATGGGCATAATAGCTGGGGGCAACAGCGACTGCCCCGTCACCTACTACAGCCCCTTCGTACAGATGTACGCCGCCGTGACCAGAAAATCCAGTAGCGGGCAGGTCGTCGGACCCGAGGAGGCCATTGATGTCATGGATACCATACGGGTCTACACTTGGAACGGAGCCTACTTGAGCAAGGAGGAGGACAAGCTGGGAAGTATCGAGCCGGGAAAATTGGCGGACATGATAGTATTGGACAGGGACATCCTGACCATCGACCTGGATGACCTGCTCAATGTCCAGGTGCTAACAACCATGGTGGACGGTAAGATCATCTATGAGGCCGATTAAGACTCGTAAAAACCCATCGCGCGCGCGGATAGTTTTGTGAAAAAGGGTTCCATTAAGCGATAAGGATGGGCGAGGTTGCGGGTGAACTAGGTGCTGTTGACGCGCGGGATAATCGCATCGGTGGTGATGTTGAGACCAAGCTCCTTCAGCGGCTGCTCGCAGCCGGGGTCCATTATGTGGGTGCTATGCCACTCGCAGTTCTTTAGAGCTGGAAGCTCGTCGAGGCACTCCGCCGCGTTGGGGTTGAACACCGCGCTCACGGCGAGGGCGTCAAGCACCTCCCTTACGTCAAGGGAGACATCGCTTAGACCCATGCTTATCTTGAGCTTCCTGATGCTCTCGATGATGATGGGGGAGAGCACATCAATCTCGTCTGGGACGCCTGAAAGAAATTTTACCGCGTTTAGCAGCGCGGCTGATTCGCTGTGCAGGATAGGGCTACGTTTACCGGTTACGATGACCGGTTTATTATTCATCCAGATCTCGATGGCGGCACCGGAGTACAGGCCGTTGCTTCCCTTGTCCTCGGCTTCCTTGGATATCTCCATTGCCTTGTTGGCCGCGGTAGCCACATCCCTGTCCTCAGGCTTGACACCCACCCGTTCCATGATCTTTTCCATGCGCTCCATGGTGTCAAATGTGGTGTTGCCCTCCACGTACTCCCTCTTGTACTGGTAGTAACGGCGGAGGACCTCCTGCCTGCTGGCAACCTGGATAACATCATCGTCAATGATGCCCTGGTTTGCCATGTTGACGCCCATATCGGTGGGGGACTTTATTTCAGTCATTGGATCCCCATCTGGAACCATCCTCTCAATGATGCGCTCCATGATTACAAAGTTCTCAACGTCCCTGTTGTAGTTAGTTGACTCCTCGCCGTAGGCCTTCAGGTGCCAGGGGTCAACACAGTTATAGTCGCCGAGGTCAGCGGTCGCCGCCTCGTAGGCTATGTTCACTGGGTGCTCAACGGGCAGGTCCCATATGGGGAAGGTCTCGAACTTTGCGAAGCCGCTCATGATGCCCCGTTTCCTGTCCTGGTAGACCTGACTCATGGCAAAGCTCATCTTGCCACTGTTGGGGCCAGGGGCGGTAACGACGATGATCTTCTTCTCGGTGGGCACCCACTCGGGTTTGCCGTAACCCTCGTCGCTGACGACCAGGTCGATGTCCTCAAGGTAGTTAGGTATCTCGTAGGCGATGAAGACCCTGATACCCCTGTTTTCAAGGCGCTGCTTGAATTTGAGCGCGGATTGCTCTCCGTTGAACCTGTTGATGATAACTGCGGAGACGGCAAGACCCAGCTCGCCGAGGTCGTTGATATCCTTGAGGATCTGGTCCTCATAGGTTAGCCCGAAGTCCCTTCTGACCTTCCTGCGATCGATATCCTTTGCGCTGATGCAGTGGATGATCTCAAGGTCGTCCCCTAATTTTTTGAGCATCTTGATCTTGGTGTCAACCTGGAACCCTGGAAGTACCCTGGATGCGTGGTTGTCGAAGCGTAGCTTTCCGCCGAACTCCAGGTATAGCTTGTCGAAAAGGGCCACCCTCTCTATGATGCGCTTGACCTGTGCATCAAGGTATTTCTGTGTGTCAAATCCAATCTTCTTCACGTTGTGTTCCTCTTCAATACCGCTATCTAGCCTTGATTGTTTATAGATAATATTCGAAATCAGGGCATGGGTGGCGTATAAAATCTTCGAATTAAGAAATTAAGCTTGGAGAACTCATAACTTTTGGTTTTTCAACCCCCATTAACTCTAAAATGGTGGGTGAGACACTGCTCAAACCCTCATTTTTCCTCAGTTTAACCGATCTAAGGTCTGATTTGTCGGATATGAGAATGAAAGGCACCGGGTTTAACCCGTGTGAGGGGTTCACCGAGCCATCGGGATACAACATCGCCTCAACATTACCGTGGTCACCTGTGACGAGGATCGTGTATCCGTGTCTTAGTCCCATATCAACGACACGCCCAAGACATCGGTCGATCACCGCGGCCGCTTTGATGCCAGCCCGCAGATCCGCGCTGTGCCCAACGAGATCCCCGTTAGCGTAATTTACCAGTATGAAATCGTATTTTTCTCCCTCGATCTCAGGGATCAACGCATCAGTGATGGCTGAGGCGCTCATCTCGGGCATATCGGCGTAGCTTGGAACCTTTTGGCTGGGAACCAAGATTCTCTCCTCCCCAGGGTTGGGCTCCTCGAACTGGCTGTTGAAGAAGAACGTGACGTGGGCGTACTTCTCCGTCTCGGCGATCCTCAGTTGCCTTAAACCGTTCCTGCTCAATGTGATCCCAAGGTTGTCGGTTACCTGGACCTGGGGAAAAACAACGGGGAGGTCTAAGTTATTGTCGTATACGCTCATGCAGACATAACGAATGTCGGGGAGCACTCGCTCGAAACCCGTGAAATCTGGCTGCGTCATGGCGTATGTGATCTGCCTCGCCCTGTCGCTCCTAAAGTTCCACATGATGAAGGCATCACCATCCCGTACGGTGGCTACCGGATCACCGTTTTCCGTCAGCGTTACGGGGTCAACATAATAATCAGTGAGATCCGGTTTCTCTTCATACTGGTGATCAAGCGCATCAAATGGGTCCGTTTCAATTCGCCCCTTCCCTTGGGTCAACAGATCATAAGCTACTTCGGTTCGATCCCAGTTGGTATCCCGGTCCATGGCGTAGTATCTGCCAACAATTGATGCGATCTTTCCAACGCCTTTCGCATTGATTACCTCATTTAGCTCAGCTATGAATCCCTTGGCGCTCCTCTCTGGTACGTCCCTGCCATCGAGGAAGCAGTGGATGAAAACATCATTGAGACCATTTCTCCTCGCCAGCTCAAGTAATGCGTATAGGTGCTCCGTTGTTCCATGGATGCCCTGGTCACTGAGTAACCCGCCGAGGTGTAAACGACCGCCTGTTTTTCTCAGGTACCCGACTGTATCTTTGAACTCTTTTTTCTCGTAAAAACTCCCATCCACGATGGCCCTGTTGATCTCCTCAAGGGGCTGCCATACGACGCGGCCAGCCCCCATGGTAAGGTGACCAGACTCGCTGCCTCCCTGGGTTCCCTCAGGGACACCCACGGCGTTTCCTGTGCACTTTAAGGTGGTCCACGGGTACTCCCTCATGTACATATCATCGTTGGGAGTGTCCGCTAGGTATGCGGCGTTGCCCTCCTTCTCCTCGGAGTACCCCCACCCGTCCCTAACTACTAGTATGACGCGTCGATGAGCCATCAAGTTGATGTGACGCGTCCGTGTTTAAAACCTGCCCGTCAGCGGCCTGAACGGTTGAATAATATGGAGATTAAGCTGATCAGGATGAGCAGCGGGCTCGTGGCGAAGTAGAAGCCGTCGCGCCTGTAAACGTATATTATGAACCAGGGAACCCTCTCTGCACCGGGTATTACGCGGGAGAGGTAGGGCAAGGCGACAAAGAGTACGCCTACAAGGATCAAGACCCACCCCATTGACGTGAAAGGCGAATAATCGTCCACCATTATCCCAGCAATATACACTAATGCGTAGCAAATATTTTAAACAACTATACAGGTGAACACGCGGTCTGAGGCTTTCTAATGAAGATCATAATACTGGGACCTCCGGGGTCAGGGAAGGGGACACGCGCACACATCATCTCAGAGATATTCGATCTGCCAGTCATCACCACCGGGGACATGCTCCGCGGTGCGATCAGGGAGAAAACCGAGTACGGGCTGGAGGCAAAGACGTACATGGACCTGGGGGACCTAGTTCCCGATGATATCGTCAACGGAATCGTGAAGGAGCGAATGAGCAGACCAGACGTCGTGAAGGGATTCATACTGGACGGCTACCCGAGGAGCGTCAACCAGGCCGACGCCCTCGACGAGATACTCAAGGCAAAGGGCATCAAGCTCACCCACGTACTCTCGGTGGTTCTCAGCGACGAGGAGATCATTGAGAGGCTCTCCAAGAGGAGGAGCTGCCCAGTATGCAACGAGATATATCACCTCGTCTCAAAACCCCCAAAGAAAAAGGGAGTGTGCGACAAGTGCGGTGCCAAGCTAATCCTACGTGAGGATGACAAGGAGGACGTCATCAGGCACAGGCTCCAGGTCTACAGGGAGACCACGCAGCCGCTACTTGAAAGGTATGAGAAACAGGGACTGATAGTTGAGACGGACGGCGAGGTCCCCATTGAGGGGCTCCGCGACCACCTCAAGGAGCTTCTGGGCTAGGTCTTGTAGCCAATCATGCGGAGGAAATCCTTCCGCCACTTTATCCCTTCATCATCCTCGACGCCCTTGGGTTTGTTACCGTCAATAACTCCCAGTATCCCACGACCCTGCTCTGCCTCGGCCACTATCACCTGCAAAGGGTTCGCGGTGGCTGCGATGATCCTGCATACCTCGGGCACCGATTTCAACTGGTTAAGCACGTTTATGGGGTAGGCGTCCCTGAGGAGGATAACGAGGCTGTGACCGCACCCCAGCTTCATGGAGTTATCCGCGGCAGCTTTTCTCAGCTCCTCGTCGTTCCCGTCATGCCTCACGAGGCAAGCCCCTGAAGCCTCGCTGAACGCCAGACCGAACTTGATGCCCGCGGCGCTGGATGATAGAGCCTCGTAGACGTCCTCCACTGTCTTGATGAAGTGGCTCTGGGCTAGGATGATGTTGCATTTATCGGGGATATCCATCTGAACAATTTTTAGATCCATAATGAACCAGCCCCGTCCCCGTTTTTAACGATTCCAGTCGTGAAGCGTAAATAGAAGCAGAGAGTTGATTTACCTGATGAACAAAGGCGATGGCGAGGACCGCTACAAGGAGGACGATGATTTCTCAGAGCGGTTCAGCGGATGGCACTACCAGCTGGGCTGGGGAGACGGCTCAGCCAGCGTCGCGCCGTACGTGCCCACGCCGCAGAGCCTGGTCAACAAGATGCTTGAGCTGGTCGAGGCTGGACTGGGTGATGTATTGTATGATCTCGGCTGCGGGGATGGCAGGTTCCTCATCACCGCGGTGGACGAGTTCAATGTCGAGAAGGCTGTTGGGTATGAGCTAAACAAGCACCTCTACGAGGTGGCGGAGGACAACGTCGCCAAGAGCGGACTGATTGACCAGATAAGGATCGAGAGCGGTGATTTCATGGAGGCAGACTTCAGCGAGGCAACCATCATCACCCTGTACCTGACCACCTCGGGAAATGCCAAGCTCAGACCAAAGTTCATGGAGGAGCTAAAGCCTGGGACGCGAATCATCAGCCACGATTTCCCCATCATGGGATGGACTCTCTCCACTCCAGACAAGGAGCCCCTGAACATAGGGACCCACAAGGTGTTCATGTACAGCGTACCAGAGGCGTACACTGAGGAAGAGGACAAAGAAACCCCATCCGAGAACAGGTGGGGCAGGATAAAGAGACTTTTTGAAAGGCGATAGGAAGGCTAGTCATTCCAGAGGCCCAGCGCCAGAGCGATGATTGCCATCCTCGCGTAGATGCCGTGGCCCACCTGCCTGAAGTACCACGCGTTGGGCATATCATCAACGTCTGTGCTGATCTCGTTGACCCTCGGCAACGGGTGCATGATGACCACGTCCTTCTTGCCGTGCTCCTCGATGAGCTTCCTGTCCATGATGTAGCTGTCCTTGACCTTGTCGTACTCCTCCTGGGTCGCGAACCGCTCCCTCTGGACACGCGTCATGTAGACCACGTCCAGGTGGGGCATGTTCTCGGCTAGGTCGCTCACCTGGATGACCTCGACCTTTCCCTTGACCGCCTCAAGGACCTCCTCTTTCATTTTGAGGGCTTCTGGGGCTATGCAGTAGACCTTGACATTGTATTGACGCAGGGCCTTGAGCAGGCTGTGAACAGTCCTGCCGTTCTTCAGGTCACCCACCAATCCGATGGTGAGGCCGTCGATCTTGCCCTTGGCGTAACTGATGCAGTGCAGGTCCAGCATTGTCTGGGTGGGGTGCTCCCACGTGCCGCTGCCGCCGTTAATGTATGGTACCTTGGCTACCTTCTTCGCCCTGAGCGCCGCGTCACTGTCTGGGTGCCTCATGGCGATGATATCAACATAATTACTGATCGTGCTGATGGTGTCCTCGAAGGTCTCTCCCTTCTTGGCGCTGCTAGTCATGGGGTCCGCCACAGTCGTGACGCTCCCGCCCAGTCTGAACATCGCCGTCTCGAAGCTGAGCCTAGTCCTCGTGCTTGGCTCGAAGAACATTGAGCCCAGTACCTTGCCCTTGGCTAGGTCGCTGCTCTCCTTTGAGATGTCCACCATCTTGTCCGCTACGCTTAGGATATAGTCGAGTTCCTCTCGGCTATAATCCATCATGCTGATGAAATGTTTATCCTTGAAATCTGATGCATTAACCAAATCTCACACCGTACCAAAGGAAGGGTAGCCTTTCCCTTATCTTTCTTACCGTTAAAAAACCTCAAAACTGAATGAACTCACGGTTTTGGCCGCGTAATTGGAGTCTCAATCCTTATCTCCTGTTATGGCTAGTAGGTATTCACTCTTGTGAGGCGATTATATGAGAATCAGAAAGACACCTGACCTTAGTTGTTGGAATAAACTGGGAACCATGACCACGGGCCTCGGTAAAAAGTTCCACCTCTACGAGTCGCCAGACGGCAAGAAGGTCGCACAGATGGACGACGACCTCATGATCCACATGATCATTGAGGACGGGAAGCCCATATACCTGAACCCGACGACTACCGACAGCCTGAAACGGATGGCCGAGATACAAAAATATCTCAAGGACAGCTCCAAGAGACCCGAGCTCTAGGACGGGTACATCCCTATCTCAATCAGGAAGCTCTTCAAAGAGTTCGTAAGATCGTAATCCTTCAATTGGTCAAGGGTAACCCACTCCGCCTCCAAGGCATCGTCCATGGGGCACATCTCCCCGCTCACCATATCGGCAAGGTACTGGATGATGACGAAATGATAGTACACCTCGCCCTTGTCATCCAACTCTATCTTGTCAACGACCCCCAGCCTCGTGACAAGCTCCACCTCCAGACAGGTCTCCTCCTTCGCCTCCCTGAGAGCTGCATCCTCGATCCTCTCACCCACCTCAACGAGGCCACCTGGGACTGACCATAGCCCCTTGTCTGGGTTCGCTGCCCGCTTGATGAGAAGATACCTTTCACCATCCCTGATCATGACTCCAACACCAGCGATCGGCCTGGTCGGGTACTCCCTTCGACGGCTCATGAATTGAAGAGGGAGTGGAGATGGTATAAACTTAGTCCATCTCCCTGCTTGCCAGCTCCATGTGCACGAACCTGCTCATGGCCGTGCTTGAGCTACTGGCCGGGTAGAGCTCGGGCAGTATCTTTACCCATATGGGGAACCTGCACTTCAACGACGTGCCCTTGACTATGGCCTCACCGGGAGGCAGGTTTCCTATAAGCTCGGCGAACTCGTTGCCCATGATCTCGGCGACCCTGTTCTTGTCCACGTCCTCCAGTCCGTGGCACACGATGTTGTTGGCGCACTGGGTGATAACGGTCTTCTCCACGGTGCTGAGCCTCTGCGTGACCGCCCACAAGCCAACCCCGTTCCTCCCACCGTTGGTGGCTATCTCCTTGATGACGTTCAGCAGCTTTCCGCGGGTATCCTTGTCACCGATCTCAAAGACGCCCCTCTGGGGCGCGTAGTACATGGCCTCCTCGAGGACAATGACGCACCCGAACTTTCTGTTCTCAAGGGCCTCGTTGAATATCTTCTTGAGAACCTGGCTCACCACGAGCTGCTTCTGAGTCCACGTATCCTTGCCTACGGACAGGTCCATGATGACCACGTGTTTGTCCTTCAAGAGCTCAACTGGGTCAAGGGGCTCGGAGTTACCATCAGAGATGAGCTTGCTGTTCCCGACACTGTTGATGACCTGCTGCCTGTAACTCTCGAACTCATCCTCCTTCTTGTTGAAGCCCAGCTTCTCCGGCTTAACCCATGTGACTGCTGACTGGAGCTTGTGCTTGGTAACGGGGACGGCCTGGGCGTAAAGGATCTTCAAGGCATGAATCAAGATCTTGGCGTTCCACCATGTCTTCTGCCAACCAAACTCACCAAGATAGTCCTCCCACGGGATGGCCCCCGGCTGAAAGAAACGGCTCCAGGGCACCTTCAATGTCTTCTCGGGGCCCAGGTGCTCTCTGAGGCTGTTGTACTCCCCGTCCTTGTCTACGATGAGGAAGCGCACGGGCGGACTGGCGTTGGCGGCCCTGCTGATCATGCTTATCGCTGTGGTGGTCTTGCCGGTCCCCACGGCCCCGCAGATGAGACAGCTCTGGCGGATTAGGCTGTACAACCCCAGCTCCACGTCCAGGTCCGTGCTAGGGTCGTTGCCCAGCAGTATCTTCCACTCCCCGTTGGGCTTGGTGAACTGTTTAATCACATCCCTCTCGGCAATGAAGACCGGCGTGTTCGGTGACAGCGGGTACCTCAAGGGCCTAAGGCTGCCTCCGTTGTCAAGCCAGCCCCACTGGTACGCCACGGCGTGCAGCGTGCTGTCCTCCACGTCCATGATGACCCTGCCCTCCCTGAGCATGACCTCCTCGTACTCCCTGACCCGCTTGTGGGGGAAAACCTTGGTTACCTGGTAGACCACAGGCCGCCCGTTCTTGGGGTGGTCAATATACACAAGGTTCCCCTTGGCAAGCTCAAGATCCCTAAGCATGAGGATCGTGATCTCGTTGATGCCGTACTCGCCCGTGCTGCTATATGTGTGACCTACCCTTAGACTCCCATCCATCTGCTCTCCCCCCAGAAAGGAGCCACCTGCGTGATCTCCCCGTTGGCCCGGCTCACCCTGCCCAGGACCTCGCTGTAAACGTCTCTGATGAACCTCTTTGTCACCTTGACAGCCTCGTCCGCCTTGACGATGGGGTAAGGTATCCCGTTCCAGTAACTCGTCGAATAGCAGTAGTTGGCTATGTCATCAAGCTGGTCTAGGCAGAAATCCGGCACATCGATGCGGACAGGCGGTATCTGCCACTCCTTGGTGAGCCTCACGTAGCTGCTGTAGATTGGCGTGTCAACCGCGTCCATAAGCGGACTGGTCTTGGTCGCCAACTGGAGGCCCATCCGCGGGCTGAACACCTCAGTCATTTCCCCCGGGTTCAATACGTGGAGCATCAGGAAGCTGTCCGTGAAATCAGTCTCCCTGTTAAGCCCAAGGAAGTGGATGAGATACCTGGCGCTGGGCCTCTTCACGATGCCAGCAATGGCTATCCCCCTCTCCCTGCACCTCCTGAGAAGCCTGTTCACAGCGTTAATGAGCCTCTGCCTGTCCTCCTCCTTGCCCGCGTTCTGCCACCAGTTGCTGTACGCAAGGGGGCCGTCAATGAAGATGAGCTCTGCCTTGGAGCCCTGCTCAAGGAACCTGTAAGCCGTCTCGTAGAGGCGGGCCTCCCGCCGGATGTCCACGAGGCTCCTGAAGTTGTACTGGGCGCTGTATGGCTCCGACAGGGACTCAGGACTCAAGAAGAAACGCTTGCCGTCAGGCAGCGCATATGCCAGCGCCCCTATCACAGCGTACTGCCTCGATGCTAGGGGAATGACCTGGCTTCCAGCGTCAACCCCAATTACGTGGACATAAGCCTCCCTCTTGGTCAGGGGAGTTATTAGTATCTCGTCCCTGATCCTCGCCGCCAACTGTTTTACCTTGGGTGTCTGTTCGAATACGTTCTCGGTGATCTCATCCAGTATCAGGTTCCTGAGGGACAGGCTCAGGTTTTCATGTGATTCTGGGATCGTTTTTTCCCGCGCAATTATTTTCTCCTTGACCGCCAGCATCAGTTTCACGTTTCCTGTAATACCGTTCTGAGCAACACTTTTTTTCCTAGATATTTAAACCATACGTATGTTTTGAGCGTAATTTGGGATATTCGCCGCTTTATATATAAAGTAAGAAATTATTGCGCTCGTTCAATACGAATGAAAACGGTTTTTCCGACTTGACCCCAAAAATAAAGTTCAAATAACCAAAGACACACACATGTCAATAATCGAAATGTCACCCAAAAAGAGTCTAAAAGAAGAGGTATTCCGGGAATTCCTCCAAGATCCGAGCCTCGGACCCAGCGAGATGACCAAGAAACTGGGCGCAAAGTATAACTCAGTCAAGGCTGCTTTCGCCAAGCTCGCGGAGGAAGGATTCCTCGAGCGCCTGAACAGGGGAAGCTACAGACCAAACATGGCAGCCATAGTCCTTGACCTCATGGACCGCATAGAGAAACTGGAGTCACAGGTGAAATAGCATGGTCAAATGGAGTGAGGTCCTCAAGAATGTCTCGCCGAAAACCAGCCAGTTCAAGGTGCTCACTTACCTAGCTTTCAAGGGAGCCAGCCAGCCAGCGGAGATCTCAACTGATACCGGAATCCCAGCTGGCACAGTAAGGCCCGCCCTGAGGACATTACTGGACAAGGGATACGCTGAACAGCATGAAAATGGCGGCTACTCCAGCCTTGTACCGTTCACAGACATCGTTTCACATTTATACTCGGTGAACAAAAAGTAGGCGGGGAAGCCGTGTGGGTTCAGATGAGTTAGAGGGACTGAGGCGGGCCGAGAGCCAGCGCGAGGTCCTGATGTGCCTCATCGAGACAGGTGAGCCCATGTCGTCCCAGGATATATCGGAGAAGCTAGGCATCACAGTGAACGCCGTCAACATAGCCCTTTTCCAGCTCAACAAGAAGGAGCTGGTTGACAGGGTATCGAGGGGCGTCTACCGTTACCAGATGGGACCGATTCTCTTAACTCTTCTAAAGGAGTACTTTAGTCGATAGACTTGAGCCTGGCGGAGCTGGACCCCAAGACATCAGCGTTCAAGGTTCTCGTGTACCTCACATTCAAGGACAGGCCCATGAAGCCCCTTGAGATAACAAAGGGGCTGGGCGTGAATGGCTCAACGGTCAGAGCCAGGCTGTCCGAGTTGAGAAAGAAAGGCCTCGTGAAAAGCGTCTCTGACGGGTACGTCTCGCTGGTCACAAGCTACGATATCCTGATGAAGCTGACCCAGACCTAGTTGAGCTTGATGAGCTTCCCTACCTTTCCGATGTTAAGCTGCCTCATGCCACGGTAGATCTTCAGGTACCCGTTCTCGATCCTGACCTTGTCCCCGACGTTTCCCTGCCTGATCTGCTCGTTCCACATCACGAGCACGACGTCGCCTGAATCGTCCTTCAAGGTGGCCTCGGTGACGATCAGGGTCTGCCAACTCCTCCTGCTCCTGACCTCCCTGGCGATCGCCTTCTCGATGATCTCGCCGTGAACGATGATCTTTCTCATGTCCGGTGAAAGCTCAACGATAGAGGGTAGGTCAACGGGCTCGACCTCCTTCCGGTACCAATCCGTCATGTATGGCTTGGTTTTAATGGAACCTATCTTCTCAAAGCCGTTGGACTCAAGGAACCCCTTGTTCCTCTCGTTCCACTCCACGTTCCCCACTGTCCATGCCTTGGCTGGGCTCAGCTCCATGACCGCCTTGAAGGCATCCGAGGCGATTCCCTTGTCCTGGAAATCGGGGTCAACGAATAATCTCACCAGTTCCTTGTGGTCGAAGCCGTTCTCGCTTATGATGATGCCCCCGACTATGACCTCTTGGTAGAGGATACAGTATGTCTCAAGCTTCTCAATGTAGTAGAGGTGGTCCTTTGCGGCCTTGTAGCCCCTGGGCCCCCAAGCCTCTTTACCGTGCTGCTCCGATGCGTGCTCGTATGACCTTTCAGAGACGAGGGCCAGGACACCCGCATCGTCCTCTGTTGCCCTTACTAATTGAATATCGTTGGATGTCATATCAGTCCCTACGATTAACGAAGCTTCCTTTATTATACCTATCACGGGCTCAGGCGGCTAAGACTTATAGGATATCATCAAGAAATGTAGGTTTGATATAGATTGTCGATTAGAACGCCGGGGCTGATAAGGGAAAGGACGGAAGCCTTGCTGAGGCTCAAGAGGGCCCCAAGCCAGGAGACCATATTCTACTACATACTTGAAACCGGCAAGACGATGACCGTGAAGGAGGTTGCATCTGAGCTGGACCTCACGGCCAAATCAGCTGAAAGGGCTGTCGCCAAACTCCTTGAGAAAGGGCTACTGCAGCGATCCACGTTCAGGGAGGGGACCTATGTCTGTGACTCCAAAATGATTGTGGTATCCCTGCTTAGAACGGTTATTGAGCTATACGAGGACCTGGAGAACAGGCGCTAACCGCTCTTCCTTATCTTTTCTACTACCTCGTCATCGACCCATGCCATTCCCTTCGAGGTTAGCCTGTACTCGCTTCCCTTGCCGCTTGGCTTGAAGACGTGGCCACGTTTCCTCATCTCGTTCAGACGGGCGGCCACGATTACATCCTTTCCGCTTGCCTCAAGGCGCTCCCTGATCTTCTTACTTGTGGCCTCCTGGTTCTTCATGGAGTACAGGACGAGCCCGATGGCCTCGTAGTGGCTGATCTCGGCCCTGGTCACGATGACGGGCCCGTTCTGCCCGATCCTGACTATGTTGCGGAACCTGTCCTCGGTTTGCTTGAGGTCGAGTACGCTGAGTTTGTCACTGATCTCATCGAGAAAATTATCAGTGAGGAGGCTCAAAGCCTCCAGAATCTCTTCCTGTGTGTCCCCTGAGACCGTGAGGGTGCCGTAGTCGGTCTCGATGTTGAGCTGCAACTTTGGCATAATTAATCACCCTTCTCGTTGATGACATAGAGATAGCCCCTCTTCTTGTCCTTCCATCTCCTGAGTGCCCCCCTCTTTATCTGCCAGCTTAGCACTCCGCTGATGGTGCTCTTGGGGAAGAATATGGCGTTGGCCTCCATACCCTCTCGGAGCTCCCCGATGGCGCGCGGGGTCTTGCCCCACTCGGTCTCAAGCAGGGACACGATGGCCTCGCTGCATTGGGTGGTGTGCTGTATGTTGGGGTACTCAACGTTGCCGTTCTTCTTCTGTCTGACCTGCGTCTCGACCCCCTTTTGGTTGAACGCCTGCGTTACTTTCTCGACGATTGAGTCCAAGTCGTCCAGTGTGGACAGGACCTCCTCCTTGCTTCCCCCTATCTCCAGCTCCTTGTCTCCTATTCTGACCTTTACGTGGAAGGGGGCTTCGGGCATACAATCACTCGTTAGAACGTTTTCTAATATAGCGTAAGACTGGATATAATACTTATGAGGGCGGCGGGTATCACTCGATGATGACCCTGATGGCCGCGTTAAGGAGCTTGTTCACCTGCTGCGGCGACGCCTTGCCCCTGGCCTTCCCCATTATAACCCCCATAAGGGGCCCCATGGCCTTCATGCCCCGCTCCTTGACCAGGTCCTCCAGCTCCTTGACGGCGGACTCGACGAGTTGTTTGACCTCCTCGTCGCTCATCATCTCCAGACCCAGCTCCTTGATCGCCCTGACGGCGTTGTGAGTTGGGTTCTTGGACAGATACGCGAGCATAACTGGGATGGACTCCTTCACTGTCGTCCCGTCCTTTACTAGCATGAACGTTCCCTTGATCGCGTCCTGGGACAGCCCCTCGGTTGGGACGCCGTCCCTCCTGAGTTTGGTCAGGTCCTCGGTCAATGTTACCGCCAGTAAAGTTGTTGACAGCCCCAGTTCCGCGAGCTCCTTAAAAAGATCAAGGTACTCTGAGTCAAGGACCTGGACGGCCAGTTTCTCGTTCAACTCGTACTTTTTCTGGTACTTGGCCAGCTTCACCTCGGGCATATCGGGTAAACATTTCAAGGCTGATGCAACTGCCTCAGCCGAAATTTGAGTCGGCCTGACGTCTGTCTCCGGGTACATCCTCGCGGCGCCTGGCCGCGGGCGTGTGAACCTCGTCGTTCCATCCGGGTTGGCTGAACGGGTCTCCGCAGGCACCCCACTCAGGGCCTGAATAGCCCTATCGACAACAGCCATAAGCGCCGCATTGCACTTGGACTCTTCATCTGCTACAATGACGACCGCGTCCTCTTGTTTTGCGCCTACCGTTTCCCTTAGGTCTTTAACCTCCTCCTGGGTGATATTGTAACCGGGCAGCTCATCGGTGTGGAATATCCCCCTGACGCCGCCCATGAACTTGGCGTGGTCGCTCATCTCGGTGCCCAGCCTCCTGTTGGGGCAGAGCTCCTTTCCTGTGAGGCCGTTGAAACCCTTGAGCTTGACGGCGTAGATCCTGCCACCCTTCTTTAGAGCGTTGAGAAGAATTTTTGACTCGGTGGTGGCGAACATTCCAGATACATCAAACAGATCTTTTTTCAGGTCACCTGACTTTATGCCCCTTGATTTAAGCTCCTCCTGGATCTCAACCAGGGTCGCCTGCCTCTGAGCCTCGTACTCCACGAGGGTCGTGAGCATACCCAGGTCTTGGGCGCCCTTGATCTCGATGATGCCACCGTTCATGATGCTGACGTTTACGTCCTGCCTGATGGTTCCCAGGCCCCTGCGCACCTTGCCCGTGGCCCTGAGAATGCTTCCGATCCTTCGGGCTACATCGTATGCCTCCTGAGGCGTGTGCATCTCGGGGGCCGTGGTGACCTCTATTAGCGGAATCCCCAGCCTGTCCAGCCTGTACGTGATGGTGTCACCGTCCTCGGACATCTTACGAGCGGCGTCCTCCTCGACGGCCACCTGCTCAAGGTGGTAGGTCTTGTCCCCCACCTCTATCTCGCCGCCCAGGCTCACGACGCTGGTTCTTTGGAATCCCCCGGTGTTGCTGCCGTCAACCACGGTCTTTCGCATGACCTGCACCTCGTCCAAGGGGGTTCCCTTTGTCATCAAGCTGAAAGTGAGGGCGATACCCACAGCCTCCTCGTCCATGGGGCTCGGCGGCTCCTCGTCCATCTCGACGAGGCAGCTTGTCCTGTGGTCGGCCTCGTAGATGATCGTCTTTCCCTTGAGGAACTCGAACAAGGCGGCTGGGTCTATCTCACCCAGCTCGCTCTGGGCCGGCCTAAGCTTGCGGGTGAAGGTGAAATCGTAGCCCTCCTTGTTGAGTTCAGGCGGGCAGTTGCAGAACAGCTTGGTCTCCGTGGCTAGCTCTTGGTGGATCTCGATGCCCACGGTCAAACCGATTTTCTTGTAGTCCATCAACCCATCCTCCTCAGGTAAGGAGTCCTTGGGTTAAACTCCCTCACCAGGTTGGTGAGCATAAGCTTCTTGACATCGTCCAGCTCCTCTGTCTGGCCGAGGCACCACTTGAGCTTCACATAGGCTGTCTCGCCGTGCATATCATCCAACGGTACGACTCCACGGTCGATGAGCTCCCTGCCGTGGCTGTACACGTTGAGGTTTACCTTGCCCCATGTGCACTGACTGACTACGCCAACGAAGACGCCATCCTTCCTCGCCCTTTCCACGGCGGGCCAGAGGTTTTGGTTAACCTGCCCGAGGCCCGTTGCCTCGATGATTAGCCCCCTGTAGTCCTCGTTTAGGAAGTAATCAAGGACGGCGGGGTTGTAGTCCGGGTGGAACTTGACAAGGGCGCACTTGTCGCTAAACTTGTTAAGGAGCCTTGGCTCCGAGTCCTGTCTAGGTCGAACCCTGTCGTTGAGCATCTCCACCTTCCCGTCCTTGTACCTTGCCAATGGGAAATCGTTTACTGGCTGGAAAGCGTACCTCGTGCTGGTGTGGCACTTCCTCACCTTTGTGCCCCTGATGTAGCTGATGCTCTCGTCGCTGGTGTTCTCGTGGAGCCCGATGCACACCTCCGCGAAGGGGGCGTAGGCCGCTGTGTATACGCCGCCCATGAGGTTTGTGGCGTTGTCGCTGCTGGGCCTGTCGCTGCTCCTCTGGCTGCCAACGAATATGACTGGGCACGGAAGGTTCTGCAACGCGAAGCTCATGGCGGCGCTGCTATAGCCCATTGTGTCCGTGCCGTGTGTGAATATGATGCCGTCGGCCCCCGCCATTATCTTGTCGTAGGCCCGTTTCGCCATCCCAGCCCAGTGCTCCATCCCTATGTCCTCGCTGAACACGCTGTACAGGATGTCGGCGTCAACATCGGCTACCTCAACGAGCTCGGGTACTACAGCCAGCAGGTCCCTGCTGGACATGGCGGATATTACCCCACCCGTCACGTAGTCTACCCTTGAGGCGATGGTTCCGCCGGTACTGATGATGCTGACCTTGGGCAAACCCTTCTCGGCTTCTGGCAGCGGCGGCTGCTTGAACTCGGGCTTAGGTGCGGTACCCGTTTTCTTGATGTTCATGTCCTCGCTGTATGCCAGCCCAATGTTGTAGCCCGAGACCATCTTAATTATGAGGTGCCACTCGTCGTACGTCTCGACCCTGGGCATCAGGCTTCCCTTGTACTGCTGGCTATTGACAGATACCTCCAGCTTGTCGCCTATCTCGCCCCCTGCGGCTTCGAGGGCCGTCCTGAGCTTTCCCCTGTATCCGGTAAGCCTGTCATCTGTCAATGTAAATCAGAGAAGAAAGACCACGTTTCAGCTATTAAAATATGGTTTATCAGTGAATTGCGCTGCGGGAGCGATTCGAACCCTCGTGACCTGGGTGGGTCTCCGGTTCATAAAACCGGTGCAATAGTCCGCTATGCGACCGCAGCACTTCAGGAAAAGGAAAATTCATATGATGGAGATATCGTGACTATATCTATCAGAAAATAGAAACAGTTTGATTTTTAATGAAAGAAGGTGAAGTTGGAGACCCACCCAGGTTTTTGCACCGGTCTCACCTTCCGGAGGGGAAATCCCTTCCGCGATAACTGAAGATGAAAGCTTGTTTATATAGATTCAGAATAGTTTCAGCCGATAAATTGGTGACAATAATCAGCGTTCGCTGGCTGACTGGATTAGTCTAGTTACGGTTAGACTGGTGAGGAAGTATGTCTGCTCCGAGTCTAGGTAATTCTCCACCGTTTCATCGTAGAAGAGACGGGCGTCTGCGGGGAACTCGCCGTCGTCGACGGTCAATACGATCATTAATGGGATATATGGGAGGATGTTGAGGCTGACGGCGGTATCCCCGTACGGGAATTCAATCTGTGAACCCCCCAGAGCTTTGGCCGCCGTTTCGAGCCTGGCGGGCTCTTTAAAGTTCTTGATGATTCTATATCGTTCGCCCATGGTATCGCGCTTGGTGAACTGGGCACCCCTGAACTGCCTGCTTGATATGGGTTTTCCAGTTGGCTTTTTCTCCGGTGACTCCGAGTACGCAGACAGCACATAGAATATGGTGTTGGTCGCCATTATCCCGGCGCGCTGAGCCACGTCAACGTGCCCACCCGTGAAGGTATCCATGATCGAGCCGTTATTGAGGTTCAACTCGAACCCAAGGAACTCAATTTTGTCTCCTGCTGGAAATCCGAGGCGCCCGGGCAATGACGTGACGGCTTCCCTGCAGTTTTTCCAGGTCCATAGCTCAAGCGGATTGGTGGACATTAACAACATAGTGGGATCATTGTTATTAGAATAATCGGGCTAGACAAGCGTCTTTGATACGTACACGCCGTCCTTCCCGTAACTAAGCCTCGCGTAGTACTGCTTGGTCCCCAGTGCGCTCATAACCACCATCTTGTCCACGTCATACTGCTCTCGGGCAGTCCTCTCGGCCTCACCCATGAGGCGTTCACCCCAGCCCATGTGCTGCCAGTGGCTGCCCTCCTGACCCACGGGGGTCATCCTACCGTAGACGTGCAGCTCCCTAATGATTCCGGTGCTGGATGATATCTCGGGCCTGTGGGGGTTCTCGCCTGGCATCCTGAGCCTGATGAACCCAACCAGGGTCTCGTTCCTGTCCTCGGCGCTGATGAACTCCTCTGTTCCACCGGAAGACTCGTAGCTCCTGTGGACCAGTCTCAGGCTATTGGGGTCTATCTCGATACCGTCCCTGGCCCTGTGCCCCACCTCCCTGCACCTGATGCAGTTGCAGCGTTTGCCGTGCTCCCTGAGCCGCTCCTTGACGATGTCCCTGATATGGCTCTTGGTGATCCCCGCGCTTATCTGGTGGATGGGGATGTCCCGCTGTATCCGCATGACCCTGACCCATGGCGGGATCATCTCCTTGACCTTGCTGATGAGCTCGACGCCGTCCTCGTTGGTAAACGGCGTATAGTCGCCGGATTTCCACCAGTCGTAAAGCCTGGTTCCCTCGCAGACCAGTGTCGGGTATATCTTTAGCATATCTGGTTTGAACTGGGGGTCCTCGAATATCTTCTTGAAACCCTCAAGGTCCCGCTCCATGTTGCTCCCGGGCAGTCCGGGCATCATGTGGTAGCATACCTTGAGCCCGGCGTCCTTCATCACCTGGGTTCCGTCGGTCACGTGCTGGACGGTGTGACCCCGGTCCACCAGCTCGTAGATGTCATCGTACACGTTCTGGACCCCGATCTCCACCCTCGTGCACCCCAGATCAAGCATCCCGTCAACGTGCTCTGGCTCAAGTTGGTCTGGACGGGTCTCGAAAGTGATCCCCACGTTCCTCGTTTCGCTGCGCTCCGCGTTGAGCTTTGCCTCCTCTAGAGTCGTTGAGGGTTGGAGTGTGATGGCGTCGAGGCATCCTTTGATGAAACCACGCTGATAATCGATGGGAGACGCGGGGAAGGTACCTCCCATCACAATGAGGTCTATCTTGTCCACCGTGTGACCGATCGCCTCAAGCTGCTCTATCCTGCTCCTGACCTGATCATGTGGATCGAACGCGTTCTGGGCTCCCCTCATAGCCGCCGGCTCGTGGCCCGTGTAGCTCTGGGGGGACTCGTTGTCAGGTCCACCCGGGCAGAAAGCGCAGCGCCCATGGGGGCACGCGAGGGGCTCGGTCATGACGGCGACCACGTTCACGCCGCTGAGAGCCCGAGTCGCCTTCCTTCGTAGAATTGGGATCAATCTCTCCCTCTCCTCGGGCGTTAGTAGCGCTATCAGCTCCGAGTTAGACGGGACATAGCCGAGGTTATGTCTCTTGGTCACCTCGAACTTGGCCTGCTCGACGTTCCTACGGGTAGGGCTGTCAAGAGATAGCAATAACTCAATTATTTCTCGGAGATGGTTCTGCAAAGCAGTTCATGAAGAATTGTGGTGAGTTAAAAAAGGTTAGCGTCGGCGACGGGGTGGTCGACCGAATCTGTCCAGGGGAACATTGGTGATCCTCTTGGAGTACTTGGACCTGTTACTCTTCCTTGGGGAGAGCCCCTTCCTTTCCATACGATCGACCTTGGGGGTCTGAGCCCTTACTTTCCCAGCTTTAGTTAACGAGCCGTGCGTAGGCATATTATTTCACTGCGAACCCTACAGGGTGGGTTGTTTTAAGTCTTGTGGGCAGAAGGGAGCGTCGTGGCCTGGTATCACGGTGACCGCGTTTAAGTCCCTGATTTTCCGTAAACTGGCTATCGCATCGGCCTCTTGGACGTTCGTCGTCACCACGCTCGGGGCCTGCAGCCCAAGAAGGTCCTCTTTAACGATAACCGCGTCACCGACAACGGCTACGAGGCCCTCATCTGTATCAACTAGAGTTGTTATGCTCCCCGGCGTATGCCCGGTGGTCTCGATTATCCTGACGTTGTCTGATATCTTCATCTCCCCGCGGACCTTCTTCACGTCCATTATCCCGAAGAATGCATCGGTGAACTCGGGCCAGTACAGCCTGTTACAGTACTCGACCTCCTTCTCGTGGACATACAGCGGCTTCCCTCTGAAGAGGTAGTTTGACTCTATGTGGTCGTAGTGGCAGTGGCTGTTGATCACCATGTCAATATCCTCTGGTTTCAGGTCTAGCTCGCCCAGCCTCTTCGTGAAGGACCCGTACCTGCCCAGTTGCAGTATGCTGGGGTCGTGCACGATCTTCAGGTCGCCGTCCCTGATCAGCACGGTGTTGGTGCTGCCGAGGCTGAACACGTTGCCCCCGTAGACGGTGTTCACGGTCTCCTGGGGCATGGGGGTTAGGGGCCACCTGACGCTCAGGACGGGGTGTCCATCGTGTACGCCGACCCTGTGGTAGAAGCAGTGGAAAAGAATGTCTATTTGAGCTCTGTCACTCAGTTTCGATCACCCATACACCTGGTAGGACGTATGAGTTTTTTAATTTTTCACGGTTAGCCGTCACTAAACGCATTGGGTTTGTGGAAACCATGTCCAGCGCGGGTTCAATGTCCACACCTAGGAGGCTCATCAAGGACGCGAGGCCCTGGGGATCGCGTAGGCCATACCTGTTCTCTGCCCCGCTGGAGGCAACAACGGGTAGTCCGTGCTTGATCGCAATGTCCAGGCTCTTCTTTATGGCGACGACTCGCTTAGCCAGCAGGTGCCTGTCATCAACCAGGAGGTCTTTGATACATACCTCGAATCCCGCGCCAGAGTCCCTCATCATGCCTGCCTGCCTCCGGTCCAAGTAGAGGCGTTTCTTTGTGTCTAGGTCAACTGGTAACCTGACGAGGTCTACCCTGTGGTCGTGAGCGGCCTGTCGGGCCACGGATTTGCTGCCACAGTGCACCACTATGACCTCGGTGCTGTGCCTGAGCTTTCTGAGCTGCTTGCCCAGATCGTTCTGGTTTCGCGGGTGCAGGTCAACCCTATGAACAACATCGATGACATCGGGACCCGTCTTTTCCAGGCCGACCGCGGTGTACCCCAGCGTCTTCGCGGTCTGTAACATCAACTCTAACGCTGTCGCATCTTTGGGCCTGAGGCTGAGGTCTATGAACTCACGCATCCTGTGTCAGCTCTTGGATGTGGTCGTACATTAGCTTGACGGGGTCTGCCTTGTGGGGCACCAGCATGCGTGCCTTGACCCTGATGGAGTCACGGCTGTCAAGCTTGATTACGCTGGTGGCGGCTTTTTGTTTATCGACCCTCAGATACATGTTCTTGTTCTCGTCGATCCTGTCGCCGAGGCTCTCCTGCACTTGGTGGAGGTCGATGCTGTTGAGCCCCGTTATTACTTTGTTGAACGTCTCCGTGGCGGGTCGCCGGTTCTTCAGGACCCATTTCAGCATCGCGATTGATTCGCCGAAGACTCCGGTGAACTTGACCTCATCGTATGGCGGCATCTCGATGTGTTCGGGGAACAAGTTGGAGACGGCGTGTACTACCTTGATGTGGTCCTCGGTGGCGTGAACAAGGGTGGTGATCTCCAGGTGTTGCACGGGCCTCTGTTTCGCCATTTTACTCTCTCACATGTACCATTGATCGAAGCGTTGTTTCCCATTGTGAAGAACTGCTTCGGTCACACCATACGGTTTCATCTCTCTTATTTAGGGAGCTTGGTTTTGAGTAACATTTTTGTACCCAGCGCATCCCAATTCCTGTGGTTGCGGTCGTAGCTCAGTGGATAGAGCACGGGTCTTCGGAACCTGTGGTCGGGGGTTCGAATCCTCCCGACCGCGCCATTCTTGGTAACGCGCGCGCAACCCTACTCTTTACTAGTAAATCTGTGTGGGGGTCCCTCCCACTGCGCCTTTTCTCGTTATCTACGGGTTGTTTGTCGTCACATTTTTTCAGGATGCAAGTTTGGGCAGTGCTAGGTTTTTTACGGGGTTGTGCCGAGTATCTTTCATGATTCCCGAGTCCATTGGAACCCGCCCGGTGTGGGCTGAGGTGAGCCTCGACCACCTGGCTCACAATATGAGGGAGACCAGGAGGATAACCCCGTCATCCACCATGCTCATGGCCGCGGTGAAGGCCGACGGTTACGGGCATGGCGTAGAGATGTGCGCCAGGACGTTCCTCGATAACGGCGCGGACAGGCTCGCCGTGGCGATGCCTGATGAGGGTTTCCAGCTCAGGGAGATGGGCATTGATGCGCCGATTCTCTGCCTCGGGTACACGCCGGGTTACCTCTACGAGCGGGCCATCAACGAGGAAGTGTCTGTCACGATCTACCACGAGTCACAGGTACAGGGGCTGGTGGAGGCAGCGAGAGCCGCCGGAAAGGAGGCCGTATTCCACGCCAAGATAGACACGGGGATGGGGAGGCTTGGCTTCCAGCCTTCAAAGGAATCCATTGATGTCATAGTCAAGGCGGCACAGACCGATGGACTATACCTGGAGGGGGTCTTCACCCACTTCGCGGTCTCCGACGAGGCGGACAAGGGGTACTCCCACGGCCAGTACGAGAGGTACATGAACACGGTTGACTCCATCGAGGAGCACGTTGAGGTCCCCATCAAGCACGTCAACAACAGCGCGGGTATCATCGACCTCCCCGAGTACAGCCTGGACATGGCCAGGCCGGGAATCATTCTTTACGGGTACTATCCCTCTCCCCACGTGGATACGGGGAGATTAGAGCTACGGCAGGCCATGACACTGAAGGCCAGGATAAGCCACATGAAATGGGTTCCCAAGGGAACGGGGCTGAGCTATGGGTTGACCTATGAGACGGAAAAGGAGAGCGTCATCGCCACTATCCCGGTTGGATACGCTGATGGGTACAAGCGTGCGTTGACGAACAAGGGATACGTGGGCATAGGCGGGGTCAAGTCATCCATCGTGGGCAGGGTGTGCATGGACCAGTGCATGCTTGATGTTACCCACATCAAGGACGCGAGGATCGGGGACGAGGTAACCTTTATGGGAATGCCTGGAGGCGCAGCGCCTGACGGCGAGGAAATGGCCAAGTTACTGGACACAATCACCCACGAGGTGACATGCCAGATAACACGAAGAGTTCCCCGAGTCTACACGAGAAACGGGAAGAAGATTGCAGTTAAAAACTATCTAACGTGACCGCTGCCGCTTCTTCCTGTCGCGCCTATTACGCCTCTTATCGTACTGCCTCTTGGGTCTCTCGCCCTTGAAGACCGGTTTGCCGCTTGGGTCTCCCATTGGGTACCCCTCGATGAGTCTGATGGACGCATAGGGCGCATCAATGGGGCCGAATACGTCGAAGATCTTGCCCATGGGGTTTCCATCCTTGTCCGCGATATCCATCCCTATCCTGGTCTCGGATTCCAGTAACACAATAAGGTTGCCGTTGCCCTTTGAGACGTGCAACCCCTTGCCGATTAACTCTTTTTCCATCTAACTCCTCAGCCCACCAGCGATATTATTAATGATCTCAGATTTTGAGCCCTTCTTGTCGACAAGCACAACCCCCGTTCTCCTCCAGGGCTGCTTGCTGAAATGCTTCTCGGGCTGAATAAGGGGATTCAACCCCAACTTCATAGCCACCTTCTCGATGTCCTCGAGCTTTGGGTCTCTGACAGCCTTGTCCCTTGGGACGCGCCTCCCATCCCCCCTGGAGTATCTTATATCGAAATAAGCCGGCCAAATCCTGATTTTTCCTTTTCCCCTCATTGAGACCACAACTAGAAATGTTTGCCGCTGTTACGGCTAAAAATGTTTACTCCTCAACGACAATAGCGCTGAGGGAGCCTTCCTGGCCAGGACGGGAAACTATCCTTGCAAGACCGTTCTCGGTCCTCACAATGGTGCCCTTGGTGATGACGCCACGCCTGTTATAGTCTGCTTTGGCTGGATTGCTCACGACATCGAGGATCTCAAGACGCAGGGTCTTTCCAGTCTCTGGGTTCGAGACGTTGACATAGTCTGCCCTAACTAGCTTGGTCTTTTTTGTGCTGGTGATCCCGGCGACCGTTTTCCTCTGGGCCTCGCCCAGCAGTGTCTCCACAGGCTGGGAACCATGCTCATAGATTCGCTTGGTCCTGTATGCTCGCTTCTTGCCGCCCGTCTTTTTCCTCTTTGTAAGCCTGTCATGCCATGCCAAAGTGTTATTCCTCGTTCTAGCCTTTAGACCAAGAGGGCATATAAAAACCATTTCCCATTGGAATATGATGGAACAAAATAACTAACCTTGGCTCCTAAATCCCTTTACCGATTTTTGACGAAAAAAGCGTGCACGGACTTGTAATTCTATGTTGTCCACAGTACAGGTAATTATGACACCCAACGTCGTTACGATACATCCAGATCAGACCATAGAGTCGGCAGCCCGTCTTATGACAAGGTACAGTATCAGCAGCGTCATAGTGAGTGAGAATGACGAGGCTGTGGCATACTCACCGAACGAGACATCATGATGAGGATCGTGGCGGTGGGACAGAACCGAAAAAGGTCATCGTGGGGGATATAATGACCCCGGATATCGTGAGCTGTGACCCTTCAACCCCCCTTGTTGAAGTCTGCAGGACTATGCGGGAGAACCGCGTCAAGAAGCTAGCGGTCTTCGATGACAAGGAGCTCAGGGGCATAGTGAGCCTCACGGACATAGCTCAAAGGCACCCCGATCTCATGACCAAGCTCATAGACATGAGGAGGAAACGGGACCGAGGTGTAGTTGAGGATATCTTTAGCTTGATCACCCAAGAGGAGGGGGCGCACCTGGAGTTCAAGTCAAGCCTTCGCTACGATAGAGATACTAAACAGAGGAATCAGGCACTTGAGATGGTGGTTCTGAAGACCATCTGCGCGTTCATGAACGCGGAGGGAGGCACCCTCCTGATAGGTCTCTCGGATGATAACCAAGTCATGGGAATCGACGAAGATTATACCATCATCAAGAGCCATAACAGGGATGGATTCCAGAACCTCCTAATGAGCATGGTGTCCAACTCTATCGGAAACTATTATCTACAATACGTCGAAGTCGTGTTCCATAATGTTCTCGGGAATGACCTGTTCCAGGTCAACGTCTCGGCCTCGATGAAGCCCTCATACCAGACAAACAAGGGTAAGCAGGAGTTCTATGTGAGGACCGGAAACAACTCCAGGCCCTTCAAGATCAGTGAGGCCACCGAGTACATCGGGACAAGATGGGGCTAAAACCTACTTTTTCTCAGCAACATATATCATACATGACCATAGGCTGTACCTTAGAAACGCCATGACCGATGAAGTCGTCAAGCTCAGCCACGGGGCAGGTGGCTCCACCGAGGACACACTGATTCACGAGTTATTCCTTAAGCTTTTTGAGAGGCGGCAGGCGAAGGACGGTATTGCGCTTGACGCGCTTGATGACGGGGCGTCCATTCGAATAGGTGAGTACGAGGTCATCCTCTCCATTGACGGCCACACCGTTGACCCCATATTCTTCCCGGGCGGTGACCTGGGCAAGCTAGCTGTTTGTGGAGCGGTGAACGATACAGCGGTAATGGGCGCGGAGCCTGTGGCCATACTGGACAGCATCATAGTAGAGGAGGGGTACCCAATGGATGACCTCAAGAGGATCGTCAAATCTATGAACGAGGCCGCAAAGGAGGCGGGGGTCGCCATCATAGCGGGGGACTTCAAGGTGATGCCCAAGGGAAGCCTGGACGGCATGGTGATTAGCACAACGGGCGTTGGAGTTCTCAGGGGAAAGAGGGTTCTTGACAGCCAGGCAAGACCGGGAGACAAGGTAATAGTCACTGGAACGGTAGGGGACCACGGAATCTCGCTGATGTCAAAGAGGGAGGGACTCAGTTTCCAGACTGAGCTGGTCTCCGATTGTGCACCGATCTATGAGACAGTCAAGGCGGGGATGGACGCCGGCGAGGTGTTGACCATGAAGGACTGCACAAGGGGCGGACTCGCTATGGCGCTTAACGAGGTCGCAGAGAAGTCAGGAGTGAGCATCTGGTTGGACTCGGACAGGATACCCGTGAAGACTAGCGTCAGGGCCGCATCGGACATGCTGGGACTCGACCCACTGGAAGTCACATGCGAGGGCGTGGCCATCATGATCGTTGAACCCGGGAAAGCAGAGGAGATTCTCGCAGCAGTAAAGGCGACAAAATACGGAAAAGCAGCTGAGATAATAGGAGAGGTCCGGGAGGACCGGAAGGGTATGGTTCTACTTAGAACCGTTGTCGGAGGAACGAGGATACTGAGAAAGCCCATTGGTGAGCCGATTCCCAGGGTCTGCTAGAAATCCCTCGTCTAACTCGTCCAGATCATCAAGACCATCGATCCTACCGCCGAACAGGTTCTCGATGTCCCCGTTCTCCAACTTGGTAATCTTAAGTTCTCTGAATATCTGCTTTAGCTGTATCTTGCTCCTCTCCGGATGATGACTGAAACCGAAATAGTCCCCATAGAACGAGGTCGTGGTGATCATGTAGCTCCGGTCCGCGGTTCGCTCCCGGTTGATCAACCCCATTGACTCCATCTGCCTCAGGTGGCCGTAGATGTGGCTGCCACGGGCCTCGACGACCAGCTTCTGAAGCACTGGCTGATGGAAAGCGATGTAGCTCAGGGTCTTCAATGGCCCCAGTTTCAGCAGGGGCTTCTTGTTGAACTGCTGCACCATCTCCTCGTATGATGGCTTGAGTTTCATCTCAACCCTGCCGTCTTCAAGGATAACCACCTCAAGTGCGCAGTCCCTGAGCCTGTACTTGTGGTGGAGGACATGGACGACCTTGGCGGCAACCCTGTCAGATTTTGTGCCCAGAACGGGGAGAATCTCCTCCACCGCCAGTGGGCGTCCAGCCGAGTACAGGGCCGCCTCAAGGCCCTTGACACGTCTGGACATAAGGGGGGCAAGCTCAGTCAAGGTGCTCGCTCTCCTCCTTCAAAGTGATAAATACGTCGAACTCCTCCTCGCTCTGCTCCAGCCCTATCTTCATCCTCTGGGCTAGGAAGAGGAGCATCATGAAAATGCGGACTACCTCAAGCCAGTCCTGACCATAGACTAGCTCTGTGAGCCTCACCTCGCCCTTGCTCTCGAACCTCCACTGGATCTCCTCAAACAGGTTGTCCGCCCTGCCCTCGATCTCAAGGAGGTATTGCTCAGCATCCAAGAAATCAGGGATGGGCAGTGGGAGTATGGGTAGGTTGGGCCTCCTTGTCGTGGATCGCTCCATGAGTGTCTTCTCGAGGGCTTCAATGAGGTCGTTGACTGTGGTGGTTGTGTGCTCGAATCTGAAAGGCAGGGGAAGTGCGGGGGGAAGGTACACATCGTCCTTGTCCTCATGTGGTTGGGGCAGGTCCTCCATCTTGAGCAGAAGCTCGGCCTTCTTCATGTATATGTGGACGCTGCTCTGTATGGCGGTTCCCGCGAGCCTGAAATCTATGCCTGCCTTGTCCATCTCCTCGAGGAGGGTGGTGAGTAGGAGGACCAGGTTCACGTTCCATGGGGAGACCTTCTCAAGTTTGTTCTCCCTGAAAAGTATATCCCATGGCTGCCTCAGGTAGTAGGGCTTCTGCTTAGTCCTACTCAAGCTGCTATCTTCTCCTTCATGGGTAGTGCCAGGACCTTGCTCTTGCCGTGCTGGGCGAATACGCCGTAGATGCGATCGGCGTTGTGCACCATGACGTCCTTGAGGCTGATCATCATGAACTGGCTGTCAGCGGCGTTCTCCTTGAGAACCTCGGCCAGCCTGCTGGTGTTCAAGTCATCGAGGTGGGCATCTATCTCGTCGAAGAGGTAAAAGGGTGCCTTCAGGAACCGCTGGATGGCCAGCAGGTACGCGATGGCTGCAACGCTTCGCTCTCCTCCTGACGCGCCGCTTGCGAGCCTCATGGGCTTGCCTGCGAACTGGACGTAGAGGTCTACGCCTCCTGTGAACGGGTCCTCGGGCTTCTGGAGCTCGAGGCGTCCGTCGCCACCGCCTGTGAGTTTGCTGAATATCGCGCTAAAGTTTTCGCATATGATGTTGTATGCGCTCATGAAGTGCTCCAGCTTCTCCTTCTCGATCTCATTGATGAATGCGAGGATGCTCTGCTTCTCCTCCTCCATACCGTTGATGCGGGTGCTCCTCTGTTTGTACTCCCGCATAGTTATGGGGTAGTGGTCGATGGCCAGCTGGTTGATGGCCCCCAGGCCCCGCTTCTCACTCTGGATGCTCTGGAGCCTGCGCTCCACCTGTTCAAGCAATATGTTTTCAACCTGGACCTTGTCGCTGAAGCCCAGCCGGGCCAGCTCGCCAAGTCGCTGCTCGACCTGAAGCCTGATGCGTTCCTTGTCCAGGGTGAGTGAGCCGGTTCTCCGGTCAAGGTCGCTGCTGCGTCGGGATAACTGGTCCAGCCTCTGATCGTACTGTCTCAGTGACCTCTGGTGCTGCTCGAATACCTTACTGGTAGCCTCGACTTTGGAGATGACATCACTGAGACGCAGATCCAGCTCAACGACGTCCTTCCCGATCTCATCAAGTTGCTCAACGATTGACGCGTTCTCCTCATCCAGCTCAGTTTGCTCCTGCCTCGCCGAGATTATGGCCTCCTCGGCCTCGGATATCTGAAGGCTTAGGATTCTGTCCACGAAGCCCGTCTGGATCGTCCTGTCATTGGATAATTCACTGATATCTTTGTCGAGGTGGTTGATCTCCTGGTTCAGGGTATCCCGTTCAATCTCAAGTCCCGCGATATCGCTGAGCCGAATCTCCTTTAGTCTATTGATCTCAGATTTGGTCTGCTCGATCTGTTCAAGCGTCTTTTTCTTGCGTTCCCCAAGGATGATGCTGATGCGTTCCTCGTTGTCCTTGTCATTTTTTACTTTCTCGACGCTCTCAAGAAGGGTCTTGAGGTTTCTGTCGAGCCTGACGATGCTCTCGTTTGTGGACTCCATGTCAGCCTCGATTCGGCGGACTCGCTCCTGGCTGTCCTCCATGTAATCGGTGAACTTTCGGAGGTCGAAGCCGCTGGTCCTCAGCTCCTTCATCCTGTTGTTGAGCTTCCCTCGAAGATCCTTGATGGTGACGGATAGGTTGGATATTGATTCCTCGGTGGGGATGAGCTTTGTGAAATCTGGGGGGCGCCTGTAGTAGCCGCCTATGATTCCGCCTGCAGCCTCAAAGACATCTCCTGACTTTGTTACCGCCCTGTAGCCTTGGGCATTGACTAATTCTGCCGCTGTGTGGTTCTCCACTAGATAGGTGTCTCCCCAGAGTAGGTGTACGGCACCGGCGTACATCTCGTCGTACCTGATGAGGTCCGGGATGGCTCCAACCACGCCTTTAACCTTGAGCTCGGGCATCTTCCTCGGGGCCTTGAGTTGATCAAGCGGGATGAAACGGGTCATGCCCACCCTGGTCTTCTTAAGCCTCTCGACGTGCTCCTTGGCTGTCTCGTAATCGTCTACCACCACGGCGTTAATCCAGCCATTGCTGCTGTTTTCGACGCCTCGCTGGTTCTGAAGATCGATCCGGATGAAGGCTCTGAGGGGACCGTGATAGCCCTCCATTGCGCCGGCGTCACCTATTTCCTTGATTCGTTCAAGGGCCTTCTCCTCGGTGACGATGTTTTTCCAGAGGTCTCTTTTCGCTGACAACTCCGTGATTGTGGTCTCGGCGTCCTTGGCCAGTTGATTTGCGCCCTCGATGGTGCTCCTGATCTCTCTCTGCCTTGAGACCTGACCCTCGACTGTCTGGATCATGTCATCGAGCTTGGTTGCCTCATCGGTCTTGAAGTCCTCGTACTTTGTTATTGAATCTTCAAGACTTTTTCTGCGTTCATGGAAAGCCTTCTCTCTTTCCTTATACCCTGTGATCTTCTCGTCCGCTGACTCGACGCCGAAGCTGCGCTTATGGATACCAGTTTCAATGCCGGTGAGAACCTCTTGGAGAGGCAAAAGTGACTCGGTGAGGTCTTCCAGACGTCTCTGGTTTAACTCCACTGCCTCGCGGGCCGCCATGATGTTCTCGTTTACACTTACGAGCTCCATCTCCTTTTCCTCAAGGTCAAAAACGAACTCCGACTCCTTTCCAGTTATTGATTGGAGTCTCTCGTTCCGCGAGCCGATCTCGCCTTTCGATTTCTCTATCTCCGCTTCCTTGTCAAGCTTCAGCCTGTCTAGGTTGAGCTTCCTTTGCTGGATCTCCCTTATGCGGGCTTGGAGGGAATCCTTTAACGTGTTCTTCCCGACGAGCTCTGATTTCAGAAGAGGCAGCCTGGTGTTTCCCCTCTCGGTCGCCTCTTTGTTGAACTCGTCCATCCTCCCCTGTGCCTCGCGCCTCTCCTCTATGAACTTCTGGCGCTCTTCCTCCAGGCCTTTTCCCTCGACCTGCCTCTCAAGGATCTGGTCATCAAGATCATTTAGCTTCGCCTCGAGGTCGTTGATCTGCGTGCTGAGCCTCTGGGCGGCGAGCCTGCTCTCCTCCTCGCCCAGGAGGTTGAATAATAACGCCATGTTCCTCTGCTTTTCCAGCTCGTTGACCTGTTTCTTTATCTCCTCGATCCTGGCCGAGGCTACCTCTATCTTTCTCTCCGCCTCGTTGAGCTGTGTCCTTGCCTCGTTCTTCTTGATGTCGTACTCCCTGATCCCAACGAGGTCCTCTAGGGCGTCCATCCTCTCGCGGGGCGTGAGGTCACTGAGCCTTGTCGCTGTACCCTGTAATACAATATTATAGCCGCCCGCGGAGATACCAGCCATCTCGAGGAGCACGACAAGTTGACGCCTGCTGGTGCGTTTTCCATTAAGCAGGTATGTGCTCTTGCCATCCCTGTCCATCTTCCTACCTATGATGACTGTTTTCCTGTCAACGGCGAGCCCTCTATCGGAGTTGTCGAAGTAGAGACTCACGTGAGCTACCTTCGCCCTGCCCGCGAGCTCTTCGCCTGCTCCGTCGTAGATCAATCCACCGAGGTCGGGGGCCCTCATGCGCTTGCTACCGAGTTCACCCAGCACAAACTGGACGGCGTCAAGAATGTTGCTTTTCCCGCTGCCGTTCGGTCCTGTGATGATATTAAAACCTGGCTGGAAGTTGAGCTTGATTGGCTCACCTCCGAAGGATTTGAAGTTTCGAATATGCATTCTACTAATGTGTACCATTTAGCATCTCCCCCAAGTGCACCTTCCCTTTACCCTATATGGTCAACTCTAACCGGGTCCGCGGCCCATGTTAACATGTTTGATATAACATTTAGAGACCATTGTTCGATAATCCGTGAACACCGTATGTATTACTAGGTATTACTGCGGGATTATGGTCGTCCATGGCTTCCGGCCCCAGTTACTCTCAACCAGTGAGAATAATACAACCCAGAAAACTCATAAAAGTCTTCCCCATTACTTCCCGAACCGCCTCTGGCGCATCTGATAGCCCCTGATGGCCCTCATGAGATCGATCTTCCTGAAGCTGGGCCAGTAAACGTCCACAAGGAACAGCTCGCTATAAGCGGACTGCCACACCAAGAAGTTGCTGAGTCGTGCCTCGCCCGACGTACGGATTATTAATTCGGGATCAGGGTTTGGAAGATGAGCCGTGTATAGATGTGCCTCAAGAACGTTCTCGTCTATATCCTCGGGGTTTATCACGCCATCCTGGACCTTGCTTGCGATGAGCCTGGTCGCGTCGATGATCTCGGCCCTTCCACCATAAGCGATGGCGATGTTCAGGTAAAACGAGTCGTAACTGGCAGTGGCGTCCTCGACCTTCTTGATGAGTTCCTGGATGTGCTCAGGCAGCGTCTCAACCCTGCCTATCGCCTTAACCCTGACACCTTTAATGTGGATCCTTGGAGTATTGAGCAGCTTCTCGAGGTTGTCGCTGAAGACCTTGAACAGCTCGTCCAGCTCCCTTGGGTCCCTGTTGAAGTTCTCCGTGCTGAAGCTGTAGATGGTAACGGCGTTAACACCAAGCTCGATGCACCAGTCAAGAAAGTGCTCAAGGGTCCTTGCCCCTTCCCAGTGGCCCTCCCACCCCTCCTTGTCACGTGCCTTCGCCCACCGCCGGTTTCCGTCAGTAATGACCCCAATGTGACTCGGGAGCTCACCATGTTTGATTGTCTCCTTGAGCCATCTATTGTAAATGGAGTAAACGCCCAGTGCTTCAAGGATTTCTCGAATCAAGATGACTCGCGTCCCAATAGTCATCTAGGGTACAAAAAGGTAATGTCATCTAGGAGGATGCACGGGTGAACAGCTCCCGTCCATACCGTCTGTACACCCACGTCACGAAGAGGGTGAGGGTGATAACCCCTAGCACCGTGTAGATGATCAACGGCGAGAAGACGGTGATGGTCACACCGGGGTTCCGGATAATATGGGAGGCCTCAATCGAGATCGGACGCATCCAAAGCAACACGAGAATCCCGATCATGTTACTCCACACCTTGGGGTCCTCCTTATTCTGAACGTACGTTGAGATGCCGTCACCTGCGATAGCGATCCCAAGGCCAAGCGTCACCATATCGGTGCCCTTGGAGATGAAGGCGCCGATCAGGTCCGCCGAGTTGGTTGCCCAGTACGTAAGGTCCCAGAACGGCGCGATGGGCAAGGGTATGATATTCCATGCAGAGTCGAGGCCCCGAACAATACCGATGATGAACACGATCCCGCCGAGACCCGTGGTGATGAGGTTGATCCAGCGGTCGGGCGGCGGTAGGCGCGGCTCTAGCTCCGCCAGCTTGCTGTCCCAGCCGAAGCCTTTCAGGACCAGCACGATGCCCATGACAAAAGCCACCACCATTCCACCGTTCTCAAGCTGGTTGCTCGCCATCAGGAACCCGAATATGACCAGCAATATCCCAGGCACTCCTAGGCTCACCTTGCTGTAGTAGGGGTCCTCCACGAGCATCTTGAGGTAGCGGAAGATGACGGCGTAGGTCTCCTCTATGCGCTCGCTGTGCTTGACGACGACGTGGTGGATGCTGGTGATGGGTATCCTGCTCTGGATTATGGGCACCAGCTCCTCGTCTGCGAAGCCGTCAGTGACTATAATGACGCCGTCTGCAACGAACTGCTTCTGGACCCTGCCCAGCTCCCTGACCATAGCCCGGTCCGCCTCAACGCCGCCCTTTCCTGAGCCTGCGATTGTGGCGATCTCGAACGCCTCGTCTGGGTAGTCCTTCATGAGTTTGTCGTAGAGCTTCACGGCCCCGAACATGGCGTTGGCGTCAGCCTCCTCCGGGTCCGATAAAGCCAGTTTGGTGGCCGCCTGAATGTTCGCTTCACGGCCTATGATGGGAGTCTTGACACTCCCCTTGATCCCGATATCGTCGTCGCTGTCAATGCAGAGTATTAAAGTGCGATCGGGTTCAGCCATCTATTCCAGCCTTAATTAGTTGTAGTTTTGTCATATTTAGGGATATGTAGAGAATATCTTCGCTAGATGTCCAGGTCCAGGGCCTCCTTGAGCCCCTTGTACCGGTTCCTTATAGTAACCTCCGTGACGCCCGCGGCGTTCGCTATCATCTTCTGGGTTCGCTTCTCGTCGCACATGACGCATGCGATGTACAGGGCGGCTGCCGCCAGCCCCATGGGGTCCTTGCCCGCGGTGATCCTGAGACGCGTCGCCTCACGCAGGAGCTCCACCGCGGTCTGCTGGGTCTTCTCCCCCACGCCCACCTTTGCCGCTATCTTGGGCACCCTGAGCTGGGCGTCGGGCTTGGGCATCTGTATATCCAGCTCCCTGAGCATCAGCCTGTAGCACCTTGCGATGTCCTTCTTGACGATGGGGCTCTGGTTGCTTATCTCCCTGAGGGTCCTAGGAGTCTGGGTCATCCTGCACGCCGCGTAGAGGCTTGCCGCGGTTATGGCGCTGATGCTCCTTCCCCTGACAAGTCCCTTGTCCAGCGCCTTGCGGTATATGACGGCCGCTTTCTCCTTTAGGCTGGGTGGTATGTGGAGCTTGTCGCTGAGCCTGTCAAGCTCGGCCATGGCCTGGGCCAGGTTCCTGTCCACGCTGCTGTGGACCCTGCTCCTTATCTGCCACTTCCTGAGCCTGAGCATCTGGAGCTTTTTGTCCAGAGGGATCTGCCTGCCGAAGGCGTCCCTGCCCACCCTGCCTATCATGGTGGTGAGGCCCTTATCGTGGACGGCAAAGCTGAGGGGGACGCCGACTCTGCTACGGCTGTTCTTCTCAGTGGGAGTGAATGCTCGCCACTCTGGTCCGTCGTTGAGGATGCTTTCCTTCATCACGAGGCCGCAGGCGCTACATATGAGCTCACCTGAGTCGCCGTCGTGCACGATGTGGGTGCTTCCGCACTCGGGACAGAGGTCCTCGTTTTGCAGGATTGCTGGTTTTTTCAATTCAATACACTTTTTCGGGTGTTTCCTTCCCAGAATCGTTATCTCTCAGAGATAATTGATACCTGATCACTTAGGCAATTGAAATCGGATTGAAAGATCATATAAGTTTTTCGGTATATTTATAAGTCTGTCATTGTTCGCTTTTTTCTCGCCCTACCGGGCAAGCCTTTTGGCATGTTGTGCACATCAGGACGCTGTTTTCCGTGAACCTTGGCATGTGCTCCCTGAATACCATGTCGGGGGTTTCCCTGTAGGTAGTGAACGGCAGGTCCTCTTCAATGAGCTTGGCTAACTGGGCCTCGGTTAAGCCGATGAGGCACTTGTCGGGGTCAACGACGTATGGGGTCAGGGCCCCCGTGGGGCATGCGTCGATGCACTTGGTGCATTCGTCGCAGGGGTCCCGGGTATCCTCCTGGTCGGGTACCAGCGGGGCGTCGGTGAGGATGCTCTGGAGGCGGATCCACGGGCCGTACACTGGGTTGATGATGAGGCTGCTTTTACCCATGGGGCCCAGGCCGGCCAGCTGGGCCATCCGTTTCTGGCTGAGGTTGAAGGGGTATATGACGCACCTGTAGCCTTTTTTTTCCAGCTGCCTCATGACGCGCCTGGTGTAGAGCCTCATCCTCTCGTAGACGGGGTACTCGATGGCCCCGTTGTGGGCTATCTGTGCCTCGTGGATGTCGTCGAAGGCGTGGTACCCCAGGACGATGATGCTCCTGGGGGCGTCCATGTAGTCTGTGGTCTTTTTGGATGCCTGCTGGACCTGCCATCCTACCCAGTACTTCGGCATGGCGTCTATTGAATCGGGGGATAGTACCCCCATGAGCTCGGCGCCGTGGCATAAGGCGTACTCCTTGATCTCCCTGGTTAGGGCTTCCATGGTTCTCGGGCTAGAAATGGGTTAAGCGTATTTGTGAGTTGGGTTAGGTTTATATTGTGTTTCCTTTGGTATTGTTGTTGCGTAGCCCGGTCGTCTAGCGGTCAAGGATAGGGGCCTCTGGAGCCTCGGACAAGAGTTCGAATCTCTTCCGGGCTACCATTTTC
>RCNB010000247.1_pt1 | contig 44283 bp, 29 predicted proteins | sample 2041321 | NCBI WGS metagenome assembly RCNB01 (sample SAMN09708232, study PRJNA481090) | Marine sediment metagenome, whole genome shotgun sequencing project.
TCTGACTTCGTTTTTGCACATGTCTGACCTCCTTTTTGTACCTTAGAAAATAACACAATGTGTCCAGGAGGGTCTGACATACCTACACTGCCCTGGGGATACTGCACTCGAAAGGGCAGCCGACTCTTCCTGCATGTTTTCGATTGGCCGGAGAATGGACAACTGGGTATAAATGGGCTGAATAACAAAATCGACAAAGCCTATTCGCTTTGGGATCCGGAAGAGGCACTCACTGTGGTCCGGGATGAAGCCGGCAGCCTCATGATCGATCTGCCCGCAGAACCGCCGGATAGCATCAACTCGGTTTTTGTTCTTGAGATCATGGGAGATCCCGATATTGATCCCTATATTGTGGAACAGGACGAAGATGGAGCTGTCCTCCTGGACTACCTGTCTGCGTCCACATCCGGAAATGCACAGAAACGATTCAACAGGCGAGGAGAGTCCGGACATTTTCATATCTCGAAAATGCAGACACCTGAGGACTCTGTGGAGTGGCATGTCCATGTGCACACACCGGGAACCTTTCACGTCGACATCACCTATGCTGCCAGACCGGGATGGGAAAATGTTCGCTACATCCTAGAGATGGATCAGGAACGGATCGAGGGTACGGTTAAATCCACGGAAGGATGGTACGAGTATAAAACCGAAAGGATCGGTCAACTCGATGTGAAAAAAACCGGTCGGACCGTGGTTAAGCTCTATCCCAAAGACCCCCTGGATCATTACCTGATGTATTTCAATAAAATAGAATTGAAACCGGCCGACAGCAGCGGTAATGAGCCCGAAAATACCGGCTGACTTTTCGATTCAGCAGTTCATTTCGGTACGATAGATATCTTCAATATTTCTTGGCTTTATGCAGAATCTGGATCATGCCATCCTCCTGCATAAAGGCCTCCACCTCTTCTATGGTCCGGGGCAGGGCTGCTGATAGCACCTCACAACCGTCCTTGGTGATCACCACAGTGTCTTCGAGCCGGATCCCGATCTTCTCTTCCGGCTTTATGTACTGAATGTCACAGGCGAACACGAATCCCGGCTGCATCACTTCTTCCGGTCCGGACATCGACCCCATAACATCGTGGACAGCCATCCCCACCGGATGGTTGTAGCCTCCCCACCGGATGACCCCTCGAAAGTGCCTGAATTCGGGATGGGATGAATCGATGCCCTTTTCCTGCAGAAAATCCGCGATTTTTTGGCCGACCTGTTTGAAACTGATCCCAGGTCGATAGGTGCGTATACAGAGCCGGCGGATCTCGTCCGCCAAGGTATACATCTCCTTCTGCCGAGGGGTGAAGCGTCCGTTGGCTGGGAAGGAGGACGAGAAATCGACTTTGTAGTGACCAAAATCCGCTCCTGCATCCAGGATCAGGAAATCGCCGGCCTGCAGTGTACGGTCGTAGATGTGATAGTGGCCGTAGGCGTGGTTTTTGCCCGACATGATAATGGTGTCAAAGGCTAGATCGTCGGCCCCTTCTTTTTTGCAGACGTATTCGAAGAGGGCGGCCAGTTCCTTTTCTTTGATCCCCACGCGGGTCGATTGGATGAGGGCGATGTGAGCTTTAGCTGCGATCCTACCGGCGGTGCGCATGACTTCGATCTCAGCAGCAGTTTTAATCTTACGCAGGTTCCAGATGAGCGGGGAACAGTCTTTTATGGTTGCCTGGGGGAATTTGTCCTTGAGATGCTGCACGAACTGCAGTTCGCGGGTGAGCCGCCCGTCCCATGGATTGAGCGTCATGGACCGCTGCAGGGCATTGAATTTCTCATTGGAGGTTTCGCGGTAAAGCTCCTCGGGCTTGAACTTGGTGTAGATCACTCCCGGCTTAGCACAGAAACGCGCCAGCGTGGTGGCAAAACGATCCCGCTCTAAAACGGTTTCGATGCCCGTGAATTCTTGAGGGTTTGTCGAAAGCTCCAAGGATAGGCCCATGCTGTCCGCCTGACTTTCAGAGAACGAAAAAAACAGCAGCGATTCCCTCCGGGTTCCGTCCAGGATCAGGACGGCATCAGGGACCTCCACACCGGTGAAATAGTAGAAGTCGTTGTTCTGCCGGAAACCTAAACCTCCGTGATCCGGGGCAGCTCCCCATATTACCGCCACTCCTTCCGGGATCTTTTCCATTAGCCGCTCGCGCCGGGCGGCAAATTCCGACCTGGAGAACAGCGCGCTGCCTGACGCTGCCTCCAAACTGAGGACAAACAATGCGATTGCCAGAATCCATCTTCTCGTGTGTCTCATATTTGCCTCTTAAAGAAATAATAAAAGAAGGACGAAGGAAAATTTTTTTCTCATGATTGACCTCCTTGGTTTTTCTAGCTGTCTTCCATTAATTCTTTTAAAGCTCAATCTGCAGCTCTTTTTATGACATTTCCGGGAGATTCCATTTCGTCTGCATTTGTAAAGAAAGATACCAATTCTGAGGCCGCCCACATTCTACCAATAGCATAGTCATTTTTGAGTTGATAAAGAAGTACATTTATTCTTTTTCGAAAAGTCCATTCTTTCAACAGGAAACTTCCCTCATCAAAGCGCAACCAGTCGACCCAGGCGTGCGTAAGATACCCAGGCCAATGATGCCGCCGATGGTGACAGCCAATGTGAATCCGCTGCTCAAGAAATCGGTATCACTTCGAGCCCATGGCGCTAGTGTGTCGAAACAGCAAGGCCGATCCGACCCACAGCGCGATGAAGAAGCCATTTAGGATTAAGATCTCTCCCGGCCCACTCAACGGGGAGCCTAACGCTGCGATCAGCGCGATCACGGCGACCAACGCTTGAGCGAGTGCCGTCGCGAACATCGCGCGCGCCATTCCATGTGGCCGGAAGCGCGCGATGATGGCACCGATGAATCCGACGGCGAGCACCCCCAAGTACATCAAGTTGGCGAGGTTGCCCTCATCCCCGATGATGCCAACGGCAAGGTTCACCCAGACGAGGATGAATGCTGCCGCAAGCGCAACGACGACAGCGGCTCGGTACGCGAAATTGCCCGTCTTCCTCGCTGCCAGCGAATACATGAGACCAGCGCCGACCAGGAGGGCGCCAACAAAAGCGAAATCGGCCAAGTCCCAGGTCACTTCATCGCTGATCTGGTTCACCAAAAAAAGCAGCAGCAATATGAACGCTGCTGCGAGCACGATGCCGATAATGGTTTTGTTTTTCTTCATGATGAATGTCCTCATCTCCCTAATAATACCTGCGGAGGTTTCGACGAACGCCCAAAGCGCGAAAGCGAACAGTCCCCCTACGATATATGTCAAGTCCCGAATCACCTGCCGTCAATATCCACCCTGACAGCGGCCGATGGCAAAAGCCTGACGGGCCCCAAGAGCCCCGCCGGCTGGACCTGCCATGTCCCGGGTGTACCCCTGTATCCGTCGAAGGTTATATTGGTGCGGGTGAATTTCTTGTCCGCTGGAAGATTCTGGTCGCCCGCCAGGCGGTTTATCCACATGTTCATGACTTCGATCTTCAATTCATTGGCACCCGGTTTGACAAGCGAAGTAATATCAACCCTGAAGGGCGGTTTCCAAAGTACACCGGCTGATTTGTCATTAACAAATACTTCGGCAAGTTCGTGGACATCACCCAAATCCAGATGGACCTTTCGCCCGGAGGCAAGCCAATCGGCAGGGACATCCAGCGTCTTCGTATAGAAGCCTGCACCTGAATAGTACTTCACGCCCTCATTTTCATGATCGGTCCATGACATAAGCTTTGGCAGTTTGATTTGTGCCGGCGCACCCCACTTGGGATCAAATGTCACTTGCCATTCACCCGCAAGTATCAGCGGCGCAGGGAGAGTGTCAACCGTAACCTGTTTCTTTTGACCGTTGTTGTCCGTCAAAGTGTACTGTCCGTTCTGCCAGCATTGGATCGTGATAGAAGTTTTGCCAAACTCTTCGATCCGCCAAGCTGGAAGCGAGGCATGGTTCATTTCTGAAGTTCGGATCACAGAATCGATACTGCACTTTGTGTGGCCTGTGTCAAACATCACAAACACCACAAAGACCGACCCGCCCGGAGGCAGGTCAAGCCGCACACGGGTTCCACCATTGACCGTTTTGTATACAAACATCGGTTCCATGCTGCCATCGGCCGGATTCCAAAGCTGTGGCGATCGATCATTTACACGGAACAGACAATCGGCAATGACGGGCAGCAGTGATGTGTTCCTCACGAAATAGAGGTCAGTGTCTTTTGTCTGCCGGTGAATGTAATCCAGATCCGATTGATGTTTTTCAGTCTGGCAGGAAAAATCCGGCCCGATAGATACTTGCGAAAGCCATTGCCGTGGGGTCAAACCCCAAACCACCTTGCCCTTGCCGTAACTGTTCTGCGTGACCGCAACTCCATCACAGGCTCCCCACATCTTATCGGCCAACGCACGCAGTGTTACGCCACGCGATTCATGATCCTGCATACCGGGAACATCCAATGGCTTAGGGCCGATGATTGTTGCACCGTTGGAGACCAAAGTCTCCAGTTTGACGAGCACTTCAAGCTGCATGTCTCGTTTATCGGGTAGTACGAGAACGCAGTATGACATGCCGTCAGGAAAGACTATCCGGCCGTCTTTAACAGACATGCGATTGACGATAACATCGCTGTTGACTACATCATAATCGAAGCCTGCGCCCAGGCCGTCAAGCAGAGGCTTTTCTGGAACATTGGCAAATAGGGGCCAGAAATTTGGGGCCTGGTCGCCGTAGTAATAGGCGACATCCGCGACGAAAAGACCCTGCTGGAGCATATGACAGCAGCGAGCGAGGTAATCCATAAACGGCCGGGCCTTTGACCACCATACGACCTGGGGATTCATATCCACGCCCGCGTGATAGCTGCGTCCGGGATAGCCGACCTCTATAGGTGAATGCGAATACCCATGATAGGTTATGCGGTTGAGGCCCTCACAAAATGCCCTGTCTACGATCTGCTTACGAACGAACGGGCTGTCCTTCCAGCGGCGCCAGGTGGTCCACGATTCTGCATCGACATACGGTTTGTCATAGATGTGTGCCGCGGAGGCGATCTCTTTGACCAGAAAAATGTTGTTTCGATTCTTGACCCAGAATTCACCGCGCGGTATCCCCACATTGCCCAGTGCCTTGAGGGCGTCTACTGGACAGCTATCCCAGATAGGAGGGCCTGGGCCTCCGGCTTCACCTGCAAGTAACAGGCCGTATTCAACGCAGATTTCGCTGCCGGTAGTATAGTGACTGAATATCAGCAGGTCGCTGACCGTCTTCTTGTAGTCATATTGAAACCGGTCACTCGTAGCCTTATCTTTTACAGTCCACCCGGTCAAAACAGGCAGCCAGGCAACGGGATCATAACCATGATACTTTTTAAACCAATCAGGGAATTTCGGGGTCCATTGAATACCTTCGTGGAGTTCCATGCTATCGACTTCGAGGTATTTCAAGGGGCTGTCGGGATCGCCGCCTTTTTTTAATCCGAGCCTGTCAATGATGTACTCAAAGTGAAAACGCGTGGCTTCCGGATCCAGGAAGTCGATGAACGGCCCTTTGGAATTCGGGCTGGCGGCAATCAATTGCTGGCCGTTATTACTGCAGACATAGCGCACAACCTGCCAGCGGCCGGCAGGTGCCGTCCAGATCAATTCCCCATTATTAAGCCTGTCGGTAATATCGATCACTTTTGAGGGACCGTCAATAACTCTATCCTTTGAGTCCGGCCATGCCAGGACGGCCACGTCGAGATACCACTTCGGCAATCCATCTTCTCCTTTTGGGCAAAGGGGGGGGACTTCCGGGAAAGGTAGTTTCTGGGTGATCTGGCCGGGCCCGTTGATAGCCACACTTGTGAAGAACAGGTTTTTGCTCGCCAATTCAGGGGGGACCCAAGGGCCGCCGGCGTTCCAGCCGCTGGAGGTGATCAGACCCAGGTCCAGGTCCAGGCGTTTGGCTTCTTTCATTGCGTGATGCATGAAAGCGACTGATTCAGGCCCCATAAAGGGCGGACCTGCCGGAACAAAACCGCCGGGATTTCTCATCGCCTCGGTGTCCCACATTTCCAGGCCGATGAGCCCTTTATCTTTCGCCTCTTCCAGGTCACGCGTCAAACCCTCTAGCGTCACGGATCCGTTCAACCAGTTCCAATAGGCCCTCGGCCGGGCTTGCCGGCCCGGATCCTGGAATCCAGCGGCAAGCTCCCCATGGCCCGTCTCCGTGTGACTGCAGCCGGCTAAAATGATAGCCATCAAAAAAACAACACTCTTTTTTTTCATTGTTCCATTTATAAAAACAGGGATTTAAAGATAATGATTTCCTGATTGAGATTATCACATCTAAAAAGACAAGGTCAAAAGCTCAATAGGTGATAAAATTCTAACAAGAACTGCCCTCATGGAGGAGAAGCAAAATCTGGTGAGAAGGAACATCCCAGAAGTTCTATACATATTGCAATGATCAAGCTCAGGTGGTAAGAGAAGATTATGGCTTATCGCAGCATATCGAGACGTGAGTTTTTGAGACGCGGCGTTTATGCCGGGAGTGCACTGCCTATAGCTCTGTCCGGATGTGGAAGGGAAAGACAACCAAGCAAGGGGGCGAGTAAGCCGAATATTGTTTTTGTGCTGACTGACCAATGGCGGGCCCAGGCCACCGGGTATGCCGGTGATCCCAATGTGAAGACGCCCCATCTGGATGCTCTGGCCGCCCGGAGCATCAACTTTGAGAATGCGGTCTCGGTCTGCCCGGTCTGCACGCCCTATCGCGCGTCGCTTCTGACGGGCCGGTATCCACTCAGCACGGGAATGTTCATGAATGATCTCTATCTGCCGAACGGAGAGCTGTGCATGGCGGAGATATTCAAAAGAACAGGCTACCAGACGGCCTATATCGGAAAATGGCATCTGGACGGACATGGCCGTGATGTCTTCATCCCCAAGAACCGCCGCCAGGGCTTTGACTACTGGAAGGTGCTGGAATGCACCCATGAGTACAACGAATCCTTCTATTACGCAGGCGATGATCCGACCAAGCTCATGTGGAAAGGCTATGATGCCTATTCCCAAACGGAGGATGCCCAGAAGTACATCCGGGAACATGCGAAAGCCGACAAGCCGTTCCTGCTGATGATGGCCTATGGCGGCCCTCATTTTCCCCATAGATATGCGCCGGAGGAACTCAAGCAGCAGTATCCTGTAGACTCCATCAAGCTGAGGCCCAATGTGCCGGAAGAGATGAAGGATCTGGCCCGGAACGAAGCACAAGGGTACTATGCTCACTGCACAGCGCTCGATAGTTGTGTCGGTGATCTTTACGGAACCCTGGAAGAAGTCGGTGCGGCAGAAAACACGATCTTCGTCTTTACCTCCGACCATGGCGAGATGCTCGGATCGCAGGGGCAGCCTCCCAAGCGAAAGCAGCGTCCTTGGGACGAATCTATTCGTGTTCCGTTTCTATTGCGCTATCCTGCGGTCAGCGGCCCAAAGGGGCATACGGTGAAGGCGCCGATCAACACACCCGATATCTTGCCGACGCTGCTGTCGCTTGCGGGAATCGCAGTTCCAGAGATGATAGAAGGAGAGGATCTTTCACGCTGTATTCTGAGCAGGGACTTGGATGAAGATCGGGCCGCTCTATTCATGAATGTATCGCCCTTTGATTTCCCTAACAGACCAGCATTCAGAGGCATCCGCACCTCACGGTATACCTATGTCCGCAATTCGGATGGCCCCTGGCTGCTGTATGACAACCAGGTTGACCCATACCAGATGCATAACCTGGTTGGTACGGCTGAACATGCAGCGCTGCAGAAGACACTCGAGGACAAGCTCAAATCCAAACTCAATCAGACGGGCGATGAATTCCACCCCAAAGAACACTACCTGGAAGAATGGGATTATAAAGTGAATCGTAGTGGTGCTATTCCGTACTTCTTCGGAAATAAGCCGGCGGATTTCACAGTACAGAGCCCCACGAACAGAGCAAAGAAATTCTAGACGAGAAGATAATGAAACTACATATCACCGCACTGACCAGAACCATCCTGACCCTTACGGTCCTAAGTACGTTGGTCGGTTGCTCAGAGGAGGATCTCGGTCCGGCCGCCGCCCTCAATGGGAAAAATGCCTCCATACCAGACTCATTTCATACGGTTTCACCGGAAGCATTCGCCTCGCCGCCAATGGAAGCGAGGCCGGGGGCTTACTGGTGCTGGCTGAACGGGCATGTTGATCATGAACAGATGACCCGCGAAATGGAAGAGGCCAAAACCCTGGGGATGCGCGGTTTTGAAATCTGGGATATCGGCGTATACCGGCCTATAAATATGGTTCCCGCCGGCCCAGCTTTTCTCGGCGAAGAATCCTTAAAGAGCATCAAGCATGCGATGAGCGAAGCCGAGAGGCTGGGACTCGAACTCAATATGATCGCTGCCAGCAGCTGGAACGCCGGCGGCGCATGGGTGAAGAAGGAAGACGGCAGCAAGCGGATCGCCAGCAGTTCATTCGATATAACAGGGCCCAAAAAACTGAACACTGTGCTTCCCCTGCCCTGCGATGATGAAACCTACTATTCCGACATCTCTGTGCTGGCGGTTCCCCAGTCCGAAGACAAAAAACTCGGCTCGCCGGATCTCGGGATAGACCTGACCGGCAACATGGATGAGGAGGGAGTGCTCACCTGGGATGTGCCAGAGGGGAAATGGACGATCCTGCGTTTCGTCTGCCGCGGCACCAATCAGGGGCTGGTCGTTCCCAGCCCCAACTCCGACGGTCTGATTATCGACCATCTCAGCGCCGAGGCGACCGAAAGACACATGCTGCACATGATAAACAAGCTCGGAGAAGTTGATCCGGGACACAAGATCTTGAAAATCATGAGCCATGACAGCTATGAAGTCGATGCAGCAAACGACTGGACCGATGATTTCGTGGATGAGTTCAAGAAACGCCGGGGCTATGATCCCGGCAGATTCCTGCCGCTGCTTGAAGGCTGGACACTGGATGATCTGGACGTCCAGACCCGCTTTGTGGCCGACTACCGCAGGACCGTCGGCGAGCTCATAACCGAACGACATTTCCGTGTCAGCCGCGAAGTGCTCAATCAGCACGGCATGGAACTCTGCGCCGAGGCGGGGCACGGAGGCTTTCCCCGGGTCGACCCGATCTGGGCACTTGGCGAGGCGGATATCCCTCGGGGTGAATTCTGGAACGGCAAGCGTTTCTGGGTGGCCAAAGAGGCGGCCAGCGCGGCCCACCTCTATGGTCGCCGTTTCGTCGATTCGGAATCCTTCACCGGATGGCGCAACTGGCTGGACGGGCCGCTGCACTACAAGCAGCTCTTTGATGTCGCAATCTGTGCTGGACTGAACCGCCTGACTTTCCATACCTTTGCCCACAACCCGCCGGAAGCGGGTCTGCCCGGATATGTGTATCACGCCGGTGAACACTTCAACGCCAACAATACCTGGTGGAAGCAGTCCGGCCCCATGCTCGCCTACATGGGACGCTGCTCCTATATGATGCAGCGAGGCGATTTTGTCGCGGACGTTTGTTTTTATTACGGCGACCAGGCGCCGAACCTCGTGCCTTCCCGCCGGATCGATCCGAACATCGAGCCCCTCTACACCCTGGACAAATGCCTCCACTGCGGGCGGCCGGTGCCGGTTGACTTTCGGCCGCTGGGCAGCGGCTACGACTTCGACTATATCGATGCAAACTCGATCATCCATCGCATGACAGTCGATCCCGAAACAGGTCATCTGGTTGTGGGTGCTATGAGATACAGGGTGATGGTCCTGCCCAGTCACGATCATATTGACCTCGCTGTCTTACAAATAATCCAAGAGCTCGTACGACAGGGCGCAGCCGTAGTCGGGTCGGTTCGGCCGGTGCGCACCCATTCGCTGACCGGTTATCCAGAGGCTGACCGGATAGTGGCGGGGATCGGTGCGGAGCTCTGGGGCGCTGCGGATTCGACCCAGGAAAAGGCCCCCCACAGCCGGAAGTTCGGCAAAGGCAGGGTTTACACAAATATGACATCGCGCCAGGTGCTGGCAGAGATGGGTGTCAAACCCGACTTTACAGTGCTCAAGGGCGGCTCACAGGAGGGGCCGGACCGGGTCGACTATATCCACCGCCGCGCTGATAATGCCGACGTCTATTTCGTCTGCAACGGCGCAGCGGAAGCCAAAACACTGCTCTGCCGGTTCCGCGATGCCGAGGGAAGGCCGGAAATCTGGTATCCCGTTACCGGAGAAATATGTTCGCCAAATTCAGTCAGCCGCCAGCCCGACAACTCCTGCCACATCGAGCTGGAGCTTCCGGCGATCGGGTCGGCCTTCGTCGTGTTCCGCCGCGATGGTCGTCCGTCGGAAAAACCTGCCCCTGTTTTCGCAGACACATCGGAGGAAAGGGTGCCGATCACAGGGGAATGGAAGGTGAGGTTCCAGCCCGGCAGGCTTGCGCCCGAATCCGTGGAATGGGCCAAGCTGATCGACTGGACAACGTCAGAAGAGCCCGGCATCAAGTATTTTTCAGGTACCGCCACCTACTCCATCCAGTTTGAAATGTCCGAGACCGCGGCCGGAGACTTCTGGCTGGACCTCGGCGGAGTAAGCGAAGTTGGCGAAGTCAGCATAGACGGACAGGACCTCGGAACCGCCTGGACCTATCCCTTCCGCGTCAAAGTCCCGACTAAACTGCTCAGCGAAGGCTCCCACCTGCTCGAAGTCAGAGTCACGAATGTCTGGAACAATCGCCTTGTAGGCGACCAGTTCCTTCCCGAGGGGGATCGTTTCACCCGCACCAACATGCGCGGTCAGCACACAAAAAATAGCCCTCTGGTTCCCTCGGGCCTGATAGGGCCTGTGACGCTGCGGCCGATAAAACAAAACTGAGATGCTGTTTCTTAGCGGAGTATTCAATGGGTCATAGCACTCGGAGAAATTTCCTTAAAACGATCGGGTGGGGCGCTTTGGGCTTATCTCTGGGAGCCTGCCGGTCGGCAGGGGAAAGATATCTGAGACCAAACATCCTGCTCATCACAGCCGATGATATGAACTATGATTCTCCCGGCTGTTACGGATCCTCTGTTCCCGGGATCACTCCCTCCATCGACAGCCTGGCTGAAGAAGGGATGCGATTCTCACATGCTCACGTCAATATAGCTGTCTGTCAACCCAGCCGGCAGTCGCTCTTGACAGGACGCTATGCGTTCCGGCATGGAGGCGAGGGATTCAATCCCATTTGGCCCGAGGTCCCTACCCTGGGCGAACAGCTGAGAGCGGCCGGATATTGGAATGGGATTCTGGGTAAAGAAAAACACCTCGAACCGGCCGGCAAGTTCTGTATGGATTTTGTGCGTGGAGAAGCGGCGTTGGCTTCCGGAATGGGAATCGGGCGGGATCCGGTCAAATATAAGGCCTTTGCGCGGGAATTTTTCGACCAGGCCCGCGGCAGAGGCAAACCTTTTTTTCTAATGGCTAATCCTCATGATCCCCACCGGCCGTTTGCTGGAAGCGAAAACGAGAATAGAAGTTGGGGAAAAGACTTGCCGGAAGTGAGGCGGTGGATCACCGAAAAAGAGGTATCCGTCCCTGGATTTTTGCCGGATATTCCTGATGTCCGAAAGGAAATCGCTGAATATTACACATCTGTCTACCGGTGCGATGAGGTGGTGGGCTGCATACTCGAAGCCCTGGACGAATCGGGCTGTAGAGAGAACACGGTAGTCATGTTCTTGAGCGACAATGGGATGTCCTTCCCCTTTGCAAAAGCTAACTGTTATCTCAACAGCACCAAAACCCCCTGGATCGTGCGCTGGCCGGGAAAGATCCGAGCGGAATCTGTGAACCACGACGATTTTATATCCGGAATAGACTTCATGCCGACCGTTCTTGAGATCTTGGGCCTCCCCCAGATAGAGGGGATGGATGGACGGTCTTTTGTCCCGCTGCTTCAAGGGGAGAGACAACCCGGAAGAGATTCCGTATTTACTGAGTTTCACGAGACATTCGCCAAGAACAGATATCCTATGCGCTGTGTGCAAACAGCCCGGTTCGGTTATATTTTTAATTTCTGGCCGGATGCCCAGACAATAATGACCATGGATTCAACAGGTGGATTGAGCTTCAAAGCTATGCAGAAAGCCGCGCTGAGAGACAAAGAGATAGAATCACGGGTCAAGCTTTTTTCCTATCGGGTTCCTGAAGAGTTTTATCACTTGGAGCAGGATCCTGATGCTCTGGTAAACCTCATCGATGATCCCCAGTTTTCGGCTGAGATTGAGGTTTTGCACAAGAGGCTTGAGGCGTACATGGTTGAGGCCGGCGACCCTGCGCTTGAAGCATACCGCCACCGGGCGAATCAGGACGAAATCGCCCGATTCATGCAGGAGCAGAGAAAAAAATGATGGAAAGAAGAATTTTATCAGGCTTATTGATTGCTGCAATAGGGGCATTGATGGCAGGTCTTTTGTTGAATTCATGCAAGAACAATACATCTCGCTCAGCTAATGATAAACCGAATATAGTATTTGTACTTATTGATGACCTTGGATGGAAAGACGTTGGTTATATGGGATCAACGTATTATGAAACACCCACTATTGATCGGCTGGCTAAACAAGGGATGATATTTACCCGCGCTTATGCCAATGCAGCCAATTGTGCACCAACTCGCGCCAGTTTGTTATGTGGACAGTATACACCTCGACACGGAATCTATACAGTGGGTACTTCAGCCAGGGGAAAATCAGAGGATAGAAAATTAATCCCTATTGAAAATAGTAGAGAGGTGGATCAGGCAAAAATAACCATTGCCGAAGCGCTCAAAAATGCAGGGTATGTAAGCGCTGCAATTGGGAAGTGGCATATAGGACAAAAACCTGAGCCGCATGGCTTTGATTTTGGCATCGATAGGAATGAGTTAAACGTCAAAGGACATTTTTCTGAGAACGGAGAATATCTTGCGGACTTATTGACCGGTGAAGCGATAAATTTTATTAAAGATAATAATCCCCATACAACAAAAAAACCCTTCTTTTTGTACCTGTCTCATCATGCTGTTCATACTCCAATCAGCGCAAAGAAAAACATGATAGAAGCCTTCGAGAAGAAACCGGCCGATGACTGCCATAATAATGCGACGTATGCTGCGATGATCAAAAGTGTTGATGAGAGTGTTGCTCGCATCAACACAGTACTGGAAGAGCTGGAGCTGGACAGTAATACCCTTCTCATATTTTTTTCCGACAATGGAGGACATGGAACATACACCTGTCAGAGACCTCTTCGGGGAGGAAAAGGAATGTATTATGAAGGAGGGATAAGGGTGCCCATGTTTGTGTACTGGCCGGGAAAGGTTAAACCGGAAAGCACGTGTGAAGAGCCTGTCATAGGCACAGATTTCTACCCAACCTTTCTTCAATTGGCAGGCATAAGCGCTCCGCAAAACTATGAGCTGGATGGAACGAGCATCCTGCCGTTATTAAAAGGAGAAAAAAGGTTGGGCAGAGATTCCTTGTTCTGGCATTTCCCCTGTTACCTTCAGGCATATGAAGGAATGATCGATGAATCGAGAGACCCACTTTTCAGAACGCGGCCGGTAAGTGTAATCCTGAAACGAGACTGGAAGTTATTGATGTATCACGAAGAGTGGGCTTTGGATGGTGGAAGTAAAAATCTGGATGGAAATAATTCCATCGAATTATACAATCTCGAGGATGATATAGCAGAACAAAATAATTTAGCACACATCAACATCAGGAAAAGAGATGAGTTACTTAAGGAACTTATTGATTGGCAAAAAAGCCTCAAGGCCCCGTTTCCTACAGATCCAAACCCTGAATACTTGGATAAAAACAACTGAAGACAAGCTAAATATGACGAATCGGATCAGAGGGAAAAAATGAAAAAGAATATCTCACAAAAATGCTGCAGGGTAATTTGCTTGGCTGTGTTTCTTCACCTTGGTTATGTCTATAGTGCCCCGATTGCAGAAAATACAAACGATAGTAAACCTGTGGCGTGGTGGACCTTCAATTCATGTGATTTAGGGATCATTACCGATGAAGTCTCGAAGGTTAAAGATGCGATACAAGGAAACTTCAAGTTGGTAAACGGGACTGATGGCAGGGCTTTAATGTTAGACGGCTTCACGACTTGTGTTACCCGTAAATCCGATATGGTTCCCAAACTTGGTGATTCCTTTGCCTTTGAAGCGTGGATCGCTGCCGCTACTTATCCATGGGACTGGTGTCCAATACTTGCCCAGGAAAAAAATAAGGAAACAGGATTTTATTTTGGTGTAGGGCCTCAGGGGCAGGTTGGTATTTTTGCCTCTGTAAACGGAGTTTGGCAAAGTTGCGAAACAGAGGAAACGATCGCACTGAAAAAGTGGGTTCATCTGGCGGCTACTTTTGATCAAAACATCGGGTTCAGGATCTACATCAACGGGGAGCTGTCTGGTCAACTGGATGTGGAAGGAAGGCCCGTTTTTGCAGCAGGAACTGATTTATTGATGGGAATGAACAGCGAAAAGCTGATGCCTTCAAACCCCGTAAGAACTTATGGAACACTTCCTGCCTGGTACGCATTTGACGGCATTTTTGATGAAATAAAAATATATAATGAAGCCCTTCCCCAGAAGTTAATACAAAACAATTCGGGAAAACATATGGATCTGTTACCTCCCGAAATTCAGGATAGGATAATGCCAAGCGGACCAAAAGGAAAAGGCAAGTTTGGCGCGTATTATACCCAATTGAAATATTATGAGGAATGGGATGCCCTATTCAGGGTTGGGTCTCATTCCGATGTTGTTGTTCAGTTTGATGATTCCCCGATCCGCGTCGTATTTTGGAGGGGCACTCGGTATTCCCCGGCCTGGGTAATGGAAAACGGACAGTGGATGGCGGATCAGAGTGCTGAATATTTTGATACGATCAATGGTTGTTTCGAACATATGCTAGATCCCCATTGCCTGTATTCGCATGTGCGAATTATTGAAAATACTCCTGCCAGAGTTGTGGTTCACTGGAGATATATTCCTGTCAGCATACGTAAACAACTGTCGCAGGTTGATGAAAAAACAGGATGGTCTGATTGTATTGACGAATATTATACTTTTTACCCCGATGGAATCGGTATCAGGAAGGTTGTGCAATATACTTCAGGAGAACCCTTGGGACCTTCGGAGTCGATAGTGCTGTGTCAGCCCGGAACACGACCGGAAGACAATGTGCATCTTGATGCGATGACACTTGTGAATCTTAAAGGAGAATACCATACATATTCGTGGGCAAACGGTGCCCCCGCTTTCAAGAAGGGGGAAAATCCCGAAAATCCTGTTATTCAGATCGTTAATCTAAAATCCCGACATAAACCTTTCACGATATTCGAGAAGGAAAACAATATGGAAGTGTTTGGAATAGAGCAACGTCTGGAGGTGTCTCATTTTCCCTGGTGGAACCATTGGCCCGTGGCGCAAAACCTGTCGGATGGAAGATATTGTCAGGCCGCAGACAGGCCATCTCATTTTTCGCTCGCATGGGGAGGTCCTCCTTTTCACGACGAAGCCGGCAACCTCATCAAAGCCAGAGAAAGCGGAAGTGAAGGGAAATTAAAGACGGTGGAAAATAATACGGGCAAAACAGTAAATACCTATTGGTCAAGCTGGATGTACGGGGCCTCAAAACAGACACCCACCGAACTTTCAGTCCTTGCCAGATCCTGGCTCCAACCACCTCAACTCAAAATAAATAGAGGTGATTTCACAAACGAAGGTTACGATTTTACACAACGCGCCTATATTCTTAGCTGCGCGGATAGAATGCCTGATAATTTGGAGGTGGAACTTATTGCCGACAATGAGTCACCGATCGTGAATATATGTATGATCATAAATGGTTGGGAGGCAGATAATATCCGGGTTCAGATGAATGATGAAGTTTTACAGGGAAAAAAGGATTACAGGATTGGGAGAAGAAGTGGACTCAGCAGAGAAGATTTGATTATCTGGATAGAATATAAATCACTCGGCACCTCCCGGATTCTCATTAGCCGATAGCGGGAAGTTTAATATCAAGGAATATAAAATGAAGAGCTGCAACCGGAGAGATTTTCTGAAGGCCACTGGATGGACGGCTGCCGCAGTGCTGGCACCGGGATGCTTTTCGTGCCGACGGCCGGGAAAAAATCCCAACATCCTCTTCCTGCTGGTGGATGACCAGCGCAACGATACATTGGGCTGTGCAGGGCATCCTATCATCAAGACGCCGGTGATCGACAGCCTGGCGGCCGGGGGGGTGCGGTTCAGCAATGCCTTTGTCACAACCGCGATCTGCGCGGCCAGCCGCGCATCCATTTTGACCGGTTTGTATGAAAGAACACACGGCTATACATTCGGCACCCCGCCCCTAAGTGCCGCGGATATGGCCAAGAGCTACCCGGCCCTTTTGCGGGCGGCGGGCTACCGCACCGGGTTCATCGGAAAGTACGGGGTGAGGACCGAGGGTGAACCCGAGCCCGTCCTGTTCGACTATTTTAAGCCGCACGGCGGCAATCCCTATTTCAAGCAGCAGCCGGATGGCAGCCTGCGGCACGAAACCGAGGTGGCCGGCGACCGAGCGGTTGAATTTTTGGCTGGGAATCCCGAGGGGCGGCCCTTCTGTCTCTCCATAAGCTTCAATGCGAGCCATGCGGCGGACTGGGATTTTGAGAACCACTTCCCCTGGCCCAAGGCGGTCGACGGCATGTATGAGGATGTGGAGATTCCGGCTCCCCGGCTCTCCGATCCGGCCATCTTCGCAAACCACCCGGAATTTCTGAAAACCTCCATGAACCGGAAGCGCTACTTCTGGCGCTGGGACACCCCGGAAAAATATCAGAAGAACATGAGAGCTTATTTCCGGATGCTGAGCGGGATCGACCGGGTGACCGGCCGGATCCGCCGGGAACTGGAGCAGCGAGGCCTGGCGGACAACACGGTGATCGTCTACACGGCTGATAACGGCTATTACATGGGAGACCGCGGTTTTGCCGGAAAATGGTCCCATTACGAGCAGTCACTCAGGGTGCCGCTGATCGTGTATGACCCCAGACAACCAAAAGAAGAACAGGGAGCGGTGCGGGACGAGATGGCCCTCAATATTGATATCCCTGCCACAATGCTCCAGCTCGCCGGTGTGGAGATTCCGGCCAGCTACCAGGGCCGCAGTATCACTCCGCTGCTGCGGGGCGGGGGCGTCCGGGAGTGGCGGGACGATTTCTTCTGCGAACATCTGATGGATAACCCGGATATCCCTAAATGGGAAGGGGTGCGGGGGGAGAGGTACGTGTACGCCCGCTATTTTGAGCAGGAACCGGTCTACGAGTTTCTGCATGACCTTGAGACCGATCCAGACCAGTTGGTCAATCTTGCGGTAGATCCCGGATATAGGGAGATCCTCGCGGCCATGAGTAAGAGATGTGATGAATTCAAGGCAAAAATGATTCGAGTAAATTAAGAACATCGGAAATAGACAGAGGTATTCTATTTTGAGATTTGTTAGAGGGAGTTTGAAGATGAAAAAATTTTGTTTAGCTGCCCTGTGCCTTCCTTTATGCCTAAACGCCGGATGTACACAGGTAGATCCGCATAAGCTTGAGAAAGCCATATACCAATTTAATTTTGAAAATGATGTAAAAAGTACAGATCTCGCGCTATGCGGAAAAGGATATTCTTTTGTTCAAGGAGTTGATGGGCAAGCCTTGTGCATCAAGCCAGACAATGGTTACATCAATTTAAATGCGAGTACCCTGATGTTAAACGGAACAAATGATTTTTCGATCCGATGTTGGGTAAAAACAAATTCTGAAAATCCAACCGTATTCCTATCTCAAAAGGATTTTACAGGTAAAGGTATCACTGCTCAAAAAAGTGCGGGATGGGCATTGTATAGCTCTGGGGGTACGTTTGCCTGGAGTATCGGCTCTGGAAGCCGCAGAATAAAATATGAAAGAGACAATGGTAAGAGAATGCCTGTAAATGATGGGCAGTGGCATCAGTTGACACTCACATATAGCAAAGAATTATCACGATTTTGCTTGTATTATGATGGCCATAATAGGGCGATATATAATGTAGGATTTGATTTTTTAAATGATGAACCTCTGGTGATAGGTTCAATGAAAAATGATTTCGATTATGAAAATAAGTTTTTGCCTGAAATTGAGAGTGGAGCAAAGCAGCTACAAGTTCTTGTGGATGAATTCAACAGTTTGGGTTTAGAAAGCCTGAAGAGTGAAGAGTTTATCGACCTCATCGTTAATCCTGAAAGATTATTCGAGGAAAAGCTCAAGAAACAAGGGGAATCAAGTACAGATCAAAGCGTGGAAAATCTTGAAAAAGTATTAGCCGAGAGAAAAAAACTGATGCCAAATCCCTATACTGTGTTTCAAAATAGAGGATTAACCAACCTTAAGCCGATAAGTAGGATTTATTCATTGAAAGACCATAAGGTTGTCATCAATGAATCTGCAGCTGGATCCTTAACGATGAGTGAAAAATTGTATCCTTCGGATTTTGCCATGGATAGATTATCTATTTGGGAAAGAGCGATCAGTGCAGACGAAGTGAGGGACAGCTATTCAAAATTTCGAAAGACAAGGCCTTTTGAATTTGAAAAAACGCTCAAAGCACTAACTGTAGGAGTTTGGAATATCTGGCACGGAGGAAAACACTTCGACACTCAAAAAGATAATGCGGATTCACGTTTATGTATTGCGGAAATTCTAAAAATAAACGATATCGATGTAATTTTGATGCAGGAAACCTATTCATCTGGTGATTTTATTGCAGCTGAGCTAGGTTTTTATTACTCTACTACATCCGATTGGGATTACTGCTTTCAAGGAGAAAATATATCTGTAATCAGCCGCTTTCCTATCAAAGAAATAAAAGTAAACAAAGAAACTGAATTCAACAATGTAGCTGTTAAGCTGGCTATAAGCGAGACTCAGGAAATATGGGCTATGTCGAACTGGTATGGAATGGCGCAGTTCCCCGCTGTCTTTGATTTCCACAAATCCAGGTTTGATAACTCGGATAAAACACCAATTCTGTTTGGCGGAGATTTTAATGCTCTTCCCCACACAGATGGAGGAGAAAGTCCGGCTTCTAAGAAAATGCTGGAGGAAGGATTTACTGATGCTTTTAGAAGTTTGTATCCTGATGTACAAAAGTATCCGGGAGACTCTCATCGGAGTGGTCGTAGGATTGATCAACTTTATTATAAAGGGAAAGGACTGAAGAATATTTCAACAGAGATCATTTCAACATGGCCGACTGGATTTCCTTCGGATCATTTTCTGATCGTGTCTAAATTTGATTTGAACTATTCATCGTTTGAAAAGTAACTCAGGAAAGTTCGAAAAAATAAGCCAGTACGACTCGGATGTTGATCCACAGTGTGTAGGCAAGTATAGGAAACGGTCTACCGTGCTTCCGCTGGAAGATCTTTTCCAGAGGCCACACCTGCATAATAGGCTATCACAATAAAACAGACCAGAGGCACAAAATAGGCCAGGTTGATGCTGCCAGTCATATCGGAGATCCGTCCTTGTACTGTAGTTAGAACAGCACCACCCAGTATCGCCATGATCAGTCCCGAACCACCTATCTTGGTGTCATCACCCAAACCGCGCACGGCCAACCCGAAAATGGTGGGAAACATGAGTGACATGCAGACGGAGATACCCACAAGAGCATAGACTCCGATATATCCTTCGCTGAATATTACTAAGAGAGTACACAGCATGGCTGCAGCGGATAACAACAAGAGCAGACGGCGTGGTGCCATATATTTCATCAGTGCCGTGCAGATAAATCGGGAGGCTCCAAAAAGGATGAGAGCGGCCAGATAATACGAAGATGCATCCGCTTCATTGAGATCTAATTCCTGCATTACATAGCGGATTGTAAATGACCAGACACCAATTTGAGCGCCCACATAAAAAAACTGAGCTACGACACCCCATACATAGTGTCTGTTCCTGAGCAATCGTTTTATCGTTGCTCCCAAATGTAGTTTAGTGCCGCTGTCTGACGCCTTGGGCATTCTTTTATTGATGGCAATGAGTATCCAAATAATTATCAAGCCAAAAGCCACAGCTACATAGGGCCCCATCACAGCGCCGAGTTCCTCCGATTGTATCTGGTTTAACATCTCTGGATTCATTGCAGCTCGCTCTTCAGCGGTGGCCGTATTGAGGTTGGAAAGGATAAACATTTTGCTCAACAATATGCCTAGAATGGATCCTATCGGATTGAAGGACTGCGAAAAATTCAATCTCTGTGTTCCCGTTTCTTCCGGACCCATGGCGATGATGTAAGGATTCGCACTGGTTTCGAGGATGGATAATCCTCCGGCAAGAATATACAGTGCTCCCAGGAAATGAAAATAGTTCATCGTGATGCTTGCCGGATAAAACAGCAGAGCACCCAGAATAAATAGTCCAAGTCCAAGCAAAACACCGGATTTATAGGTGAACTTTTTGATAAAAATGGCGGCGGGCAATGCGAGGCAGAAATATGAACCGTAGAATGCCAGCTGAATCCAGGATGTCTGGAAATCAGACATGCTCATTATCTTTTTAAAAGCAGCCAGAAGTGTGTCAGTCATATTATTGGCCAGACCCCACCAGGCAAAACAGCTGGTCAATAATATAAAGGGCCAGAGAATATTCCGAGGAATTATGCGGGTAACGCTGTTTCCCGAAGGCGACTGTGATGACGAAGATTTCAGCATATAAGCCTTCCCTTTATTTAAGGTGGAAGAACCGGCTTCGAGTGCACGACCTTCCTAAGACTAGAAATTCTACCTTGGGAAATAAGTCTGTATCAAGATATTTCCGATCTATGTGTGTCTCTGATGGTTTCCGACAAGGAGAAAAGGCGTCATCTCTCAACTTGAAAATTGATTCGTTTAGACATATAAAGTGATTACTATGAAACAATTTCCGCATCGCTTCTTGCTGACATCAGTCGTCTTCGGCTGCGTACTGGTACTGTTCCCCTCTTGCCGGGCAGAGCAGCCACCACCTCAAAAGACCAATGTGTTGTTCATCTCTATGGACGATCTGAACGATTGGATCGAACCTCTGGGCGGGCACCCCCAGGCACGGACTCCCAACCTAAATCGCCTGGCCAATGAATCTGTCCACTTTGCTCAGGCCTACTGTTCCAGCGCCAGCTGCAATCCCTCTCGAACCGCCATCATGACAGGACAGGCCCCTTACACTTCGGGGGTATATTCCAACTATCAGGATTGGCGCGAGGTGATAACGGATTTCAAGTCCATCGGCAAATACTTTCGTGACAACGGCTATTATTCCACCGGAGCCGGAAAGATCTTCCACTATCATATGATCGATCCTCTGTGTTGGGATGATTATTGGCCGTCGGTCGAAAACAACATGCCGAGAGAATCTTTCCCCGAGCGACCCAAAAAAGAAGACGGAACGGTCACGACCGTCAACATGCCCGAGTTTGAGAACATGTACAAGATGTTCGACTGGATGCCCCTGGATGTCGATGATTCGGAGATGGGAGACTACAAAAGTGTCAGCCATGTGGTTTCCCAGCTGGAGAGGGAACACGACAAGCCCTTTTTTCTGGCCTGCGGCATCTACCGGCCCCACCTTCCCTGGTATGTGCCGCAGAAATATTTCGATATGTTCCCGCTTGATTCCATTCAGCTTCCCAAGGTTCTGGAAGATGACCTGGACGACCTGAGTGATCGGGCCAAGGATATCGCCCACCGGGCGGGGAACTACCACCAGCATGTTCTCGATGCCGGGCAGTGGAGAGAGGCCGTGCAGGCCTATCTGGCTTCCATTGCTTTTGCAGATGCCATGTTGGGGATCCTGCTCGATGCCCTGGAGGAAAGCCCATACGCCGACTCCACGGCGGTGGTGCTTTGGTCGGACCACGGATGGCAGCTGGGGGAAAAAGAGCACTGGAGGAAGTTCGCACTCTGGGAAAATGCCCTGCAGTCAGTACTGATGATCAGAGCGCCCAAGGGAAGCCCCGGCCTTGTGAAAGGATCTAAGAACGGCGTTGCATGCCGGCGGATCGTATCCCTTCAGGATATTTATCCTACCCTGGTCGATCTCTGCGGACTCCCTTTCAGGCCGGACATCGATGGGCGCAGCCTCGTGCCGCTCCTCAAGGATCCTTCAGAGGAATGGGCATATCCTGCCATATCCACCTATGATTTTGATGAATTTTCCATCCGTACGGAAAGATGGAGATACACGGTGTACATCGACGGGAGTGAAGAACTGTACGACCACAGCAAAGATCCGGAGGAATGGACCAACCTGGCTGCTGATACTGAATATGAGGAGATAAAACAGGAGCTGCGCCGGCATATCCCCACCAACCCCGCGCCGCTTGTCAAAACCTCTGTGAAGCTGCAGCCTCATCACTTCCCGCCATTCAAGAGCAGAGCGGAATACCTGGATTGGCTGGAGCATGGCAGGGACAACAAGTACCTGATCGAAAAATACTGGAAGTAAAGCCTGTATAAACGCATTGAAAAACCTGATAAAGTAATGAATGACGAGGTAATAGAAAAGAGGAGCTTAACAATGAAAAAAATTATAAGTTTAGCCATCATCATCACCCTGATGTCAGGGATCACTTTTGCCGGTGTGGTGAAAAAGACCAAAGCCGAGGTCAGTTTCCAGGAATTCGGTAAATTCACAACCGAGCAGGAAATCAAGATCACATCGGATAAAAAACTGACCAAGTCAAAAAGCAAGTTTAAAGGAAAAGGTGTGCTGGGCGCTACGGTGGGCAAGATGTTTTTAAAATCCGGAGAAACCGGTGAGATCATCAATCTGGCTGAGATGATGATTACCAGCCTCAATCACAAGAAAAAAGAATATGAAATCCGGCCCATCGAGAAGATCATGAAAGATCAGGGCGAAGGCGACGCTGTCGCAGCTGATGAAGTAGATGCCAAAGAGGAGAGGTCAAGCAACATCAAGATCATCCGAAGCGAGTTCAAGGTTGAGGAGACCGGAGACAAAAAAAATATCAACGATTTTTCCTGCAAGAAATATTTGGTCACATGGATCACCGAATGGGAGAACCTTGAGACCGGGCAAAAAGGGACGGACAGACTGTCGACGGACGTATGGACCACTCCTTTGACGGGCGATATCCTACAAGCCCAGGAACAAGAGAATGACTTCAACAAGGAATATATGCAGCGATTGGGTTTCGATGTGGATGAACTGCAGCAGGACATCCTGGGAACCAACTGGCTGTCTATCCTCTCCAGCATGGGAAAAGGTGGGACGGCTCCCCAGGCTGATGGCCCTCAGTTCTCACAAGAGATGAATAAGATCGAGGGCTACCCCGTGGTTATCGACGGAAAGTACTATGCAAAACGTGAAGGTGGCGAAGAAGACGAAGAGGAAGCTGGAGCCGGCGATGTCAAGGGCATGCTGGGAAAATTCGCTAAAAAGGCCATCGGTGGCAAGAAGAAGGACGATAACGAGCCGACCTTTACATACTATATCGAAGTCGAAGAACTGAATCCGGAAAGCGTGAATGATACTGACTTCCTGGTTCCATCAAACTACAAAAACAAGGGAAAATAGCCCATAGGAGCCCTACCCTTACCCGGAGTTCTCACTCCAGATTCTACTTTTTCAGTCGCATTTTACTGCACTTAATCCCAAGTGTCTCGAAAGCGCATGAAAATCCTGATCGTCATGCAATAGATGTATTTTATTGTGAATGCAGAATGTTCCGATTATGACATCGATCGTTTTGCGGACAGTCACTCCTTTTTTTCGAAGGATGCGATAGTTCTCTGCACTCTTTATGGCTAGTTCTCGACCCAACATCTCCATGACGCGGAAATTCAACAGCAATTCTCTTGCCTGGTAACAATCGCGATCGTTTTTGAAGCCTTGAAGGACTTCAACCAGGATGAGATCCCCAACAATGATAATCTCCTTCCCAAGGGCACAATCAAGCCATTCGGTTTGAGGATTGTTCTTCCCATTGAAGTAGCCGATCCAGACAGAAGAATCGACCAAGATCATTGGTCGGTCCGCATCTTATCCAAATCGCCGCTCCATTTGAGACTCCCTCTGAAATCCTTCACTCTTTCTTGTCGGCTTAATTGGACAAGCAGCCTCAAACCGGCCTCGACGACAGCTTTTTTGGTACGTAAACCCGAAAGCTGGAGAGCATCTTGCATGAGTTGATCATCTATCACAACATTCGTCCTCATCTCGGCCTCCTATGTGTATCTTTCTATATAATTATACACATTAGTCATTCTATGGGCCAGAGATGTCTTCTTCCTTTCAACACAGTAGACGAATATACATGCGGAAATATCTCAATTCTCCTCAAGCAAAGCCGGTTCCTTGATTCGTGGCCAATACACGCGACAAAGTTACGACATTACAAACGGCGAACCTATTTGGCGAACTGAAGGCATACGATACAATAACATCAGCTTCTTGGGTCGGAACGGAGTCACGGTTGTCATCCGACATGGTCCCGAATTCGAAGTTTTATCAGCAAACACCCTCGATGAAAAATTTGGGCTACTAAGACCCTAACAGCGTATCATCCTTTATGAGCACGGATTATGAGGAGCCCAGCTAGCTGACTACGGCAGTTGCTTGCTGGTCCCAGTTTTTAAGTGCTTCTCCACGAAACTCAGCACACGGTAGAGTAGGTCACGCTGATTCTCAGGGCGCTTGATGGTGTGTCCCTCGTTGGTATAGGCCACATATACGACCGGAACGTTGTTTTTGTGCAACACCGTGTAGAAGTACTCGTTGTGGTACAAATGGCTGCGTCCGCCGTTGACGAGCATCGTCGGAGTGCGCGTATTGTGAAGCTCCCACATGATCGAGTTGGCGCGGTAGTTCTCCGGGGCCTCCCAAGGTGTGCCTTTAAAGAGGAACTCGTAGATCGAGTTCCCCCCTACCCGGGAACCGGTGACGGAGGCAATATGGAGCTCTACCAAACCCTCCTTGGAGACCGCGGCAGCGAAGCGATGATCCTTGGGGAGGATCCAATTCGTCATCAGCGCTCCATAGCTGTGCCCGATGAGCGCCATCTTGTCCTCGTCAACGAAGCCCATACCTACAACGTGGTCTACTCCGGAGAGGATGTCTTTCAGGTCCTGATCGTTGGCGTCCTGGTGCTCGATGGCATTCTCGACGTGTTCCCAACCGTAGATCACGCTGCTGCGATAATCCGGCATGAAAACCGCATAGCCACGGCCCGCCCACATGTGCCATTCGAGGTGGGTGTCATTGAGGATCTGGCCGCCCAGCCTAACACCGCCGGTCGGGCCGCCGTGCAGTTCCACGATCAACGGGTACTTCTCGCCTTCACGGAAGCCGACCGGCTTGATCAGAAGTCCTTCCAACTCGAGGCCGTCGTGGCTCTTCCAACGGACACGGCTGGCTTCCCCTCGCGCATATTCGGCGGCCTGTCCGATGCCCTGGAACAGAACACGCGCCTGGCCGGTCTGCGTATTTGTGAGAAATATCGCCGAATCGCCGCTAGCGTCTGCCTTCCCCCACAGCAGGTAGCGTCCATCGGGAGACTCCTGGCGCGTGGTGACGTCGTACTCCTTCTCCTCCTCGAGCGAAACGTTGCCCTCGAGGTCGACATACCCTCGCTGCCGGTAGACTCCAGGCTTGTAGTTGAAGTTGATTCCTTGACTATCCTCGGTCCAGGTCAGGGAACCGGAGAGGTACAGCCCCTTGGTGAGCTGCTGCATCTCTCCCGTTTCCTTGTCGAGGACGGCAACGTTCAGGGCTCGTGGATAGACCTGCTGGGCAGGATCGTAGCGAATCGCAACCTTTTTCCCATCCGGCGAGATGACCGGACTGACCCCTTGCCCGTGGCCCGAATAGAGCCGCCGCGTGGCGCCCGACTCGACATCTACAATGACCAACTCCTCCGTGCCGCTGTCGTCTCGATACTCGAACAGGCGGACAAACCCTATCAGGATCTCGCGGCCGCCGGGAAACACGTCCAGTTCGCGCGCCCAGGCAGCCACCGAGTACAGCAGCCGGCTCTCTCCCGAATCCACTTCGACCATTCGAATCTCCGAGTCCGATGGTATGTCCTGATCGCCCCCTATCACCCTGACAGCCGGCGGAGGTCCCGACAGGATGCTGGCATAACGCCTTCGATCCACTCCACTGAGCCTCTCGCGGTAGACGTAAAGGATGTGCTCAGAATCCGGCATCCAGCGGAAGGTCTGAACCACCGGTCCAAAAGAGGCGACAGCATGGCTTTCTTGCGTCGTGAGGTCGTGAACCCAGATCGTCGCTTCTTGGTTCTCAGAACGAATAAAGGCCACACGCTTCCCGTTGGGAGAAAGAGAGGCGCTCTGCCCCGCAACGATCCGTTCGTTCTCCCCTGATTCGACATCGTACAGCGAGACCTGCCGGACTCCCTTTCCATCCGGAGAGTTCCGCTCCCAGCGCTCCATCAGAAGATGACGCGAATCAGGCATCCAGTATACAAAAGGCAGCTGCATTCCCGTTTGGGCTAGATCCAGCAATACGTCCGGCGTGATGACCGGCATGTTCTGAGGCTGCGATCGAGCTTGGGGAGCTTCAGCGCCCAGCTGTGCGAGCATTGTCGCAGCGAAGAAAAGGGCGATGTAGATGGCGGTTATTTCATGCTTGATCATTGTTGCTCCTGACTACGATCTTTTGAGATTAGAATTATCACATCAAATCGGCAGGGTCAACGACGTGTACTCACGGCAGAAGTCACATTCTGAGAAATATGTATTTCACGCGGCGTCAGTGAAAATAAAGACCAAGCTTGACAACGGCGACTCAGTATTGTACAGTTTTATTGTACAATTCAAGCGAGGGCTGATATGGCAGAACAAATCTCCTATTCAAAGGCACGAGCCGAATTTGCGCGCATCTGCAGCAAGGTCGCTGAGGACAGCGAGGTAGTCTACATCAGCCGCCGTAATAAGGCTGATGTTGCCTTGATCTCTGCCGAAGAGCTCTCTTCCCTATTAGAAACTGCTCATCTACTTCGATCTCCAAAAAACGCTCAACGTTTATTAACCTCCCTCAAACGTGCACTTGAACGCGAGGGGAAACCTTCCACATTAGAGGACTTGAAACGGGAAGTTGGACTTGAGTAAAGGGCCCCCCCGAAACGCGGTTTTTGATCCTGAATTTCTTGAAGACATCCAATGGTGGGTAAAAACAGATCGAAAGACAGCCTTGAGGGCCTTTTCATTAATCAAATCGGTCATGCAGGATCCCTTCCGTGGCATAGGAAAACCAGAGCCTCTTAAATTCCTTGGTCCAGATGTGTGGTCAAGACGCCTGACACAAGAGCACCGCATCGTATATTTGGTGCAAAAGGACCGAATCGATTTCCTGCAGGCCCGATATCACTATTAATGGAAAATATTTGCTGATTTCTTTTTTAGATTACTCGCGGCGGAGAGAATCGGTGGGATGGGCTAAGGCGGCCCTCATAGATTGGAGGCCCACGGATATTTGTTCATAGACAACCATAGCACAAGAGATAAACTTTGTTGTTACCCTCGAACGACGGTCATCCGCCTTAATAGTGAATCTATTCATGAAGGTCCTATCTTCTTTATCGAGAGGGTTCTACTTCTACGATCAGCTCAATTTCCACAGCCTGGCCCCGGGGCAAAGATGCCATCCCCACTGCCGCGCGTGCGTGCCGCCCCCTGTCCCCAAACACTTCAACCATCAGATCCGAAAATCCATTGATAACCGCAGGCTGCTCGACAAAGGACGGATCGGAATTGACCATACCCAGGACCTTTACAATACGTTTCACCTTGTTCAGATCCCCCAGCATCGCCTTCAGCACCGATAGCTGATTGATCGCCGTCAACCTGGCTGCCTCGTAACCTTCCTCGATGCTGATGTCTCTACCCAGCTTGCCTGTGATTTCGCTGCCGTCTGCGCGAACGGGTCCTTTTCCTGCTAAGAAGATGAGATTGCCCGTCCTGACACCATTGACATAATTGGCAACCGGTTTCGGAGGCTCCGGCAGGGTAATGCCCAATTCCCTCAATTTTGCTTCAGCATCGACAGTAGCGATGGCCGATTCTTCTTGTGGTGTTGAGGGATTTCGATCCCGAATCGGCCTGCTGATGTGGATTCCGTTCAAGCCGCCAGAGTTAGCAACTCCGATGTCCGGGAAGCCGTCTGAGTTAACATCGCCAACTGCAATTCCGTAGGTATTATCTTCAAGTCCCCCGAAACGTATTTCATCAAAGTTTCGCCCGGTGCCATCGTTAAAAAAGACCGCGTTCTGCATCCCGACGTTGCCAGTAACAATGTCCGGATCTCCGTCCTTGTCCAGATCGGCAACTATTACCGAATAGGTTTTGCCTTCGGGGCGTCCAAAACGAAAGCCATCATCGAAAAGTCCCGTGCTGTCGCCAAAGTAGACACCGTTTGCCTCTCCGATATTTGCTGTAACAATATCCAGATGACCGTCCCCATCCATATCTCCAATCGCCACTGCACGGGTTTGGTCGTTTCCTTCACCAAAAGGATATGATTTGGCGAAACTCAACTTGGAATCGTTGATGTAAACAGCATTTCCCTGACCATTTCGGTTGGCGAGCACCAGGTCTGGATAATCATCCTGATTCACATCTGCGACAGCCAGAGAAATGGTTGCATCATCGGAGGTGCCGAATCCACGTTTTTTCACAAATTGAAGATCTCCTTTGTTCAGGTAGATTCCATTTTCCGTACCTCGGTTTGTCACCAATGCATCCAACATTCCGTCTCCGTTCATATCCGCCAGTTTGACACCCCGGGTTGGCTCTACTTCCGGCCCGATAACACCAGCCAGAGAGAACCGTCCCTTACCGTCGTTCCGGTATATCTGGTTAGGCGCAGAGTCGTTGGCCACAACAACATCACAATCCCCATCACCATCCAGATCACCTGCAGGCACTGCATAGCTTGTGCTGAACTCCACACCAAGCGGGTAACCCATGGTGAACCGTCCTTTTCCATTGTTCAGAAAAACCTCATTACCCTGTGGCCAATGGCGCCCGTTGGCAACCAGAACATCCAGATTGCCGTCACCGTCTACATCTACAAAAGTCAGAGCAGCGGACCGATCGAGCTTTAGGCCAAGCAGTATCTCGGGCTGTTGAGAAAAAGTGCGGTTTTGCGCCGGAATACCCTCAGCCGCGAGCAATATCGACACAAGGATTAGAAAGATAGAAGATTTTTTCATTTGATAGACCTCTTATTTAGATTCAACTATTATTACCCTTCGCATTTAAAATGCGAACCCTCGATTTGGGATTCGATTCAGTTGGCCTGCGAGTCATCCTTTGGCTGTTTCTTGGGCCAGACCTTAAGACGGATTCCTTTCTCGTTCGAAAACCGGAACGGACCGGGCGCAGGATCCTCTGCACTTCGCCTGTCCCCAAAATAGTCGGTGTCGAGCCGGTAGGGCATTCCGTTGGGTTTCACATAGGGAGCATCGGAGATCATCGCCCTTCCCAGTGACTCGGTCGTCACAAAACTGCGTTTCTGCCTCGATTCCAAGGTGGGATCCAGCTGGATTTCGAGCCACAAACCATCAGGCCTTTCTTCAAGCACGATGTCGGGATCGAAGTCTGCAGCGACTATCGCCTCGCGATCATGCGCACTCGGCTGCGCACCGGCCAGGTAGAGGTTGCCTACAACCTGAAGATTCGCGTCTTTTTCACCGTAAACGGACAGGCCGCCGTGCCCGATAAACAGGTTGTTATGGAAGCGTTCGTCATCGCCCACAACCTTGGACAATCCGAGAACCTCCGTGCTGTGCGGCTTGTGGAAGGGTGTTTCCCGAGTCAATTCGGCCCGCAGCCGGATCTCGCCGCCGAAAAGATTGTGGGCGTAGGCGCCTCCCCCGCAGGCTTCCAGCAGTCCGACGCCCGAAAGAAACACATTGTTATCCACCAGAAAGGGCCCGTGATTGACCTCCACGAATAGATCCTCACTGGGACCATTGTCGTGCAGCAGGTTCCCGGTGACACGCGTGCCCTGTGTCATCCAGTCCAACCAGATCCCACGGTTCGTGCGGAAAATGTGGTTGTGGCTGATAACCGTATCGATGGCGCCATGGAATTTGATGCCCGCCATTTCGGCCCCGGTGAACAGTCGGCGGATGTGGATATCGTGAATTGTATTGTCCGTGATGGTGGAGAAGATGGGCCCCATGCTGCCGACTATGCCTGCCTGCTCGCAGTGCGAGATGTGGTTGTTGCATACAATGTGGTGGCCGATATTGTCCTTCGACCAGCCTTTTTCCAGTGCGCGTTCGATCGTCTTGACATAGCCTTTGGCCGCGTTTGCTGATGTGTTGTCAAACTCATCGCCGTGCTTGCCCAGCGTGATGCCCGTGCAGACTGAGTAGCTTATGTCGTTGTTCTCGATGATCCACCCCTTGCTCCAGTGGGTGCCGATCAGTCCGATCTGTTCGGCAGTGGGCGGAGCCCAGGGCGTAGCCGCGTGCTTCATCTTAAAGCCCCGCACCGTGATGTAATTCATACCTGGTTTCTCAGGATAGAACACCGCTCGACGAACATTGATCTCTACCTGACCCCCGTTCGGATCGACATCTTTGAACTGTGCCCAGATGGTTGTGCTCGATGGGTCAACCTCAGCAAACCACAATTGGTGGGGCTGACTTGATGTTTCGGGTATTCCCTCCACCGAGCCAATGGGTTTTAGTACGTCTTCCAGCCCGGCAGCTTCAACAAGCCAGTGGCCGTCTTGATAGACTGCGCCTGTGTGATGATCCCGCCCCATGGGATTGAACCAGTCGCCGCGGATCAAGTCACTGTAAGGATTGAAGTCACCGAAAAATCGGTTGTCGATGGTTGTCTTCCAGGTTTCATTCTGTACCTTCTGCCAGCCCTTGACGACCTCGGAACCCTTGATGATGACGTCCTCGCCATCGGCGGCGCGGTAGACAATGCGTTTGCGGTCAGACGTGCCGCCGCGCGGCGGATTGATTCGTTCCCGATAGGTCCCGGCATGGACGATAATAGAATCTCCAGGCTGTGCGATCGCCGCAGCGGCGGATATCGTCCTGTACGGCTTGGAAACAGAACCCTCATTCTGATCATTTCCCTTGACGGAAACATGGTATTCGTTGGCCGTGCATCCAAAAGTCAGTCCCATGATCAGAAGCAACAAGAAAAAAGCCCTCATATGTATTCTCCACTCTTTTGAATATAGCAACATCGTCCAAATCTTAGTTCTTGATCCACATTCTTTCAATTTCTTCCAGTGTCTGTCCCTTGGTTTCCGGAACGACACGTGCGACAAACACAACCAGGACAACGCACATCACGCCATAGATGAAGAACGGGAAGCCATGATGAAATTTTTCGATCAGAAACGCATTCTCATCCATGATAGGAAAAGTCTGCGAGACGACCGTATTGGCCATCCACAGGCACAGTGTGGCAATTCCCATCGCTCGCCCACGAATCCTGGTCGGGAAAATCTCCGAAAGAATAACCCAGGTCACAGGCCCGACAGAAAGAGCGAAAGAAGCGATATATACCAAAACAAATATCAGCAGCCATGCTCCGGTTGCTTGCCAGTACCCTGCCATTCCCATGGCAAACAGGGCAACACCCATGCCTGTCGAACCGATCAGCATCAAAGGCTTGCGTCCGATCTTATCCACCGTCCTGATAGCTATCACGGTAAACAACAGATTCACCGCTCCCACGACGACCTGCTGCAGCAGTGCCGCATCGATGGTTTCACCGCCAAGTTTTTCGAAGATTTCACTTCCAAAATACAGGAACACGTTGATCCCTGTAATCTGCTGCAAGACAGCAAGAACAACACCGATAGCCAGAACTATACGCATCCCGGGATTAAACAACTGTGACAAAGAACTGCTTTCAAGTGACAGGGTCTCTTCGATCGCCTGTATTTCCTGTTTCGCGTATTCTTCGCCATCGACTTTAGAAAAGATTCGCAGGGCTTGTTTTTTTTGATTACGCTTGATCAGCCAACGCGGGCTTTCCGGAACAAAAAACAGCAGCACCAACATCAGAACGGCGGGTATAGCTTCCGACCCGAACATCCACCTCCAGCCGGTTTCTGTGTTCCAGGCCTGATCTCCCAGGCCGGCAATATAATAATTGACGAAATAAACCAGCAGCATGCCGAAAACGATGGCGAACTGGTTGACAGACACCATTCGCCCGCGAATTCTGGCTGGAGATATCTCAGCGATGTACATGGGAGAGGTCATCGATGCGGCTCCCACACCAAGCCCCCCGATGAAGCGGAATATGATGAACTGTGTGAGATTCTGAGGCAGTGCCGTACCGACAGCCGAGATAAGAAACAGTATCGCAGACAGCATCAAAACCTTTTTTCGTCCCAGCCGGTCGCTCAATGCTCCGGCAAAAGCTGCGCCAAAGATGCATGCCAGCAGTGCACTTGAAGCGGCGAAACCCTTCATGGCGGGCGAAAGATCAAATTTCAACTGGACAAACTTCAATGAACCGTTGATCACTCCCGTGTCATAGCCGAAAAGAAGTCCACCCAACGCGGCGACAAGACAGACCCCCATTACGAACAGGACTCTCCCGGATTCTTTATCTTTGGCAAAGGTGATCATTTCAGTCTTGCGGAGATATTACACATAACCCATTAATCCATTGCAAGAAAAATTAGAGACTTCCTCACCCGCCTCCGGGGACAGATCGATAGCCTTTGACCTGGGCCCCTCATATCTTTTATTGTAATACCTAATGGTTCCGTGCTGGGAGGAGATGCCATTTATAATGAAAAAACAACTCACGAGAAGGAGATTTATTCAAACAGCCACAATGGGAGCCGCCGGCGGAATGGCCTTATCAGGGATGTTGAGGAATTTTGCGCATGCATCAGAACAGGGAAAAGGGAAAGATGTAAAATCGCTTTTTATATCGAATAGAGAAGATGCGCTTGCCCTGACCGAAGATGTTTTTCGAAAGTGTATACTGGAAAAGATACTGCCACCGGCACCACCCTTAAGACATAACTGGGTCTATCCGGGCGGACCCTATTACCTGGGTCAGTGGATATGGGACAGCATGTTCGTCGTAGATCTGCTCAGTATCCTACCCGGCAAGAAACAGGTGATCCGGGACATCTTTCAAAACTACTGGGATTTTCAGGATAGGTGGAATCAAGAAATGCCGGAGTATGCCCACGACATGGTGACCGTCGCCATCAAAACCGAACCCCAGGAGGTTCGCCAGTTTTCTCAAATACCTATTCTGGCTTGGGGAGTGGAGCGTGTTTTTCAGCGAAACGGTGATAAAAAGCTGCTCGAACAATGTCTGCCAAGATTAGAAAGGTTTCACAATTGGTACTGGCGAGAGCGGGACGTTACCAATATCGGACTGGTAACGGTTGGTTCTTACAGTGGAGACATACAGCACGCAAGATGGGAGACATTCGATTACGAGTGCAATATGGATGATCTGAAACTGCTCCCCCACCCCACTAGAAAAGGGAAAAATGAAGGCGCCTGGTATGGCGATATATGGGTTACCGGAAATACGTCTTACCTGATTTTGGCAGAAAAAAGCCTGGTGAGGCTGGCGGAAGCCGCCGGAGATCTGGAGATGGCAGCCCGCCGAAAACCATTCATAGACAAAGCTGTGCAGGCCATGCGGACACATATGTGGGACGAGAAGGCAGGCACCTTTCTCTCGGTGAAAAGGGATACCATGGAGAAGATCCCGGTGGCTACCATCAGCAGCTGGGTTCCCCTGGCGGCCGGTGTTCCAACCAAGAAGATGGCCCGGCGGATGGCCGCGGTACTCGGGACGTCTTCCTGGCAGACACCGCTCCCCGTTCCCACCGTGGATCGCAAGGATCCGCGTTGGAAGTCAGACAGCTTCTGGCGTGGAGATGTGTGGCCTTCGACCAACTATCAGATTGCCAGCGGGCTGGCCGCTTATGGACATGTGGAGCTCGCCGCTGTTATCGCCGATAAGACTGTGGGGAATGCCATCAAAAACGGGATCAGCGAGCACTACGATTCTGTATCCGGGCTACCGCTGGGCATCAAGGATTATTGCATGAGCTGTACACTCGTAACTTTAATGCTGGATGGGCTGACAAAGGAATACAAATTGCAGCTCCGTAATCGTAAAGGTTGAATATGAAAAATTTAGTAGCACTAATCGTCCTGCCTTTTTTACTGGTGACACAGCAAGTAGAAACCAGTTTCGCCGGTGAAAAGGAAACGGACATTCCGAAACTTCAGAATCCTGTTTCGGTGTCGTATATCAAAGTGAACCTAACAAAATCAAAGCCTCGAATGGTTTTCACCAAGCAAATTGTTGAAGATCTCAGGGGAAAGATCAAAACAGATCCTGTCATCGGGAATCTGTATGAGGCGATCCGTCTCGATGCCTACGAGATTCTGGAGCTGCCAATCATAAAAAGAGTCAAAACAAGCAATGCCATGCTGGACATATCACGAGAGATGCTCCGCAGAGTGAACATGCTCGGTGTTGTCTATCTGGTGGAAAGAGACAATGCAATTTTGGAGCGCATCGATCAGGAAGTCCTGGCAACCTGCCGTTTCTCTGATTGGAATCCTCCTGTTTATTTGGATACAGGAGAAATATCTATGGCTGTGGCTCTTGCCCTGGACTGGACCTGTGACCAGCTTCCCGAATCAACGATTCAAGCCGCAAAAAAAGCCCTGATTGAGAAAGGGATTTATCCAAGTTGGCCGGAGCACGGCGGCACTGAACAATGGTGGGTAGACCACTACAACAACTGGAATCAGGTTTGTAACGGAGGCATGATAGCTGCCTCCATCGCCATTGCTGAGCTTGACCCGGAACTGGCGGCCAAGACAATAAAAAGAGCATTGGATGGCCTTCCTTTTGTGCTCTCCGAATACATGCCGCAAGGTGTCTATCCTGAGAGTCCGATGTACTGGGAATATGGCACAAGCTATTCGGCGTTGACAGCCACTATGCTCGAAACGGCATTCGGCACAGATTTTGGCCACAAAGACTACCCGGGCTTTATGGAAAGTGCGACCTTTAAGATCATGTGCAGCAATTTGCCCTCAGGATGGTATTACAATTTTGCTGATTGCAAGGACAAGCCGGACGTTGATGGAGATATTATCCTGGCCTGGTTCGCTGCACAAACAGGCAAAAGCATGTTTTATGAAAAAGAGAAGTTCCTGCGTTCACCCAAAGAGATCAGACTGAGCTATCTAACAGGGGCAGCACTGGCGTGGATGTCACAATATCAAGAGGTTTCGACCCAGAGGCCTCCTGCCACATGGATTGGAAAAGGCAAAACACCGATCGCCGTTTTCAGGGGTGAATCGGAAGGAAGTGATTATTATTTTGCCGCCAAAGGTGGGTGTGGCGCTGTGAGTCACGGCCATATGGATGCTGGATCGTATATTTTTGAACTCAACGGTGTGCGGTGGAGCATCGACCCGGGTAATCAATCCTACATGATAGGAGAACAAGGTTTTGATCTATGGTCTCAATGCCAGGACTGTGAGAGATGGGAATTACTAACCAAAAATAATTACGGTCACAGTACCTTGACCGTAAATGGCGAACATCACATAGTCGATGGTTACGCAAGTGTTAGCAGTTTTGAAAAAGGAAAAAATCCGAGAGTCACCTTCGATCTCACACCGTCACTAGAAGGACAAGTGAAAAACGCAGAACGTACGTTCACGAAAGAAGGGGATAGCGCCTTGTTGATCGAAGATGAAATCGAAGCCAACGAAAAAACAAGATACGTGACGTGGCAGCTCATCACGCAGGCAGATGTCGAAATCGTTGATGAAGGTGCAATATTGAAACAAGCGGGTCAGGAGCTGAGGCTCGATAATCTTTCGCATCCCGGCATGCAATTTACGATCGTGTCACTCAATCCTCCCCCTCACAAACTCGATAAACACATGAAGAATCTCAAAAGAGTAGAACTCAGAATTCCGGTTTCTATCCGCGATGATAATGCCGGCGTTATCGGTATCAAGGTACAGCTGGTCGGCAAGTGACCATGCCTCGTGGCGCCGATCCGGAAAAAATAGGAGAGCGTTGACGGACCGACGGCTGGAATCTGAAGCAACCTGATCTAGACGATCCGTGCTTTAAGGCCGTTCAGCTGGCAGAAATCCTTCATCTGTTCTCCATTGATTATGTTTACCATATGGGTAAGAATATAGCTTGCCTGCCAATTTTTCAGATAGGAGTGATCTATGCGGCATATAAAGAAGATACTCCCAATTCTAATATTTTGTTCAGCCCTCCTGCTTCTGGGTGCATTCTCATTTTCACAGGAGAGCCTGGAAATCACACACGGCCCTTATCTTATAGATCCAGCAGAAGATTCGATGACTGTTGTATGGTTTACCAGCAAGAAAGCTGTGTCCTGGGTAGAATACAGCATAGAGAAAAATTTCGGAACGTTCCCTACCTGGGGAGGTTATCCGGAGATCGCAAAAAGCAGCAGGAACGGACTGATCGATGCCAATACTCTACGGCATTCCATTCGGATCCGGAATCTAGAGAAAGGCACCAAGTACAAGTATCGGATCATGTCCAAGGAAATCCTCCAATTCAATCCCTATGAGGTCTTGTACGGAGACAGTGTTGTCGGCGAAGTCCACCAATTCGAGACCCTGGATTTGGAAAAGGAAAGTTTTTCGTTCGGAGCGATCGCGGATGTCCATGAACGCGGTTCCGAATTGGACGGACTGCTGCAGAACGCTGAGATGGATTCCCTAGATATAGTGTTCTTGACAGGCGATATACTTAACTGGCTGGGTGATGAGAGCCGCATCTTCAGCGGCTTCCTTGATGTCAGCGTGAAACATTTTGCTTCAGAAAAGCCGTTTGTATATATAAGGGGCAATCACGAGACGCGGGGGCCCATGGCAAGAGACCTGATGTCCTATTTTCCTCATTCAAGTGGAAAGTTCTACTACTCTTTGACCCAAGGGGATGTATTCTTCATTGTTCTCGATGCAGGCGAAGACAAACCCGATTCGCATCCCGTCTATGCCGGGTTGGTCGACTTTGATGCCTACCGTACCGAACAGGCCGAATGGCTGACAAAAAAAGTTGAGACCGAGGGCTTCAAGCGGTCATTGTACAAAGTTGTCATGATCCATATTCCATTGTTTTCCGGCAGCACAAAGCATGGCGCCAGTGATATCACAACGAAATTTGGCCCGATCCTCAATAGCGCCGGAATTGATCTGATGATAAGCGGCCATCATCACAGGTTCGCTGTCATAAAAAACGAAGAGAGAGGAAACCAATTTCCGATCGTCGTTCTCGGGCAGGATATGTTTTTGACAACAGACGTCTCAGAAGACCGGCTGTCGATCAGAGTGACGAACAAAGAAGGCGCCGAGGTCGATAGCTTCGAAGTGAAGGCTCAAAATAGATAAAAACGCTGTCACCACATAAAGAGGAACGTTCTAACAAATGCGTATCAACGAAAAACCATGCCAAAACATCTGAGTCTTTTGCTGTCGCTTGTCCTCCTTTGGGGCTGTAGTGCGGGTGATGACAGATCCATAGAAAAACATCATCTCCCCGGATGAGATGAACAGGCACACCCGGACAGTCATCGTCGCCCCGATGACAACTGCAGGCAGAGAGTATCCAACGAGGATCAGCACAACGTTTGAGGGTAAAAAAGGGCAGGTCGTGCTCGACCAGATAAGAACGGTGGATAAAAGCCGATTGGTCAAAGTCCTGGGAAAAATCGATGATCCGATGGCCGGCCGTGTCCTGGACACATTGGCCGAGATGTTCGCTGTATGATGGAATTTAAGCCATAGCACAATAACGGCAGCCTTCAGAAATCACCGGTATATCTCCTCTCATTCATGCCGCAATGATCTTACTGGATCGGCCGCGGCCGCTCTCAGGGCCTGCCAGCTCACGGTCAGCAAGGCCACCATCAGGATCATCACAGCCGGGATAAGAAACAGCACCGGCCCCAGGCTGGTATGGTAGGCGTACGAATTCAGATACTTTATCATCGCATAGGCAGCCAGAGGCGCGGCTATCACATTGGCGATCACGATCCATTTGATAAAATCTCGCGCCAAGAGATAAAAAATGACCGGGATCGAGGCGCCCATGACCTTTCGGATGCCGATCTCTTTGGTGCGTCTCTCTGCCACAAAGGATGCCAAGCCAAACAGTCCCAAACAGGCCACAAACAGGGCCAGACCTGCAAAAGCATTGATGATGTTCCCCAAACGGCGGTCCGCCTGATAAAGCTCCTCCAAGCTTTCATCCAAGAACTGGAACTCAAAGGGATAATCAGGAGCCAGTGAACGCCATGTGGCCTCAACAGAGCTGATTGTCGCGGGAATGTCCGCTCCCACAATTTTAATAAATATGTGCTGCAGGCGACGATCATTCATGACCATCATCAAGGGAGCGACCTTGTGATGCAGGGTTCGGATATTAAAATCTTTGACCACACCGATAATTCTTGCTTGCCCCCTAAACAGGCTTTTTCCAATGGGATCCTCCATGCCCATGGCACGGACGGCCGCTTCATTCACAACCACAGCTTCCGCTTCGTCGGTTTGGAAGTCTTTCGAGAAAAACCTTCCTTGGGCCATTTCCAGCTTAAAGGTAGACAAGAAGCCCTGATCGACATTCACAAGGCCCATCTCGATCCGATCGTCGCTGTCTTTCCCGTCCCAATTCTCCAGCGTAAACAATGCCCCTCGTTTCCCGGGCACTGTAGAGCCGGCCGCGGTGCTCAATACGCTGGGATTCCTCTCCAAAGTCGTCTCGATAAGATCGATCTTGGATTTGAGATCCCTGGGAAGCCTCAGGCACATCACATGCTCCTTGTCATATCCCAGATTCTGATTGCGCAGAAAATTCATCTGCTGGTAGACGCCAACCGTTCCCACGATCAGTACTGTGGTCATAACGAATTGAAAAATAACCAGAACCCGGCGGAATCCACCGCCCCGCTGTCCAGAATCCCTGCCGCTCTTGAGCACGGCGGCGGGTTGAAAGGCAGAGAGGAAAAGCGATGGGTATATCCCGGCGATCAGTCCGGCAGACAAGGTGATGCCCAGCAGCCCCAAGATCACATGCGCGTTCCGGAAGATTCCAAAAGTCATTTCTTTACCCGAGAGCTGATTAAAGGCCGGCAGCAGGAGATAAACCAGTCCCACCGCAAAGATCAATGAAATAAAGGCCATCAGGATCGACTCTCCGAAAAATTGATGCACCAGCTCCTGCCTGCGGGCTCCCACCACTTTGCGCATGCTGATCTCTCTGGCCCTCTGTCCGGAGCGGGCCGTGGTCAGGTTCATGAAGTTGATACAGGCATTGAGCAAAATGAATATGGCGATCAAAGAAAAAATCACCACATATTTGATGTCACCATCAACCTGAGGAGTCAAAATGGCATTTGAGAACAGATGGATGCGAGAGAGAGGCTGTAGCTTCTCGTAGAGAACCGATCCATCCGAATATTTGGCCGCGATCTCCTTTATCTTGGGATCAAATTCCCTGTAATCCACATTTGCGTTCAGCAGCACATAGGTGTCGAGGTAGTAGCTGCCCCACCCGGTGACCTCCCGCCCAAAGTGCTTTATGCTTTCAAACTGAACCAAAAAATCGAATTGGAGGTGCGAATTGGAGGGGACGTTTTCCAGGATGCCGGTTATGACGTATTCCTTCTGATTGTCTACGTGCAGGATCTTTCCAATGGGATCCTGCCTGTCAAAATACTTTTTCGCCATCCGTTCGGAGATGACCATGGACGAAGGATCGGCCAGCACCGTTTTGGGATCTCCTTCCTTGAGAGGAAAGGTGAACATTGTCAGGAACTGGGGATCTGCGAACGCAAAATCATTTTCGTAGAACTGACGTTCCCCGAACCGTATCAGCCGATCACCCATTGTCTCGAAACGAGTGCTTTCCTCGATCTCAGGAAAATCTGATTTTAAAACCGCGGCCAGCTCAGGACACTGCTGCGAGAACGCCAATTCTTCACCATTGGAAAGATACTCGAACTCGATCAGCCGAAATATTCTGTCCGCATTGACGTGAAATCGGTCGTAGCTCAATTCTTCCTGCACCCAGAGGAAAATCAGGGTACAGACGGCCAGCCCCACAGTCAGGCCCATGATGTTGAGGGCAGAATATCCTTTGTGCCGACGGATATTGCGCAGCCCGGTCTTAATAGACATGGTGCCTCCTAGCGTGGTCGAGATGAATGAAGGTAGGGATTTCCCTAGTTGAACCCAATACCAGATATCGGCGGCCCATTTTCCCCTTGACTGCAGGAGCCCCTGGTAAACCTCATCGATGCCGTTGGAAAAACAGTGCCAGTCATACTCCGGAATGAAGAACCGGAAGATGCGGCGGCAGACACGAGGCGGATATTTACGCATGTTTGACAAATTCCATCCACATTTTGTCATGGAGACGTTTGTTGTCTCGCAGGATCTGGATGCCTTCCTTGGTCAGGCTGTAATATTTGATGGCTTTGCCACCCTGGCGCGTGGAGGGCTTCCCGACCTGGGCCTTAATGAGCCCCCGTTGGCGCAGTTTCTCCAGCGTGACATAGATCGAGCCGAACGCCCATTCCTTGCCTGCATGTTCTTTCAGATGCTCCCGGATATTCACCAGGTAGGCATCCTTCCCAACACCCAGGATGGCCAGCAGAAACAGCTCTTCTTGTTTGGTCAAAAGCTCCATGTCAATCGCTCTCCATAACTTTAACTATGTTAAAGATACTCACTATCTCTTATACGAACCAGATCACAAAAGGTTGACCCCAATCCTCTTTTGTCCCTTCTAAAGGGAGTTGATCACAGTTGAGATTTTACGGGAGACAGGGATGTATGATATATGTGTTGCACCAACCTCACATTGGGAATTTGGCATAGGAGAATAACATGGAACTCGGTGCGTTTTCGATAAGCTTGGCCGTAAAAGACATTGAACTCTCGAGAGCCTTCTATGAGAAATTCGGCTTTGAAGTCGTGGGCGGAGATGCCTCACAGAATTGGCTGATCATCAGGAACGGCGATCACACGATCGGACTTTTTCAAGGGATGTTCGAAAAAAATTCGCTGACCTTCAACCCCGGCTGGGACAAGAACGCTGCGCCGCTCGAGACGTTCACGGATATCCGCGACCTGCAGCGCCAGCTGAAGGCTCAGGGAGTGGAGCTCATATCCGAGGCAGATGAAGATACTACAGGTCCGGCGAGCTTCATCGCCGTGGACCCCGACGGGAATCCGATCCTAGTCGACCAGCACGTCTAGCAAAAGCAATCGGATATGACTATAACTTGTATGCCCATAGAATGAGGAGGATAAATGAAAACCAATAAAGTGTATATCTTGACAGGGCTGGTCTTTGTTCTATTCTTCGGCCTGAATGGACAAAAGGCTCCACAAAACTGGAAGGCCAAAACCCTTTGGGAAAGTGCAGAAAAGATACAGCGAGTCATCGTCGCCAATATCGATCCTGAACATGAAGGAGAAGAGATCGTATCTGTAGCCGCAAATGGTGAAGTGGTCTATACGTATGAGTCTTCAAATAAGTGGGAGAACGATATTCTTTGGGTTGACACCGGATCTCTCACGGGAGCAGCTGTTGGTGAATTGGATGCCTCTCATCCCGGTAAAGAGATAATCGTCGGAGGTGCAAGAGGCGTGGTGGAGCTGATCCAGTTTGATACCAAGCAGCACCAGACCATATTTGACAAGGGGGGTTCGCTGCATGGACTCTCGGTTGGTGAGCTCAACGATGCGTACCCCGCTCAGGAAGTCATAGCTGTGGATGAGAAGGGGCAACTTTTTGCCCTTTATAGAGATGGGGAATGGAAATCCAAGCTCCTTCTCAAAGACACCGGCCGCCTGAGGGATACAGTCATAGGCGATTTCGATAGGACTCGTCCGGGACAGGAAGCACTGGTGGTGGGTACGTCAGCAAAAGTCATACAGATCTATGCAGAGAAGGGCGAATGGAAGACCAAGACAATCCTTCAAGCCCCAGAGGCGCTGGGGCGGATCGCAGCCGATGAAATTCTTGGAAATTACTCGGGGCCAGAAGTTGTCATCGTGGGTGATAAGGGAGGAGTCTACCTCTTACATCAAGAGGATGGCGCCTGGGAATCTGAGGAAATATTCAGGGATGGCGATGGGCTCCGAGGAGTGGCCGTAGCCGACATCGATCCGAATTCGCCTGGAAACGAGGTGGCCATCTTCGGGTATTCGAAAAACGTCACCATGCTGTCTTTGAAGAATGACAAGTGGAGAGCCAAAGTCCTTTGGACTGATTCAGACCGCGCACACAGCCTCGCTTGCGGCAATTTCTCCATCTCCACCCCCTGGCATGAATGCGTCGTGGGTGGCTATTCAAAGAAAGTGACCGGAATCTTTTTCAGACAGGATATAGACTAGCCGGTCTGTCTCTTGCTTTTTGTCTACTCTGCCCAGCCGGCTCAACGAGGAAAGCACAGGGCGGCAATGGCAACGCCCATCATTCAGTCTCGAGGGGCAGCCTGAAAGCGGCCATTTCCTGGCTGTTGCGGACCAGCAGGATGTCGCCGACCAGCACCGGGTGGTTCCAGGTCTTGCCTTTGATCGCCGGGAAGCGTGCAAGCTCTGTGAACTGGTCGGGTGCCGCCTCTACCAGCGCCAGATCCCCCTTCTCCGACAGCACCAGCAGCAGGTCCTGATCTGCCAACAGCACGAACTGGCCGCGGCCGTACTTACCGCCCTTCCATTTGCGCGTGCCGTCCTCGAAGTCGATGCAGGCGAGGAAGGGACCGTCGAAGCCGTAAACATCGCCATTGTGGATGACCGAATCGTTAAAATAGGGTTTCAGCCGAACCGAGGCCCAGAGCTCTTCTGTGGTCCATCCGCCGGGCCCAAGTGAGACCGCGATGCGGCGCACGCCGCTTTTTTCATCGGCGCTGATCAGGAGGTTCCCGTCTGCGGCCAGAGCCGGCTGCACAATGGGGTGGCCCGGCCAAGGAAACTCCCAGAGCAGAGTGCCGTCCGCCGGCGCAAAGCTGTTGGCGCCGGCTTCGTTCAGCAGCAGGATCTGAGCGATTCCGTCGATTTGCACCAGATGTGGCGAGCTGTAGCATTCGCTGCCGGCCGAGTTGAACCAGCGGGGCGCGCCAGTGGTGAGGTCATAGGCGATGAGCGAGCCGGCTGGGGCGACGATGACCATATCGTCTAGAACCAGCGGCGAGCTCGCGAAACCCCACATAGGGACCTTGGTATCGGTATCGGACGCAGCGTTGCGCGACCAAATGACAGAGCCGTCATCGGCGTCGAGCACATTCAGGATTCCGGTCCCACCGAACGTGTAAACGCGGCCGCCACTCAGGGTCGGGGTTCCCCGCGGGCCGGCGCCGCCGTTCGACTCCCAGAACCGGGCCGTGTCGAGGTGTCTCCACACCGGCTCGCCGGTGGTCAGGTTGTAGCAGGCAACAGCCTCCTCCTCGCCGCGCTGTTCCTGTGTGAAGAATAGGTTGCCTCTGACCGCGAAGGACGACCAGCCGGGGCCGACAGGCCGGCGCCACAGTTCGGTTGGCGGGGATGCAGACCAGTCGGCCGCGATCCGATCACCGCGGACGATGCCGTCGCGTTCTGGTCCACGAAAGCCCGGCCAGTCTGCTCCGGTCACCGATCCCATCTCAGATTCTGGCACCTCAGCAGCAGGATCTGAAGGGAGGGTCAGCGGCTCGGACTCAGACTGGGCGAGGAGCCGTTCCTCAGGAGTCTCTGCCCACCGCCATGCAAAATCCGAATCCAGGTCGTTGGTCATGCCGCCTGTCCGGAAGAGCGCCCACACTCCGCACGCGATCAGGATGGTCAAGGCCATCGTCACCCACCGAAGTCTGCCAATCATACGGCGGCTGACCACGGCCCAGGCGACAAAGGCAATGCTCAAAATGGGGATGGCATAGATGTAGAACAGCATCCCCATTCCTGCGGTGGCAATGGATTCGTGGAGGATGTACGGCGTTGCGAGGAGTGCGGCTATCATCAGGGCTATGGCGCCTAATTTCTCGGCCAGAGGCGCGCGGCTGAAAAACACCCACCACACGACCACAGCCAACCCCCCGACGACTCCTCCAAACACTCCAATCAAAAGAGCCCCTGGCACAACCACAGGGAGGCCAAACCTGACCAGCCACTGCAG
>RCNB010000165.1_pt1 | contig 44240 bp, 81 predicted proteins | sample 2041321 | NCBI WGS metagenome assembly RCNB01 (sample SAMN09708232, study PRJNA481090) | Marine sediment metagenome, whole genome shotgun sequencing project.
AAAATTCGACCCGATTATTTGATAAAACGACCTACTACTAAATTATATTTTAAAATTTTTCCCCAATATAAAATCGATTTACCTCCTTCAATTAAAAAAGAAGAAAAGGACGAACAGATCCCGTGGTATTTTGAATTTGATGTATATTGGGATGAGAATTATGCTTCTATTATGATTTGGATAGATGATTGGAATAAATGGGTCTTATATAATGATAAAGGATATTTCGAGCCGATTAGTGATTTAGAATTTGATAAGATCATTTTTGATTGGTTAGAAGTAAAAAAAATAAAACTTTCTTTACATAAAGTGAATCTCGCCAAAAAGAAAATCATTTCTTCGCATTATACAACATTAAATATGTTTGATGCCGATTTAAATATCAGAAATGTAAAAAATGGATTATTATATCTTGATGATCTCATTCTTCATGAACATACTCCGGATTATTTTTCCTTATGTCAAGCGAATGTTAATTATTTAGAGCCTCAAGAATTATTACCTACTCCTTGTTGGGATGGAATTCGTGAAAAATACCCAATTAATATCAAGAAAGTGGAATGGTATTTACGGTGTATCATTTTTAATAACATGAGTAATGAATTAGCCTTATTTATTGTTGGAGTAAATCGATCGAGTAAAGGGAGTACTCTTGGATTAATATCAGAAATGTTTCCCGATACTCTTACATCACATCAAAGTTTAGAAGCGTTAGGAAACAGTTTTGGGTTAAGCACATTAATAGGGAAAAATCTCAATATAGACAGCGAAGGGACAATAACTCGCTTAGGGGCGACATCAATCAAATATTTAAAAACGATTGTGGGTCGGGATGGAAAAATAACTGTTAATATCAAAGGAGTAAAACAATTCGACCATGATTTTAACCCATTTTTTTTCCTCTTTGCGATGAACCAATTATACCGACTTCCCGGAACCGATCTCACTGCATTTTTTTCACGTATTTTCATTGTTGAATTTTCTAAACAGGAAAATAAACCCGATCCCACGTTTAAATCTCGATTACGTAAAGAAGCCGATAGTGTGTTTTCCCAATTGATACATGAAGGTTATGAAGATTTTATTTCTTTTTATGAAAAAATATGGGGCAAAAAATACATCCTTAAAGATTTTATCACTGAAATGGCTTTAATTTGGGAATCTTGGAGTAATCCCGTTTCGATTGTATGTAAAGATTTATTTATTAAGGATGAAGGAACTAATCGAATGGAAATTGAAGAAGTGACTGATTTAGTGACCGATGGATTAGCAGAACATGGGTATGGGATCCCTGCAAATAACGCAGTAAAAGCCCAAATTACCAAAGTATTTAAACGGATGAAAATCAGTAAATCTCACAGTAATAAACAATATTATTATCAACCTGTTCGGTTGGTTAATGAAACGAATGGTCTTCCCAAAAAAAAAGAAGAAACAAAACCAGTAGTTATATGGAATGATGCTGAACTCGCAGAAATAGAAGAGGAAATAAATAAAACAAATAAAAAATCGCCGATTCCCGGAAAACCCACATTGATAACTTATGCGGAAGAACCGAAACAAGAGAAAGTCACCGATACCTACGAAGAAATCAAAGATGAAATCAATATCCCCGAAAAACTGGATGATCTCGAGTTAACTTCGCTGATCGAAGAAGCCCAGGAAGAAATAGCGGAAGAGAAGGAAGAGAAAGTCAAGGCTCCCGAGGTCACCGAAACCCAGACCCGGAAAATCCTCGAACATCTCTCGGCGCTCCATGAGGAATACCCGACGGTTGATTATTTTTCCACCGAAGATCTCTTCGAACCGCTCTATAGTCAGATGTCGGCGGACGAGTATCGGGCGGCGATTGCGGCGTTAGTGGGACTGGGAAACGTGGAAGTGTCGGAGTTTGGAATTAAACTACGGAGGTGAAAAAGAAAAATGGAAAAAAATAACAATATGAAAAAAGAACGACAGAATGATGATTGTGATATAAATCATGTAATATTAAAAGATTTAAAATGGGAAGACTACGTCTTTACTGAACCTCCATTACAAGTTTCGTCATGGAATTTCATTCAAATCGAGGATTATTCAAGATTATATTATCATATTTATGATTCGTTGCTCCTTTTCTGTGGAATCAGATGGAAAGGGACTGAAGGTATTAAACCAATGTGGGGGCCCGATACATATATAGAAATATTATTTGTATGTACTGGATTTTTCGATGGACTAAGACATTTGTATTTCGGAGAACCAGATGGAGGCTATCTCTTTTGTCCAATTGCCGAGACTTTAGGTCGGTTGTTAATAGAGATGGATAAAATCTGGGTTTTAGTCTATGAGAAAATGGCGGAAAAAGAAAGAACCGATGAAAATTTAGTTAAGAAATATCAGGGATCAAACTGATCTCATTTCGATCTCAATTTGAGATCACTTTTATTTTTTTATATTGGTAAATATTGGAAAACCAATACTTTTATATACTCTTGCTCGGTTATTATATTAGGGAAGAAATTATTCTTCAAGAAAACGTGAAAAAAAATGGCACAAATTTATGATTCTAAAATCCCGGCATACAACAATCTTATGCACGCCTTAGACCTCCTCGAAAAAGAAGAAACCGTTGAAACCATGCTCGAAAATCTCTCCGAGAAGGAACGAGATGCCTTATACAATCATCCAATCTTTAATGCTCCAGAATGGGGCGCCAAATTACAAGGATTATTATTACCTTAATTTTTTTAAAACCAAAAAACGTGAACAAACATGATAACCCCTCAAATCAAAACCCTGACCATATCCCAAACGCTGAAGACCTATCCACTCCTTGCCCAACGCTCCGACCTCATTGTCGGCACCTACTCCAATACTTATCCTTGTATTATCGATCCTCTTACTAATATGATGTATATTCAAAAAGAGGGCCGATTTACCGTAATCTCGTCTTAATTTTTTAATCCCCCCCAAGTTCAATCACATAGCGGGTCGAGCGGGGACAGGATGTGGCGGATATAAGCACTTTGTATATCCAGGGTTAAGGTTTCTCCCGCTCCCTCCTCGAAAAACCTACTTAAACACGGAGACGATGAAAATGAGCAAATATAGCCATAAATATTACCTCGAGGATGGCATGTATAAAATCGAGAAGACGGAAGACGACGGGCAAACCACCCTACGTCATTACAAACTGAAAGGATGGAAATAATATGAAAAAATATCAACTCAAATGGAACAACGGAATTGAATTAGAAATCGTAAAAGAATCGGATATCCTTTTTGATATCTTGTTTTATATGAATGCGCATTTTATATTGACTCGAATAGGATTACAATCGGTATCCATCTGGATGAACGGGCAGGTGCTCGCCTAATGCATATCCGCCACAAAACTCCCAAAGAACTAATCGCCACCTTAAACAAATATGGGGCCATGAAATGTAAATATGACTTACAAGGTGCTGACTTACGGAATGCTGACTTACGGAATGCTGACTTACGGCATGCTGACTTATGGCATGCTAACTTACGGAATGCTGACTTACGGAATGCCGACTTACGGAATGCTAACTTACGGAATGCTAACTTATGGAATGCTAACTTACGGCATGCTAACTTACGGCATGCTGACTTACGGAATGCCGACTTACGGAATGTTAACTTACGGAATGCTAACTTATGGAATGCTAACTTACGGCATGCTGACTTATGGACCTTTCAAACCACAACATATCGAGCGATTTATATCCCGTGGCAGAGAATCTTGAAAATTGGGTGCCTTGAGTATTCGATCGATGAATGGGTGAAGTGGTATCGAAGATTAGGAGATGAAAATAATTTTACCGACACCGAGATTACCCAATATGGCATGTTTATCAAAATATGTGCAGAGGTGCGGGACTAATGCCCCTCGTCAAATGTAGTGCGTGGATCTGTCGGCATAAAGAACCTCAGCAATGTGCTGAAGTCGAAGTATATGTAGACCCGAAACAATCATGGGGAATATATACGATTAACCTCTGTGGGCAATGCCTCACCGATGCGCTGGAGGCTTGCGAATAATGAGTGTGCAGAACTGTTATACATGTAAACATTGTCGGACTATGAAGGAACGATGTGTTAATTGTGAAGTGTTAACTCCATACCAAGGGGATGAACGCTGTCCGCATTGTGGAAAACTCAAATTTGAGACTGAATCGCTCTTTCAGAATTGGGAGGCCTGCGAATAATGTCCACCCCCGAAATTCCCGACAAAGCGGAAAAGCGGCAGAAAGTCCCCCGCACCTATGACATTTTTCAAGATCAAGCGGATTGGTTAGCAAACTCAAATGCGAATAAAGCGAAGACGATTCGGAGTCTTTTGGATAATCATATCGAAGAGATCGATGAAACGATCATCGACAATCTCCGGGAAGAAATCACTACATTAAAAAATATCAACAAACTCGATAATGATGAATGGGTTGATAATATTCGGGAACTCGAGGAAAAACACGCCGATGAAGTGCGGGAATGTATGGAAACCATCGAATCCCAGAAAGCGGTGATCGTGGCGCTCGGAGGGGAGCAATAATGGTATTATCTCCTACGGAAGGGAAAATGTATATGTGTGCGAATTGTGGGCAACTTTTTGAAGAAGAATATTTATATGATGTAGACGGGAATATAGAAAAACAAAACGGTCAGGATCTTAAGATTACCGTTTCATGGTGTTTAGTATGTTGCACTGATAAAGGGTTAATAGATTTCGGAGGACAACAATAATGCCCCGCTGTGCGATGTGCGATTCCCCCGCCATTACTACCTTCTTTGTCTTAGAACGAGGTGTTTCAAACGTTTGTGGACATCATTTTCGGGAGTTATCGATGATCTTAATGAAAAAATCCATTAAGGAAAATATGCAAAGAATTCTCAAACGGATTATCATGAATCTCAATCAACAACTCGCGGCCATCCCGCCCGATCGCACGCCCGACCTCACGCCCGCCAAAATCCAGCGAAATCGGGGGATGCGATCGGCATTCAAAGCCGCGGTGAAACCCGTGGAAGATGAATTGGAGAAGTTGATTCGGGAATGAGTCATGAATGTGTGCCCTTATCTGATCTGCATTTCACAGATTGGGATGAATATAAGGAAGTCTATGATCTTGATTTATATTATGGGAAAAGGATGAAATTCTGTCCGTTCTGTGGAAAGGAGTTGAAGAAGGAATGAATGACAAGGCCCCCATAAAACGATGTATTGTGTGTACGAAGCAATATTACCCGAAACCAAGAGCCAATAAAATTACTTATTATTGTTCTTCAAAATGTAAAATGAAAGCATATTATAAGAGAAATAAAGAAAGGATTAGAAGAGAATTGGAGGAAACCTAAATGAGCCCCCACATGAAAAATATCACGATCGCAATGCCACAGATTTACGTGGACAATCTCCGCAAACTCCAAGACCTCGGTATGGTCTCATCGAGATCCGATGCAGTCCGCCAAGCAGTCGGGCGTTTTTTAAAGAAGGAATCCGAGGTCTGCGAGTTATTCGGGTATCCCCAAAAAACGGAGGATCTTTAATATGCCGATAATAAATGGAGAAGAATGGACTATAGAAGAATGGAATAAAAGAGCGGAAAAAATAAGACAAGAACGGGAAGATAATGAAAACCGCCGAACAGAATATCTTGAAGAATTAAAAGCAAAATATCCCGGAACTATGTTAGAGGAAATGGACAAACTCTCCGAGACAATGGAGAAACTGATTAAATTGAGGGATAGTGAGATTTTTTTGATAGGAAAATGGGAAGAAGTTACATTAAAATCTGAAAAAAGAATCGAGAGTCTCGAAAAAATTCAAAAGGAACAACAAGAACGCATTGACATGAATTTTAATTATATTGGAAATAAACCTATTCTCTACGAGTTTCAAATCAAGAACCTCCAAGAGGGATTCGCTTTATTACATGATATTAGCAAAAATCACACTCGCTTAGATAATTTACTAAATGAGAAATTGGAGATTTTTAAAACCCACCTCAAAGAAACCGAGAGAAGAATAAAAATCAATAGTAAATATTTAGGAGATATATTAAAATGAGAATTATTACAGTTAATTTGACCGTTGAAATGATTCGGGAGATTGCGACTCTCACGGGGAAGGATGGGATTTATCCTTCAAGAAGTGAGTTGGTTAGGGTGGCATTGCGAGAATATTTGCTTCAGGAACTCAAAGCGGCGAAACAGTTCGCCAAATTCCAAGCCGAACTCCAGAATATCTCATCTATGGAAAAACCGATAGTTCTTGATCATATCAGTATCGATGAGATCGTGGAAATCCCGAATTTCGATGAAATAGAAGAAAAAGAAGAGCCGCTGGGGTCGGAGATCGAGTATAAAACCGAGTTCCAACGTAATTTCCAGCGGATGCCGACCCTTCAGCCGCCGACCCTCGAGCAAGTGGGGCGGGTGGTGGATCTGGGGAATAAGAAATTAGCGATTGATGGCAAGGTGGTTACGTTAAAATGAAAATCTATATCAGTCATACCGCTGTCTGTAGTGGGTGGGATATTGACGCTATCTTTGCAGGAACACTCTTTCAAAAAGCCGCTCGCACGAATGCGGTGAAGAATAAAGCCCCTGCCGAATCTGATGTGAAAATGTTGGATTGGGACTTCCGAGGATGGAAGAAGAATCCTGCAAAAATCAAAGCGGATCACCTCCAAAATGTGAAAGATTATCAGTTTGATGTGGTGATGTCGATGGATCTCTGGGAAGATAATGTCGAGGAATGTATCGCTTATACCCATGAACTCAAACAATATTGTAAACGAGTGCTAATTCCCGTCCATTATTATTGCGATGAACTTTATTTTGAAGAGATTGCCTATCCGAATGCCAACTGGTTTGTCGGGAATATATTTCCTCCTACAACACATCGAAAAAATATTACGCATATTCTCGGCGGATCTCCTCAATCCCAACTGAAACTCATGCAAACCACCCAAAAAGATCTCTTTGGGAAGACACTCAAATTTGATAATATCCAGTCGATTGATGGCAATCAAATCTTCAATGTCGCCATTCAAGCAGGAAAATATTGGATTACTACTAAACCATATTGGGTGAAACCGAATTTATATAAAAAAGATTGGACAAATGAGGAAATATTTAAAAAATCTGTACAAAATTTAGACCAGGAAGTTAGAAAATTATGACCGATGAAAAAGAAAAAGGAATTAAATTATATAAGAAATTCACGGTAATCCGGAATTCTACGGGAATCCAGGAAACCGAGGAATACGTTTGTTTAAGATTATCTAAGAAAATTAATTTAGATAAACTTAAGGAAGAAATATCGAAAATTAATAAAGATTTTGAAAAGGCTACTACATGGAAAGATGTAGAATTAGCATTACTTAAATGTGAATTTGAGTAATTTTTTTTTACTATAAAAAGGTGGAAAAACAATGTCACACAAAGCAGCAAAAGCAGAAAAACTCGGCACAGATATCAACCTCCGCCTCACGCAGCGGGTCAAACTGGATTTCTTCCAGGTCAAAAATGCCGTCTCGAATAAATGGGGCAAACGAGCCTCGAATATCGATGTCGTGGTCGAACTCATTCAAGCCTATAAGGATCGCACACAACTCATCGAAGACCTCCGAGTGAGTGAGGGCAAACTCCGCAAAAAGGATGCCGAAATTCAAACCATCTTACTCGATATCATTAATAAACCACCGCAACCGATTAATATCCAGGTCGGCGCTCTGGCCCAAGCCACGACTACCCAACACTGGGAGGCCCCGAAACCTACGAAAGAGATTATGGGGATAAAGAAGGCAGACCCAGAACTCTTAGCAGAATTCAAGAAGATCTGTATTCCCGAGAACTGTGGAGAAGGCGGGTTTCCTTTACCAAGTAAAATCACCGAGATAGAAGAAGCCGATGAAATCGAGGAAGAAGAAAATGAGTGAAATATGTCAAGATTGTGGAAAGAAACAAAATATCGATGAGGAATATATAGACCGAGATCAGAAACCGAGATGTGCGTGGTGTCTTGGATATTTGCGGAAGGCTGAATCATGAGCGAATCTTGGTTAGATACCCTTCTTTATGGGCAAAAAAAACAATCCAAAGAAGAACGGGACAAAGAACAGATAGAATATTGGAAACAAAAAGCACAGGACGGATAAAAAAATGAAAAACCTACTACATCGATGAAATGTACAACATCGTTGACACCCCCAACCCCAACACCGCAGGCATCTTTATTTACGAGGCGTTTATTGATTGTGAATATATGTTAGCATGTAATCCCGACAATCGAAAACGGATGCAGTTTACGGGATTCGTGGAGAAATGTCCAAATGGGTCGGATTATTCCCAGGATTGCCCCATTTTTCGAGGAAATTACCCATGTGATAAGGCGTTGAAATGTAAATTGCGGATCGTGGAAACCCGGTATAAAGCGAAAAAATGGAATCAAACAACTCTCTCGGAGATCTTGAAAAAATGAGTGATGAAGATTGGTGTAAAACATGGTGTCGCTTTTATCGAAAATGTCATGAAAGGCGTAGAGATATACGAGATCTTTGGGATTGTAAACAATTTCGATCTTTTATGATTCGGGAGGGCTGAGCCATGACCCACGATGATTATTATGATGCCTTTTGTTCTGCAAATCAAATTTTCTGGGGAACTGGAAATAGACGCCAATCAATGGGTTCTCTTTATAATCAACACCATAGTCCGCCGACATTGGAGGGCTTCGAGGAGGTCCTCGGGCGAAAGTTTAAGTGTACAGATTGTGGGTATCATTATTATTATAGTAAAATTCTGAAATGTAGTATGGGAAATTATATAGGATGGATAGATGGAAATGACTGTGATAAATTCAAACTCTCCGATAAAACTAAAGCCCTGATTAAAATTATCCTACAAGATTGCGAAAAAAGAGGGATCGACCTTCATCCCCGCTATTTAATTCGGGAAGAAATGATGAGTTATATTAAAGAAGAGCCACCATCAATTATAAAAGATTTTGACCCAAAAAAAGAGAAAAAAATAAGACAAGCCCTTTTTAAATTAGAATTAATTTTGTGATTTGAAATTAATTCCAAATGTTTTCTTATGACACCGCACCCACTGCATCCGCAGTTTCTGGGTGATCCGACCCTTGCCTATACATAAATCGCAATCTTCCCAAAATCCTCCCGGTGGGATATAGATCCCTCCTTCATGATAGGTTCCGCCTCCATGACATGCGGGGCAGGTGACGGTTTTCGGGGTCATCTATATTCATCCCATATCAATTTTACTGAAGTGGGGACATAAAATGAGGTCCCATATTTTTCCACTCGTTGTAAACGTTCATCTAAAGGATTATCGAAATGACAGAGATTCTTTTCTTTATCATATTCTCTACACCATTTTTTCAATTCATCAAGCGACATTGCTGCTGTTCTAAATGCATCGGTAATTGTAGACCAAATATAATACCATTCACCTAATTTCACAATAACATGAACCATTATTTCACGTCCTTGGCATCGGCTTCCATTTTATTCATTACTTTAATGATACTGTGGATTGCTTCGGTGCGGTCTTTATCTCCATCGACATCACCATATTTACTACCCATATCAAGCCAATTTCTGAACCTATACCATAGGTCTTCATAATTTATTTCACCCATTCTATTTCACGTCCTTTTTCGGAGTATATTTATTTAATGATGAGAAATAACACCCTTCACAATAATTACTTCCATAGTTATCATTAAATGGAACCTCGCATTTCATACAAATATTTAATGTATCGGCGTCTTTTAATAATAACTTAATTTTTTCAATTATCTTTTCCATCTATTTCCCCTCCTTGGGCATCGGGAAAAAACACCACTCGGGCTTCTCCGGATAACTCCCCGGGAAAACCCCATACACTTCACATTGATCCTCCACGAAATTCCCGCAGTCGGAACACATGGTAATCTCGGGCTCTTCCGAATACCGAATCAAGGTTTGTCCCTCGGGAAACGAGGGTTCGACATAATCGAGGGCTTTGAATTTCTGGAAGGCTAAGGCAAGGGCGACCTCTTTGGTCGAATAGGAATTGCCCTTGTTCATTTTATTCCATTCGGTCGCCGTGACGTAGGTGATAATCGCTACCCCTTTTTTGTTTTCGGTATGTCCAATGATATGTGGTTTCGAGCGCCCGAATTTCCAGACCGATTCAACTGGAAACAATTCTTCCCGTTTCTTTACTAAGAGGTGTTGGGCTTTCGGACAGAATGCCACGATCTCTTGGGTCGTTTTAAACGTTTTTTTATCGGTCGTTTCTTTCACCACCGAGAGCGGACAGAACCACCAATCGATTGTTTTTCCGAGACATGCGAAATCCTCCCATTCCTCATCGGATTTGTCATAGGTTAATATTTGATAGGCTAAATAGAGGACTCGTTCTTGGTCTCTTACTAATTGATTCCACGATTCTGTCGAATATTTCAAGTCAATCAGAAATTTAAGATTTTTTTGTTTATGAATGAAAAGAAACGGGATCGAATTTTGGGCATTGGCCTGCATATAGACATGTCCTTGGGCTTGATAACTCCACGGGAGCCCTTCTTTAAGGTTTTTATAGAACCCAAAATCACTCGCCGATTTAATATCAAAATCTTGCAGGATCACAGTATTTTTCCGATTCAAAAAGGGCATGTCTTCGGTCATATTCGCAAATTGAATCGGTTGCATAATAATTCCAGGTTTCGTGGGATCAATGAGAGTATAGAATTCCATATCCACGGGACTAATTGCCGTCACTCCCGCTTGGTTGAGTTTCGTACCTTTCGGGAATTTGAGGGATCTCTCGGTCGCCACAATAATCAAATCATCGGAAGGCGGGACTATCTCTTGCTTAATAAAGACCTCATCGATAAAATGAATGGTCTTATGGGTCGCATATTTCTTCCGCATTTTCTTTTGGGTGACCTCATGTTGCATGGTCCCGACTTCGGCGGCTCCTTTATCGGCTTTCATCCCCGTGAGTTCCGGGAGTTCGATGCCCGCATATTTCTGGGCTCGGAGGGATTTACAAGCCCCTTTATTCGAAGCACCCGTGAAACCGAAGGGATAGATATGATATTCGGTATGCTTGGTATTCTCTTCGGCGGAGATCTGCTTGAGATCTCGGAGGAGGTTAATCTTCATTTATTTCACGTCCTTTTTTTCTGTTAATAATAACATTTTCCAATCTCTCCAATTTTGATGATATTTCTCTTCATCAATTCCGCCTTTTTCCATTTTTCCTAAATATTTTGTCATAACTTTTCCTTTATATAGGGTAACACACCCATATATTTTTATCTTTTTCAGCGCCTTTTTATATTGTCGCTTATTTTTACACATTCGCTTCAATTCTTTTTCCATTTCGGTCTTTTTTCCATTTTGCCGAGTTCTTAGTATCATTTCGCGCATTATTCTTTCATCCACCTTTCGACAATTTTTATTATTGGAATAGAAAAACCTTCAATAATAAGCAATATCATGATAAAAGGAAATCCGATTACCATTCCAAAATATTTCAATCCTTTTTCAATATATTCAATTCTTTTTGTTTCGCTCATTTTAATATCCTCCTCCAAATACATCTAACATCCGTGCTTCGATGATATGTTCTGGATTGTATAAAATAATATGTCCATTTTGGAGTGTTTTATTTTCCGATTCAATTAATTCAATATTTTTATATTTCTGTTCGATGTATTCCCATTCAACGAAAATAGGTTTCATTCCTTCAAAAACGGGAATAACTTCTTTATAGTATGCTATAATATTCCTACAATCTATTTGTGCAAGTTCAGCACCGTTTTTCACATTATGTGATATTTTTAATTGATATTCAAGATTTGGTCTTGTTTGTTGATACAATCGTGTAATTGTATAAATAGTATCTCCAAAACACCAGAGATTATCATCATGCCCGAATCCACCAAAATAACGATAAGGTTCTTCACTCAAGTTGATTCACGCCCACGATTTCCACCTTATAGTGTCCCGTCCGTTCGATTCTGTTCTTGACATTCCGCTTTAAGTCTCCCGCCGATTCGGGGCGAGAGGTTTCGATAATCAGTTCCATTTTCACTTTCATTCAGTTTTCACCAATTGTTTATTCTTCAGCGGTTCTTTCCCGCCTTTGTAGTAATCATAAATCACATAGACCATGTGATGATACTCTCCCTTCCCGCCTTTCAAATCGGGAAAGATTGTGCGGAGTTTATCAATCATATATTCTTCATTAATCTCGGATGGATTATGATGAAATAAAATACTCAATGCCAGCGCATTCGCTGCCGAGACTCCCGGAATCCGCACCAACTGATTCGCCAAGGTATTCCCGAGATCCTGCGAGAAATAACTCGGTTCATCCAGATTCGTCTGTGGGATTCCTTTTTGGACCATCCGATAAATCCCCGCAATCGCATTCTGTTGGCTCATATAGGATTTCCGCCGAATCGTGGGAAATTTAAACATCAAATGATCCAGATTAACGAGATCTTTCATCTCCATTCCTTGATGGGCATACACTAACACCACATGATCAAAGCCCGCATTCAGATACCCGACTTTTCCACGGGCTTTATCGCCCTTCAATTCTGCCTCGAGACTGGTCGGACTGGTCGGAAAGAGCGAGGTATGCATATCGGTGGCTTTCAATTCAATTCCATAGGTCGCCGAGGGCGTCCAAATATAGAGATCGAACTCTTGGGTATCATCGAGCACGGCAGGGATCTGGTGATTAATACAGAAGGAGTAGATTTTCGGATCCCACGTGGAGCCGCCTTTATACCGCCAGAACATCTCGGTTTTCTGGGTCTTCGGATTCTTTGGGAGTCTGAGGTTAGTTTGGGTCATTTTTTTTATTCCTCGGTTTCCCCTTTTCCTTATAGGTATTGGAAGATACGTCCCATTTTCTTAGCGTCCATCTTGCTTTTGGATTTAATTCAAATTCGTTACATACATTATATGATTTTGTAAAGAAATTATGTTTTTGACATAGCATTTTTACAAAAGATTTTTTATTTATTTTTTTTAAAGAAATACAAAATTTACACATAGAGGCTTTCCCATATCCAATTTTTTTAAAAAAATCAATATCATTTTTTAATTTCAATGCTTTTAATTTTTCTTGCAATTCATAAATTTGATGTTTTAATTCGTCTCCATTTAAGACTATTTCTTTTTTTTCGCTCATGGCTGTTCCTTCCTCATTTCCTTCTTTTGGAGCATCGCCCATATCTTTTCCTTCCTCGCTTTTAATAGGGCGTTAATATAACTGGGGTTAAATGGATTTCCGGGATCATTTACTCGATCATTAACAAAATCTTGATCTAATATTAAATCGATCATTAATTCAAGAGCCTCGGCCCTTGTAATACTCGAAAAAACTCCCGAGCCGAGGTATTTACCCCTAACCATTTCAAATTTTTTTTTTAATCTATCATCAATAATTATGCTTGGCATGATAATATAAAACCAATACAAACTTATAAATATGATTGCTTTTTAATAAATAGTAAGAGTCTTGTCTTTAATAACTCAAGATTGTTTAAATAACATAGGTAAAAAAAATATGTCACAACCATTACCAGAAATTAAGATTGCCGAACTCTTAACAGGAACAAGAGTCGGTATGCTGACGGCCCGCATTACGGATGTCTCTGTGTTTACGCAGATCTCCAAATTCTCGAACCCAGTGGGTCAAACAGTCAACGTCTATAAATTATCACTAATCGATGAATCAGGATCGATTACATATTCCGATTGGTGCAAAAAAGAAGGAGTGCAACGCTCCTATAAGAAAGGGCAGATCATCCGATTCCACCACGCTAAATTAAAGCCGAGTACCAACATCGATGCGACTACGGGACAACTCTATCCCCCCAACGTCACAGTCGAGAAAGCGACTATCATCGAACTCTTAAATGAAGATGGCACTGCTCCAGTCCCGAAAAATCTCTCGGTGGCCCCTACTACAATGGCTCCGATTACGGGATTACCAGCGGTCGCCTCATCACCCGTAGCCACTACAGCAGGAATTCCGAAACCATCGGGTCCCGAGTGGATGATCGTGAAGGCCCAATATCCGAAATTCTATACAGCGGTCGATGTATTATTTGAAAAGATCTACGAAAAAGTTCCCGAGGCTGATAAAGCACTGATCCAAGTGAATTTCTCGGGCCTCATGGATATGATTTGGGGGGCTTAATTATGCAATGGACATTATTATCGAAACTCCAATTATTTGATAAGGACGGCAATAAAAACGGCGTGAAACTCACGTTTCGAAAAGGACGCGATCAATTGATCTGGGTAGTCGATGAAGATTCCAAAAAATGGCAAGTCGGATTTGCGTATGAACAAACCATTACCCTCAAATTATTGGCAGGAGATCAACGAAATATTCAAGATAGTTTAGATATTCATTTGGAATTGGAGGCCTAATCATGGGACGACCTGGCTCCAAACCGACCGCTACCCCGCAATTACCGCCCCCAACGGCAGCATTGCCGATTGTCGCAGTACCAATCCCACAACTCCAAACAACCCCCTTACCGGGAGCCTTATCCACCCTTCCACCTGCCACTCTCCCTACTCAACCCCAGAATGTCGGGCTTCCGCCCGCACTCGTTGCTGAAGAACCGATTGTTATTGATCCCGATATGACTATCGAGGATCTCATCGATCTTCGGTTAGTAGTGGGGGGTAAAGACCCACGGTATTGGGCAGCGCATGATCAAATCCAGAAGAAACGGGATATCATTTATGAGGCTCATTTTAATAGTCAAATGAAAGCCCTCCAGGATCTCACGATTGCGCTGTATGTCGTGAATAAAAAGAAGGTCCCCGAGACCGTGGGAAAGCCGTTTAATAAGGATTGATGGAAATGGATGAAAATGAATTTATGATCCTTTTTTGTTGCACCCTTTTTCCCTTTACGATCTTAGGATTCTGGGCGATTATTAGAATAATTAATTGGTTGGTGACCCTCGGATGAAATTATTTATAACCCTTAGACATAAATCAAAAAAAGGAATGAATATAGAATATATCCGAGAAATTCCCGAACAGAAAATCGCCGATTTTATCTTGGAATTACGAGATAGTGATCCATCCCTCCACGGACGTGAATCTCGTATAAGTCTCACTGATATTGGAATTGATCTGTTACACCATTATCAAAATATCGAGGGAGTCCAACATTATTTGGGGGAATAAAAAATGACCGAAATCGAATTCTTTATGATTAAAATGCAGTGTGTTCATAACTTAGCACATCTTCCCAAATATGAATTTGAAGGATATCCAAAAGCCACCCAGAATTTTAAAAATGGCTATGAAAAAATGGCATGGATGAATAGTATAGATCAATTAATTAGAGATAATTCGGGCAAAGATCTGAAATTCACCGTGTCGTGGGAGGACGACTAAATGACCGATAAAACGTTCCGCACCCTCCTCCGCCGCCACGGGTTTTATATTATTGTCGGCCTCCTCTATGACTACCCCGATGGCTTGACCCTCAAGCAATTGCGGGAGCAATTAGCGACCCGAAAATCGCATTACAATAACTATCTGCGAGTGCGGGATATGCTGCTCAAACTTAAATTAATTCGATATTTTTTAGATTCGAAGAATAAAAAACAGATTACCCTCACCGATGTCGGACGAGAGACGTGGGCGAAGATGACCGAACTTACCAAGGAGATTGATGGCTAATGGATGAAGCAGAAATTATAACATTAATTAAAAAACAAATCAAAAATATCGATGAGCAAAAGAGTTATATGACCGATGCAACGAGTAGATTTGCACATCAAGATTATAACTATGGGTTAACGTGGGTTTTAGAACAAATTGAAAAATCGAAACTCCCGAAAACCGTGAAGAAAACGTTTGTGATCGAATATCGAGGTGAATTTAACGTACCTCTTTTTATAAAACAATTAAGCGATTCGGTATTGACGGATATCATGAAGGTCGAGGAAATCCCGAATATCCCGCCTATCGATTGGAATTTAGGGGAACCCAAAGAAATCCCCGAAAAATATGAAAAGATGTCATCATTAGCGGGAGTCATGTTAGCAAAATACAAAGGACCCGAGGAACCCGAGATTAAGAAGGAATGTGCGAATTGTGGATGGTATATTGGATATGGATTTGAATGTAAAAATCCTAAAGATTGTATTAAATATTCCGAATGGAAACCGATACCCACGGAGAAGATTTGTGAGAATTGTGGATGGCATATTTTAAATAAATGTACAAATAAAAAAACATGTTTTTACCCACGTTCCGAATGGAAACCGATAGAACCCAAAGAGACCGAAGAACCCGAGATCGTGAAGACCTGCTATAATTGCGGAAGAGGGGACCGGGAATGCTATAAGTATCTTGAATGTAACGCACAGAATCTCAAAGATTGGATACCAGAACATACGGAGAAGAAAGAGAATTGTTTATTTAAGAACGGCACCCATTGTAATAAATTGGATATTTTAATATCTATGGACCAATGCGATGATTGTAGATTTTATGCGATACTAAATAAGGAGAAGACCGAACCATGAGCGAACTGAATAAAAAACAAACTCGGCAACTCGACCGCCTTCTCTTCAAACTCATCGCCCTCTTCCTCAAATTCCGAGGGACGAAAACCCTTCTCAAAGTGAACAAGGCCTATATGGTCGGCGGAGAGAAGAAAATCTTCCGAGTCGAAATCATGGAGTTGTTCTAATGGCATCCCCGAAATTCTATCTCGCTTTGCCGTGGAAATCGAATCCCGACTTATCTTTTGAGAAAGCGACAAAATGGATGTATCAATTGCGGCGAATGGGGCATTATGTCTTTTCCCCGATTAATCATACACATCCCTATTGGAAAGCATTACGGGAATCGATTAATGAGGACATGGATGAAACGGAATTAGAAGAGATTCAGCAATATCTCGAAAAAGAAGATTGGCTCGAGTGGGATCTCGAGATCTTCGAGAGTTTCATGGATGGAGCGGGATTTACCCAATTCAAATGTGTGAAATGTGGAGGGATTCGAGATTATTCATTTCATTGTTGTGGTGAAATAACACAAAAACAATATTATGATTCGGGCGTGATCCTGCTGCTGAGCCGCACCGCCTATACTATAACAAATAAATATGAACCAAATATTAAGACACATTTTGAGACTTATAATGATTTATGGCGAATCAATCCTGGGAATGCCAAAGTTAACTGGAAATCTTGTTGGAACTCCGATGGCTGTCGCCAGGAATACGAATTCGCCAAAGACCCATCCCGCAATATCCGAGTATTAGAACTCGAAAGTTTCCTGGAAGGGAAGGAGGTCGATCTCTGATGACCTTTTTTTTTATCCTTGGGAATTATTTCCTCGACTTCCTCGAATGGCTCTTCCGAGAGTTCGAGGGAGATCGGGAATACCATGCCCGAGTCGCACGAGAACAGATGGGTCTGTAGTTTAGCGGCAGAATCTTCGGACTCCGCATCCGGACTACGGGGGTTCAATTCCCCCCAGACCCGTATAAAACCGAAAGGTGAAACATTATGGATAGACATGAAAAATATTGGATGGATAAAAAAACCCTATTATATCATATCGAAAATCTAATTAAATATGATGTGGGGGAAAAAGTGTTTTCGTTTGGTTCGTGGGGTTCTAAATTTGTTCCACGAACAGAAATAATTAAAGGGATTCATATTAATGGTTCTTATAGTAATGATACTCCGAGTCCCTATAATATTGAATATGAATTAGAAGGAAAAAATGATGAGCGTATTAGTCAAGAAAATATTCGTAAATATGATGAGAAAATCGCTAAAATTGTTAAAGATTACCACACATTTTTTGATGCGTTAAAGAAAGGAGAAGGAACGTAAAATGGCCGAAAAGTGATACATATGAATATGAAAATAAAAACAAGAGAAGAATTAGAAGATATATTAAGGGAAAGAGAACAACCGAAAATCACGGTCCACCCCTATAAATATGCGTTCTGTGCATGTTGCCTGAACTGTAGATATCATAATATCTGTAGTCTCGGCAAGCACGGGGATTATGGGGTCTGCCACGGATATGTCGATGATGGGAGATCGGAAAAATGAGATATAAAATAGTATTAAGAGGAATTTATCGTTATCGTGGAAATTTCTATGATTGGAGCGAATATTATCCTTGGTGGTCAATATGGCGCCATTTTGTCCATAAATTAGGATTTCATTGGTGGGTACAATACAGTACTTATAAAGAATGTTGGGTCTGTGGATTACTCAAATCAAAGGTGAGCGGACAATGACCAAAGTCGAAGTTGAAATATATAAATGTTCTGCATGCAAAGGGACACCTTGCTTTACTGCGGTAAGTAATAAATCCATACCCATAGACTGTCTTATCAACAATGTTGATGGAGATTGGGAAAAAGTGAGCAATCAATATATGCTATATGAATTTGATAAGGTGACGGGATAATGAGCAAAAAATGCGATGAGAAACTCCCGCTCTCTATTATGCGGAAACTCACGGAACATCGAATAGAAATATTAGAAGACGAACAAACGTTCATGGTCTTATGTCAAGCCAACGGGTATTCCTTTGCCGAATATAAGCAAATGATCGGAAGAGGGGTTCCCGAACTCTGGGCGCAATCCCCCAACGGCGGAGCGGTGCGATTCCGATGAAACGCCTCTATATTTGTTGGTATAAAGATTATGAATGGATCGCCGCAATCGTGGCAACTTCCCACAAACAAGCCAAAAAACTGTTTTATGGGAATTGGCGAGGAATTACGGGTGATGATTGGTGTGAATGGATTCTTATCCGCATGAAATTATCTCCTTCAACGGTTGATATTTCCAAATTGCCGATTGGAGAGATTGATACTGATTGGGGATTAAAACACGACATTTATACGGATGAGTATTAAGATGAACCGCCTCTCCCGCCTGTTTTGGAATACGATTTGTCTATGTATTTTTTACTGGAAACATTGGTGAATAAAATGAAAATCGGGATCTTTTTTTACTGTATTTTAAAAACGAAAGAAAAAAAGGGGTTAGTCGCTTGGAGCCACCTCCCCGAAGTGCGCTAAGATCCCAGTAGGTAGCGAGCCTACCCGTTCAAATTCAGCGAACATGAACGTTTGGGGGTTTGGATGTTAGTTGAGGTTTTGCCGCCGATACTTCATCCGAGGATGAACGTTGGAAGTAAAAAAAAGGTTCCCCCGAATCGGTGCGGAAACGGGGGACGGAAAAGTGGTGATAACAATGTCAAAAATTGATTTTATTCCGATTAAGGAATCGTGGACAATTTTTATAGTCCTATATAAGTATTACTCAAAACGAGTATAAAAAAGTTGGGTATTAAGGAGATAATAAAAAAAGATTCGTCAGGATTCGATAATTCTTCGAAATCCCGAGCAGTTGATAGAGGGTAAATTCCCGAGGAGCGAAGATGTGGAAATCGATTTCGATATGCATTTCGATTCCCTCACAAATACCCATATTGATCGTTTGATAATTGCTGGAGACGATTTTGTTGATTTGGGGTCATCTTCGGATCATACTCCACAACCTTTTTGAGAGTATCTCCCCAAATTCCATCCTTATATCTATTATAGATTTCCAGGAATTCTTTTTCGGAATAGAAGATCCCCGCTTTCTGTTTGCGGCGTTCGAGTTTTCCTTCGAGAGACCGTTTCTTAGCATACCATTTCTGATAGCCTTCGGGTGTGAGCCATTGGCGTTTGAGGTAGCCTTCATGGGCTCGGAGTTCTTTTTCAAGATCGGCGAGTTCTTCGATTGTTGTTGTTCTGGTTAGAGTAGACATTTTAATTTGCCTCTCCAAAACATTTTACATGATAAATTGCAATTAATTTTTTCTTTCCATCTTGATCCCTGACTGTAAATTTCATGGCTGAATAGGGAATCCAGACTATTTTTCCACATTTTTCACATCGTTTCATTATTATGCACCTGGGAGGTGGGTAAATTTCCGATTTTTGAGAATATACATATCATTCGACTCTGGGTCAATAAAGGTCGGATAGCGGTCATTCAGGAGTCCGAAAGTAATATCTCCCCGTTGGGAGAGAATCAGCAAGAGGTCCAACGTCTGGAAGACGGTTTGGGCCGCGATAATTTGTAAGAGGTTTTTCATAGTTTTCACTTTTCCGAGTTTTAATATTAAAAAAAGAGGTTGTGTTTGATTGCGATATTGCGTAAGGCATTATATCTTTTAGCGATTCGGTTCATTTTACGTGTCATTTCGACAGGATTCTGATGTGCATCAATAAAGTTCTTATCATGGGTTATAATTTTTTTAAGTAGTTTTTCAATTAGGTTCATTTTATTTTCAACTCTAAATATATAATGACAACATGACTATATAAATTTACCTATGAATTCAATATGAAAATCATATTATTTAAATAGGTAAACTTCCTTTAGTTATTTGATGATAATAAAAATGTCAAAACCACGTAAAAAATTAGATCGGGGACATGTCGTAAAATTCCGCATTGGTATGTTTTCCCGAAAAGCCACGTTCGAGACTCCTGCATTCGCTAATGTTTTTAAACGACATCTTAGAGAAAAGGGGATTCATATTGGAAATAACCCACAAATCGAGGATATCTAAAATGGTAAATAGTAAAAATGCAAAAACTGAATATTTCGATGTCCGATCTGCTTGGGTGTTAGATAAATTCACGCCTGAAGAGATCGCTCTTTTTTTTAAGGAAGGTAGAGGATTATTTGCAAAGATGCTTCATACTGATAAATCCGAACAATATCTTAAAGATCATCTTGAATTAGCAGAGTTGATAAATAAATGGTAAAAATAGGAGAAGATTTAAAAGAAGAAAATAACGGAAAATATGAAGATTTATATACTTCTATGAGTATCCGTGTGCCGTCGAGTTTTAGAAATAGGTTTGAAAAAACTCAAGATTTTTGGAAAGAATTGGGTTCTTTTTTTGTTAAATTAGTCGAACCTTTAGATCCAAATCAATTAGAAGAAATAAAAATCAAATATCCAAATATTATTAAATTTATCGAGGAGATGTTACCAAATGCCTAAATTAGTAGCAAGAGGAGCCAATTTTGATTCTGAAGAATTAGAAGGAGAATATATTTATTTTATTTCTGATGAAACCGCCATCAAAATAGGAAAAAGTAATGATCCATTAAAACGTTTAAATCAGTTACAAATAGGAAATCCTCGAGATTTAAAACTATTAGGAACGTCACCTTTATTAGATGAATATGAGTTACATGAAAAATTTAAAGATAAATTAATTCGGGGAGAATGGTTTAAAATATGTGATGATATTTTGAATTTTTGTAATGAAAATAAAACACTGCATTATAATCTATCTAAAAAGGATAAGAAAGAATTAATTGAAATTATTATAAATTCGGAGGTTAATTAATGCCATCATCAAAGAAAGCAGGAATGTTTTATTTCGGGATTCATGAGAAATGGATACTGGATAAATTCACTCTGAAAGAAATTGCCCTATTTTTTAAAGATGGAAAGGGATTTTTTGAATATCTTGATCCTAATCCCGAATCTCTACAATATTTAGAAGATCATCCAGAATTTGCGGAGGTATTAAAGAAATGGTAGATGTAGGAAGTAAATCAAAAACAAAAAAAACCCCCGAAAAGGAAGTGAAAACACCTCCCCAAAAGACCCCGAAAAAACGAGAGATCAAGGAAAAGCGGCAGAAATTAGATAAAAGCGACCTCCTCCGCCTCATGAAAGACCGAGGCAAAGAGTCCATCGATTCCGATCATGCAGCGTTCGTGAAATACATCTTTCCCGCGAATGATCTCACTCCCCAGGAAAATCGGAATAAGAACTATACTCGGCGACGGGTTTTAACGGGGCTCGATTTGATCTTAACGTTCTGCGATATCTACCCGAAGACGGAGGTGAAACGAGATGGCTGATTATGAAGCAGGTTCAGATTGTCCCGTATGTGGTTTCTGCTGGGTTGTATGGGATGGAGATGTACCAGATACGGTAAGGTTCTGTCCGTTCTGTGGTGTTAAATTAATTCGGAAAAATAAACCAATCACAAAATTGGATACTGTGAAATTTATTAAAGGATATTTTATTGGTGATGGATTATAAAAAAATCACTATAAACCCCTTTTTTTCTTCAATTCTATTAGCGAAAATCGGAGTCTTTTTTTTTCCTATCCTTTGTATCACCTTTGATATTATAATTCCAAAATCTCAAGAACATTCATGATTCTAAAGACGACACATTGAAGAAAAGGAAATAAAAAAAGATCGGGAGTTATTGATTTTGGACTCGAATTCCTAACCATTTCAGGATCACGATCATCCAAAAAAGATCCCAAAAGAGGAAAATAAACACCGCTAAAAACGGCTGGAAATTATCGGCGATATGAATGCCTTCAATAAAAAAGATCCCGATACACATGAGGGAAAAGATAAAGGCGATAATTTTTGGGATGAGCATTTGTATATAACTCACCCGAATAAACCCCTTCGCTTTAAGAGACGACATGGTCACTCCCGAGTCCATTAGTTGGTGGTGGATCATACCGATAGGCTTTGAGTTCATTTTGTTCCATAATGGTCGCTTGGAGTTCGTTGGAAATCCGTAATCCCTCATTCATCACATTTACTCGGGAAAGTTCTTTCCCTTGCTTGGTGCGTTCGACTTTAATCCGCTTCGTTTCTTCTTTCTCTTCTTTCAACGCTTCTCTCCCCCCAAAAATCCACGGGGCTAAGAAGGTAATTAAGAGGACTCCATCGGTGGCAATCCCATTAATCAAACTTCCTACGGGAGAATCGGGGAGGATGACTGATAAGAGATTCGATCCCCTTACGAAAATATTTACTATAAACACTCCGAGATAGTAAATAATCACTCGTTTATTCTTGGAGATATTCGTAGCGATCACCCCTTTTTTCTTTGGAGATTTCGGGGATTCGTCTTTATCCGCTTCTTCTTGAGAATCGGCGGGTTCTTTAGATTCTTGTTCTGTGCTGCTCATTTTGCTTTCCTTTTGTAAACCATTTTCGGTTTTGTTTTTGTTTTCGTTTATTAACATCTGTTTTACTTTGTTTGTTATTTCTCCCATTAATTTCTACCTCATTATTAATATTCCATCCTTTTAAATCATCACACGGAATGCCTCGATCTTCTAAGATGAGATAAAATGCTTGGCGATGATCATTAAATTCGGCTAAGATTGAATGCAGTAATCCATAATATAATGTATCTTGAGATTCGAGTTTTTCATGCAGATCATCCAGTTTAGACGAAATATCGTGCATTTTATCGAGAATTTCTTTTGTTCTTTTTTCTAATTCTTCTAATCGGATTCGTTCACTTACGGTATACATGCTGTTTCATTCTCCAATTGATTTATGGTAATGGTTCTGTAATTGTATAAATAATCCGATATCCATAAATAATATCTCCACTCGTGAAAGCGGTAGTTCTAATATAATAATTATAATTCGCATTATCAACCACGGGAGTCGCAATAGTAGTATCGACGGCATTACCAAGTGTAGCGACTGATGCCAGATCCGAAAATGTAATCGTGCCATTGGCGACTCGTCGTAACAGATGGGTTTCTGTCGCTGCGGTGGATGAAAACACATCAAATTCCGTTACAGTTGCCCCGTGGGGTAAATTTACGGGACATGTAATTCCTGCTGCAGCATTGATTGTAATTTTTCCATCACTAATACTAAAATTATCCGCATTTGTATTGGCTCGAATGGCTGCCGCATTAATGGATAAATACCGTGTTTCGGTGATTAAAAGATAATATTGAGGATGATCATCATCCGCAAGACCACTTAATGCCCCATGATCTTTATATGTTGCAATATCTTCTGCATTTTGCCCGACCGTTTGTTCTACTTTCACAATATTATCGGCATTTGTTCCGATTGCCGCATCTACTTGTGAATCTCGATCATCTTCAGGATCGGCTTTACTCGGGGATAAGAAGGAATCGGCGATCTCTACTCGGTTATTATCGGTAAGTCCATTGTATTTATTTTTGCGCCAGCAATTCCACGTTTCCATCGCTACCTTATAATGAGCAACATTAAACGTTAGCGAAGTTCCGGGATAAATAGGACCGACCCCTCGTTTGCCGAGCGTCATCTTTTTAATCGTAATATTCCGATTCGCCAATGCCGTCACAATCATCGCATCGAGACGGGCTTGGTCGGTAATCATCGGAAACCAATCTTCATACGACCCGAAATTCGGTTCCCCGAAGCCTTCCGAATCAATCTGGACTCCCGCTACATATCCTCCATAAAATTTGATATAGGAAAATTTCTCATTTCGTACCTTCATCTTCGAGAGATAGGTAATTCCTTGCGCGGCATCGACATTAATCAATTGCCCCGAGGCTCCGTATTGATCGACATAGACTTGTCCCGAGGGGCGGACCGAGACGATATAACCCGTTTCTTCGGCGATGAGTTTTTGGATGAGAGGAAGGGATTGAGATTTGAGGTTAAAATCGTAGGTAGTGATGAGGAGTGGGGAGATCGAGGAATAAGTATGCATCGCATCAACCAGCGAAATACCGACATAGAGATTCGAGTGATAACCCGTGGGTCCCGTGGTAGCGGCATCGGTGGTATAACGGATTTTGGTGATTTCGGTAGTAATGTTATTTTCGAGGGATTGGGTAGAAATAAAGACTCCATTAATATAAACATCCACATCATCATCATCGGCACTGAATACAAGAGCCCAGTGATAATCGGTAGCATTCACAGCGGGGTCTAATATATCTTGAGCGGATCCATTATACCAGCGAATTTTCGAGGCGTTGATTTCAATATAACCAATTCGAGTCGCACTCTCGTAGAATTCGATTTTAATCTGTTGGGTGACGTCACTACTCGCAAACCATCCCGAATACACGAGATTTCCCGCGATCGCATACTCCACGAGACAGACGCCCGCCCCGTTGTCGAGTTGTTGAAGAATATCATAGAGAAAATCATTCGCAAATCCTTTCTTCGCGACATATGATGATGCACATCCCACTCCATCGGTATTGGTCCAATTAGTATCGGTGCCAGCGATTTGAGTTGCTGTGAAGGTGTTTACGTTAGCATTCGTCCCTCGCCCTTCCCAGAGATATTTCGAGAAATTATCGAGGACGTATTCCAACATCGCTTTATGGGTATACCCCACGAGATTAGCGGTGATTTTAGTGTCAGCATATTCATCTTCCCATGATTTCATGAGGTATTTCCAATAAAAACGATTATCATTATTATTATTCTTGACTTTCCCTTCATAGAAGAGAACTCCAGCATCGGTGTATTCCTTGACCCATTCATCTTCAAAAGGCGGGGTTCGGCGGATCAAGGTATGTTGTGGGGGTTTATAGAGTTCCGAGATCACGAGCGATTTTTTGGTACCCGAGGTGTAGTCTTTAAATGATAAATTCATAGATGTCCCATCTCCCGTCGAAAACCATGCTTCATCGATACCTCCCCCAGATCCAACATAGGCGTTGATTTTCTTATTTGAACCCGAGACATAGGAATTCAATCCTTGTCCGAAAGAATCGATCACACAATAGGTCGCATCGGTAGCGAGAATCATATAGATCCGATTAATATCGAATGCTCCCACCGTGCCCGTGTGGGCTAAAGTGCTATCAATCGTAATATTAAGGGCTCCCGATTTGATCCAATTGAGATTAATATGAATCCATTTTGCGTAAGTATAGGTGGCGACCGTTCCACTCGTGCCTCCCGCATCGGTAACGGTGATATTGCCTGCTAAGAAGGATAAAGAGAAGGCTTCGGTGGTGGTTTCGCGGTATTTTAGATTGAATTGATGAGCAGTCGGAATATAGACCCAAATATCATCGATGGAATCGGTATCGGTCGTAAATGGATAATAAATAGAGCCGTTCGCTGCGGTAGCGGTTAAGAGTAAAGTATGGTTATGTCCACTCGTTAGATAGGAAATTTCGGAAGTCAGATTTGAAGTAATCCACGCTGAGATCGCATCATTCCCGTTTCGATCGTGGAATTGCACGACGCCCGTAAGATTTTCGTTGATATTCGAGAGATAGACTTTCTTATAATCGCGAGGTTCGAGGGCTTGGATTTTCTTGAGCACGCCTTTGTCGGTGATTTCCCAAATCGCATTATCCCAAATAAAATGACTCATTCTTGTAAAATCTTCTTCCCAAAGTGCCAATATTGCCAATGTTGGAGACGATGCAGTATATTTAGACCATGTCGTCTCATTAATACTTCTGAATCTAAAATAATATGCATCCAATAATATTTCGTTTCCAGATTGAATGATATATTGCTGTTTGATTGTATCAAAGGTAGTAGGCTCATTCATTGTGAAGGTTGCACCATCAACAAATTCAGTTGTACTTATATCGAAATAGCATAACCTCCAATCCCCTCCATCGTCCTTATATATAAATTGATAATGGTCGGTATCTTCAACCAAATTACCAGAATATATTGTTTTTGCTGTAAATAAGGTATCATTATCTTCACTATTGGCAGTCCCACCTGCAGCCACACCATGATACATATACATTAATTGAGACCCGGCGCCATTGTCAAGGGTAACCAGCAGATAAGACCTATCGGCAACATATTGAAATAAATCAATCACAAACATAAAATCATAATCACCAGTACTAAGTACCAGAAAATAGGTATCCATTACACAATCGGTTAACCCCCCATCATTAGTATGGCCTCCTATGGTTGTAACCCACCATTCCCCGGGAAAATCTGTGGTATCCCAACTACATGTTATAGCATACCAAATATTATCATCCCAAGATCGACAGATTATATCTTTATAATTAAAAGTTGCTGCAACATACCCTGAAATTGCTCTTGTTCTCGTATCTTCTAAATACGGGGTATCATCTTTATTTTCAGCAGAATAAAGGTGCATATTAATATTTGGATCGACAAATTCTACTTCTACCCAAAACCATGCATCCCCACCCCAATGAGCAGAGTAACCTCTGGCAAAATTACGGGAGCGTCTCAAATCTTCAATTCCATTCGTAATCGTTCCTGAATTTATCTGAAAATAAGGACGTTTAACCTTGATTCACGTCCTTTTTAATTTTAATTAGATTAGAGATACATAAAAAAATCGAAAGAAGAAATAAGAAAAGAAATAATATAAATTCGTACCACATTTCACCGTAATGATTTGTATCGATATGGACAATCCCTCCACTCATGATTACGGGAATATAAACTGCAAAGAAAATAATTCCAATTCCTAAGATCGATAAAAAACTGGAAATAATAACTGAAGTATAAAAATTAATTTTTTTCATTTTTTCACCACCTTTGTATTATTTATACTCATATATAAGTATAAATAACACAAATATATAAATATCCCCATTTTTAATTTCATGCCGATAACGCTCCCGCTTGTTCAAACATCACTTTGCCGATTTCATACACTACCCCATTCTCCTTTGCAATCTTCTTAATCCCCGAGAGTCCTTTCGGAGATAACACGGGAAGGATGGTATTCGTCCCATCGAGGGCTTCATAGGCTACTGAGGTATTCCGTTGGATTTTCAAATCAATCGAACCTGCATCGAGCCATGTATTAAACGTACTAACAAAGGTGTTTTTATTCGCATTGGATTTTAAGAGAATCCCCGAGACCTTCACAATGATGTATTTCTCGCCCAAATCATACCCATACGAGAGTCCCCCGACTTCGTGGGAAATATCGGGTGAACGGATAAGATCATAGGAAATTTCCCGACATGCGAGTTTCATAATATTCGTCCCGTTGGTGAGATAGAGCCACCCATCATCGATTAAAGTTGCCATGCGGAGGTCTCCTTTTGATTTCTAAGTATTCTTCCGAGTAGTCGATTTTGTTCCTCCATTTCGGCGAGGAGGGCGGGATCTTTTCCAAATTCTGGTGCCCGATCTAACGGCACCACAAACTCATTTTTATGGAGTTCGGCGAGTCCTCCGCCCGTGGTAAACCCCCCTTGGGCTAATTTTGGAATTGCGGCAATATTCACGCCGGGAATTTTATTAATCGCTCCAGTGACACTATTGATAATACCGATCACACCATTGATAATTCCTTTTACGAAATTGACCATGATATGAAATACATTCACAAAGAATCCTTGAGGTCCAAAGATACTCATCCAAATCGCCGAGACTTGCCCTGCGAAGGTTTTAACTCCATCCCAGAGTCCCGTGAAGAATCCCCCGATCTTTATACCCGCTTCTTTCACCCATTTTACACCGATGACGATCCATTCGATCAGTTTCTGAATACCGACGATGAGGTATTTCCCGATCCATTCGCCCGCGATCTTGAAGTAGGGCATGAGTTTGAGCATATACATCGAAAACACGAGGATATAGGGAAGAAGTTGGACAAAAATCTCATTCACCATTACAGACAACATCGCGGAGAGGATATTAATCGGGATTTCGAGGAGTTGGAGGAGTTTCATGAAGGGTTCGATGAGTTTCATGAGTTGTTCCATTGCCCATGCTTGCACGCTCGCTCCCGCCATTCCCTTCATCGCTGAGCCGAGGGCTTTCGCATTCTTCCCGAATTTAGATCCCCCCATTTGTTTCGCAACTTTCTCTAAGGGTTGTAATGATTTACCGAGAGATCTCTCTAAATTTCCCATAAACATTTCCATTGAATTAAACGCTGCCGAGGGATCGGCGGCGGGTCCCGTGGTTGATCCTTGTACGCTCATTGTTTTAAGGTCCTTTATAGTTTAGATCGGATGTGAAGTTCGGATCGAGATCGAAATCGTCGGGTTGCTCGAATGTGTGGTGATCGCCCGTGGGTTTCTTTCCTTCAGTAGTCCCCATACTCCGTAATTGATACGTCTTGGAGACGTAGTCAATCGCCTCGGTGTATTCGATATATTCCATTTCATCAATCTCGGTTTTTGACATGTGTAAGATATCCCTAAGCATAAATTCTTTGTATTGGGCGGAAAGATAATCGGTCTTATAGTGTTTGAGATAATCGCCGAATCTGATAGTATCGAGATTACTCTGTTCTATCTCAGATTCTTGCTGAATTATAAAAAAGTTTTATTCATTAATTTCTCATATAAGAGGAGAAAATCCTTCATTTTGATTTGAGTATTAATCCGCTCTCCGCATGTACTCTTTCGATTAATAAGAGCGATGATATGCGTCCACGACATTTTGACGTAAAAACTCCCCGTACTGAGGATTTCTGAGGGAGGGATCTTTTCGGCGATACAATCTGCGACTGTAACATCGCCGAATTCCCATGTAGTAAAATCTTCGATACCTTGGGCTTTTTTTTCTGTCACGATTGGATCTTGGGCTGGTACTGGATGTATTTGATTTTCGATTGGTTTATTTTCGGACATTTTTAAGGCCTCAATATTAGTTTATATTTTTTTAGTAAAAAACGTGCTTGAATTCGTCTTCCTTCTTTCATGTTTTCTTTTAATTCATTCCATTCTAAAAAATGATTATGGGTATTAGGATTAACCACCGCTTTCTTTTCCACGGCTTCTCTCCCGGCTTCATGTAAATCTTTCGCCAAAAATTCAATATCTAATTCTGTTGGGTTTTCCATTTTTTTAGTCTCCTTTGTGTCTTAAATACTACTATTTATATGTAACATATTACTATGTAAAAAAATTATGCTGCGGTAATTAATGCAGATGGATCGGGACGGTCTTTATATTTACCGCTAAATGATGCTGCGGTTGCTTCTCCACCCATGATAACGACTGAGACTTCGGCGGGTTTCCCGGCTTCGGGAATGGTGACGACATCACTATCGCCCGAGATATAGGCATTGGTGAATTGTAAATATTTCTCATAATTCGTGGTATGATCATAATATAATTGGAGGGTTTGCTTCGTCTTATCCGAAAAGAGTTTCTCATATTCGGTGATGAGCGTTAAATCAGCAACGAGCCCACCTAAAGTTAATTTAAAATCACGGATGGCTTTATAATCTACTGAATGGGCGAGACTACTATAAAGTTGCTCGGAATCACTTGGAACACTAAATTCCAAATTCATCGTTTTAATACTCAGTCCCGTTAAAGCAGCAGCACCCCAATGAAGGACCATATCTGTAACACTCCGTTTTCCCGTGCCATTTAAACCCGTATTATCCCAATTAGCCCAGCCTCCCACACCCGATCCCCATGCTTGATCGTGGAAATTGTTATTGATCGCGGGTGCTTGGGTATTAGTAGCAAAATTCAGGAATTTATACTCGAGAATTTCTCCAAGGAGTTTTCCTGGTTCGACGACCCACGAATATTTCTGGGGTAAGCCATATTTCAGCAATTTATCAATTTCATTGGTTGAAACGGCATCTTTAATCCGATATTGTAATCCGACTGTATCGGCATCCGCATTGCTTGTGAAATCAGCAGTAATAGTTCCCGTGCCTGTTACCCACGTTCCACCGACCGTTTTATTGGTAAAAAATGTTAGCATCCCAAATGGGTCTCTGAAAGATGTATTAATCGGGCCTTCGCCTGGGGTTAGTTCATTAGAGTATATAATTTTTGGTTCCAAAGAATCAAAAGTTCTCTCTATGGTTTCCGCATATTTAGGTTTTGGAGAATTAAAATCTTTTGTGGGATTCAACGGAAGTAAGACATCCGCTGCAGGATTTGCCGCTCCTTTGGTTCCTTCGATCATAAGATACGCATATGATCCTTGTCCAGTATATACCATGTTTTTTTCCTCGTTTTTTTATTATTATTTTTTAAATATTACTATTTAACAATCGATGATTTCCATTAAAAAAGTGGCTTTATCCTTATTCCGTTTAGTCGGATTATCCACAATTTGCGGGGTCGTAAAGGGAAGTCCCGCTGCTTTCACTATTGCCAATACATCCTTCTTCATTTTATTGCGATCCGATTTATCAGTAGAAACGGGAGTGATCTCCCCTCTTAAGGTACTTAGAATTAACGTTCCATCAAAGGTATATTCTGGGATAGTACTCCCGCCTTCGGCATTCTTTACCTCGACTCGGGCATTTTTATTCGCTCGAACTGACCGTTGTCCGGGTCCAGATTTCCCTTGAGTAGTAATGGCGGGAGTCGATCCGAAATTAGTCCAGGTTCCCGCTTCTAAAATAGGAACCATAATATCCACAAAATCTTCCATTTCACTCAATGACTCGTCCCCCGTGTGAATCCCGTGGACCCCGACCCCGAGACTTTATTGCGATCTCGGGTAAACATATAATCCCGGGGAATATAGATAGGTCTTCCGTCCTCTGTTTCCCGTCCTTGTTCCTCATCAATCATGAGTTCGACCATGCGATATTCTAAATCCATTAACGCAGCAGCGGATAAAGAAGGCGTTCCTCGGGCTTCTTCTATAATTAACGAATAGGCTCGGTCCCGAAATGAATCTAAGGTAGCAGTAGGAGGATATTTATTTTTATCAACATATCCATTTCCCGAATCTGTAAGGAATTTCGTGAATCCTTTCAATATCGCCCATTGATCGTTGGTCATGAATGTTGTTGCCATTTTTCATCAATCCACAAAATATTCTTCTATAAATTTTACTAACGATTCGTTAACGGGAGCCCGCATTCCTCGTAATCCCGCTAATACGATAAACCGCTTTGCTTCTATGGTAATCTCATTATTATATATTGGACCTACTATTCCTTCATAAGAAATAATATATTCAATTTTCACTTCAATAACTTCATCGGAAGGACCTAATGGAGTGGCATTCATTAATACACCCGTATCTTTATATACTTGCTGATTAAATCCGAGTATAGCGGGACGAATGGTTGATTTATCTCCATCTTTTATTTCTATAATTCGATCAAAAATTAAATCGAGCCCAGACCATATTTTTACAGTCATTTCAACAGTTGCCATTTTATAATCTCCTAATCTTGCTCGGTATTATGTTTATACCAAATCACGATATACATCTTAAAGACGAAATTCACGGTGGTGGTAATCAGCGATTCGAGAATCGTTAATTTAGCAACATCGGTTCCATGCATCTCCGATTTCTCGGGCCATCGAATCTTTGTGTGTGGGTGTGATAATGTGGCGGAAATCGGAATATAGGGATGTTTAATAGCGGTATTATAAATCCGATTATTTTTGGTATCATCTAATCCCGACTTCACGACATGCACGACGGCCCCATCAGTGACGGCAGCGATTGCAATATCATTTAGATCTAATTGTAATTCGGCGATCTGGGCATGGAAATGATTTGGTAGCCAAATAACTCCACCTTCGCTTTCATTCCCGGCAGCGGCCAGAACTAAATAGGATGTGGTTCCATCAATATCTTGCATAGATACGTTTCCTAATGCATCTTGTCCGCCTGAACCCCAATCTGATCCACCATGATGGATAATTCGTTTCCAGAGAAGTTCGGCGGATTTAACTCGGGTGGCTCCCGAAAGGGCTAACTCTTCGGCTTGTAGTTTGGTTGCGGTGTATCCGATTATGTTTACTTTCCGCATATCTCCCGTGATCACATCAGTATCATTGGCTTGAGCACTCACGAAAAACACGGGCGCTCCCGTATGATCATTAGCAGAGGCTTGAGTTCGCACGATGGTATATGTGGTATCAAAATCGGTCGTGGCAGTGACGAGACCAATCGTATCATTTTCCATCAAAATCGTGGTGGTTCCCGTGACAGCAATTCCGCCGATAGCATTCAGCACAGCAGCGATAATCGTGCCGACATCCGAGGCAGTGGTAGCGGCTTTAATATCGCATTCGGCTCCCGTGCCCGTTGCGGAAGGATCGGCCCCTCCATTTTCGGTAACGGTAATAACAAAGGTTGTATCGAAATCGGCGGCATCAGTTGGGTCTCCTTTGGTGGCACATGTTGCGGTGACGGTAGCGGTTGCGGCAGATGCCCCGAATCCGGCTAATGCATTAATAACTCCGGCGACAACTGTAGCGACATCGGCGGCAGTGGTAGAGGCACTAATATTACAAACGGCTTCAGTTAATACGGCAACGGTCGGTTTATCTGTGATACCATCCCCATTTTTATCAAGCCATACATAATATCCCGTAGGTGCGGCTTCACTATCATAAATGATGAAATAGGAACCCGATGTAATTGCGGCAGCGGTTAAGCACACGGCCGTAAATACTTCATATTTAGAGAACCAACAATATCGGGTTGTAACGGTGGTTCCATCGGTGGTATAAAAGGTAAAATATGATCCTCCCGGCGTAAGCACTCGAGTTTTAGGGGTGACTGTGGTGACTTCCCGTCGCCCACCTTTAAATTCGGCACTCATCGCAGAACCGAGTTCAGTAAATCCCGCACTTCCCGCTCCGCCATAGGTAATTTCTAAGACTTTCGGGGCAGCGGTTTTTTCGATATTTTGGAAGATTTTATCATTTCCAAACATTTTCGCTGCTTCAATATCAGTTAATAATTTTGTATGCATTCCGAGGACCATTTTAACCAGACTCCTTGATTGCTATAAGTAAATCCGCTTTTTTCATGCGTGAATAATTCTTAATGCCTCGAATACTCGCTTCGGCGCATAATTCCCGCACATTCATATTATCGATCTTCTCTTGCGTTGCTCGGATCAAGAGATTTTGGGATTCTTTTCGGTCTTCTTTAATCTCTTTTTGGAATTGTTCTTTCACTTTCTCGGCTTTTTCTTTGACGACTTCATTGAATTTAAGATCGTGATTAATTAATTCTTCTTTCATGTCTTTTAATTCGGCGATTTTCTGATCAATCTCGCCAATTGCTTTCGCTTTTTGTTTCGCCCATACTTCGGCTTTTTCTTTCTCTAAGGCGATTTTCTGGTTCATTTCCTCTGTTTTGGTCGTTTTTCCATCATTACAATATCCTAACTTCGAAAATACCGAATGCATATATTCGTGATTTCGAGCGCCGATACTCCCTATATTATAATTGCGGTAATTGATCGCTTGTCTAATATGATCTGGATTATCCCGACGTAAGGGATCTTGGACAAAATGGTATAAGGTAGAATCAAAACAGTGATCGATCCATGTTTGCTCATTTTCTGTGAATTGTGGTAATGTCATGATTGTTTTCCCTCCATGGGATAAATAAAAAAATAATCCCGAAGGATTATAAGGTTAACGACCCTGATGCTTGAATTGCTGCGGAATTTATAAACTCCATTGCACCACTCCAAATAACGGCATATTGATAATTTAAATTTTCGTCGAGACCTCCATTAAAAAGAGGAACGACTTTTAAATTATAACCTTGGAGTAATCGGTAAGCATATTCTTGACCTTCTCCACCTTGTGGAACTACGTTGGTATAAGGATTGGTAATAACGATCCTATTTACACCAGCAGCGGTATTAAAATTGGTGGATTGAATCCATGCGATTATGTCCGTATTGGCATCGATGGCTCGGCGTTCATTAGTAAATGTATAGTTATTTAATTGGTGAACTCCTAATTCTGCATCGTGATAAGTTTCATTATCACTAAACATAAAGTATCCTTGCGAACTTTCGTGACCAGCATCTTCGAGGGCTTGGATTCCAATAGAAGTTGTGGATTGATAATCCCCAGCAGCATTCATAATATCATCTTTCCCATCACCGGCGGCGAAGGTTGTTCCTCCATTAAAAAGACCTAAAGCATATGCTTCGTTGGCATTTTTATCGTCCGTATGTGGTACTTTAAATGCGTCTCCGTAAGCCAAAAATTGGTCTATTTGGACAGTCATCGATTTCATTTGTTCATTGATAATATCAGATAAATCTATATCAATTAGGTTATTATTACGCCATTGGTCTAAAACGGTCATTGGAATAACTATTTTAGCCCCTACTGTTAATAGATTTGTGGTTTGTTCGGTGAATCTTGGAACGTTGGATGGTAAAGCACTAAAAGAAGAGACTACTTCTCCAGGTTCCATTTTTTCGATTTTGGTGATGGTGTGTTTAATTAACCCTTCCCCGATGTTTCGTATGGCTCCGATAGTTTTAAACCATGCGAGTAATTTCGTTTTTGAATATGATGCATGTTCTAATTTTGATTGAATCAGTTTGACCATATTCCCAGTTGTCATACCATAAGCCATTTTAATTGCCTCCAGTGACTTCAATCAAGCAGATTGTTTCGGTGCTTGCGACCGCTGCGACTGTGGTGCGAGATAATCCAGCAATAGATCGCATGGTATCGGTGAGTTCGGTGGCATTAACATATGCCCACGGAATTCCGAATCCCGCTTCAATTTGAACTAAGGTATTTACGGTGATAGCCGTGTTGGTTTTAATAGTGATATAAATTTCATCGCCGATTCCCGGTTTATACATGAGTAACCATGTATTATCTGCATAGGTATCATCGGAATCTTTATCAAGGTCTACCGCATCATCGGCGGGTCCTATAATATATCCATCGATATTCTCTCCAGCCCCACACAGATCAACATCTGGATCATCGGCGGCTTCTCCGGTTCGAGTAACTGCCGCATTTATAAAGAGGTCGGCTCCGTTGGCTCGGACTTTATGATAGGTTCCATGTCCACCCTTGCGGATGATGGACCCATTACGTCCAATTACGGTTTTCAGCGGACTTGCGAGGGTCATTATTTCTTTCCCCCTACTTTATATTGATCTTTCAATCGTTGTTTTACATTTTCTAATCCAGTTGTGAAATCAGATGCTTTGTTAAACAATTGAGATTGTCCGTCTACTTGCGGTGTATGTTTTACTAAGGCTGTTTTTATGAGTTGCATTCCTGCTAAATCGGCGGCAGCGACAAAATCAGAACTGAGGGTATACAACTGCTCTTTATCAACAAAATCGTTTTTAATCTTATCTAACTCGATTTTGCTTACGACCGCAATGCGTGCTTGTTCACGGGTTTCCATATCTGAAATGGCTTTATTGACGCCCAACCATTCTGCTTTCGGAACTTTGATAAAATCTTCTTCAAAATCCTTGGTATTCTTCTTTTCAGATTTATACTCGGCATCCATTTCTGGGTCGCCTTTGGCTTGATCTGAAGATTCCTTTTTCTTCTTTTCATTCTTCGTTTCATCCTCCTTGTCTTCCTCGTCCTTGTCTTTCTTAGGAGGCTCTTTCTCATTTTCTTTTTCTTTTTTGGCCATTAAATCGCCTACTGGTTTGTGTTCCAAATTGCTTTTAATAAAATCTTGCTTGTCTTGGAACTGGACATAACAAGGATTGCCTCCCGCACTCGAACATCGGTCGGTATCTGTCTGATTCACGGAAATGGCAAGGTGGATAAGGTCGGTTATATGTTGCTCGGGACTCCCTAAGCCTTCATTCGCATCGAGAAATCGGATAGAAACGGGTAGTTTACTATCGGAATCAAGCGAAACATCGGCGGTCGCCTCTATATCATTGAACGTATAACCTTCCGAAAAAATTTGTTCTGTATCGGGATCCCCACTAAAATTATAAGCGAATCCCAGCATTTCGTCCTCGTTATGAGAATTAAATGAAGGTAAGTGAGATATATCATCGAATACCTCGGTTAAATTGGTATAATCTTTGAATTTCGACCCATTATTATATTGAAACTCGCCCGCTCGAGTAATGGGGCCCGAGAAGTGGCGCATATCATCGGTAAAATCATCGACAATATTATAATAATTAATAGAATTGTTAATAGGAATAAAATCGGAAATCGACTTTTCGAGGGTTTTTATCCGCTGCAGTAGCGCATCGATGATCACTTTATCCAATTTCGATTTCTTCGCATTTTTTAAGGCAGTTTGTAATCGTTTAATCTGTGCCCGCACCGCTACTTTATCCTCGCCCGAGGATTCGGGGGATTTAGTCTCTTGGGTTTTCTTTCCTTTTATACTCCCTAAGACTTTTTTCGCTATTTTTTTAAAGGACCGTTTTGGTTTAGATGAGGAGGGTTTCTTTCCTTCTCCCGAAAATCGAGCAGCCCCTTTCTTAAGAAAACGCTTAAATGCTTTAAATTGGGCTTTCGGAATTCTTCGGATCGGGGTTGCTCCAACACTCGTTCCGCCTTTCGATCTCGCTGCTTTTAAAAAACCGCCGACTGATTTTCGCATCGCATCGGGAGACATCGCTGCTCCTTTAATTTTAAAATACGGCACTATGGATCCTCCCACACCTCCAGGCGTGGTTTTATTGGGATTATCGATTACTCTTCCAGGCGTTTTTCCACGGAGAGTCTCCCATACAAACGAACCTTTACTCGGTGCATTGAGCATTTCCATATACCATGAAGAAGGAACGGGATATTCATACCCTCCTCCATTTTGAAAGAAGATTCGGAGTTTACCTCGTTCATACCCGACCTCCGCTACATTAGAAGACCCTGATACGGGCTTATCTTGGGCGAAGAATTTGGCTTGAGCCGCATCATCGGTAAAATCGTTAATAATGCCCTTTTTCTTGAGATATCGGTTCAATTCAGTATCAAATTGAGTTACGTTCTCATTAGAGTTTACTTCGATATTCCATCCTTGGAGAAATATATGATAAGATTCGATCTCTTTTAGGATATCTTCATGTAATTGAATTACGGGGATTAACTCGTAATTGGCTAATTTTAAGGTTAAAAAACGGTGATGTCCATCCCAAATCTTATAATTCTGGTCTATAAAGATTGGCGGAATGTTTTTAATATCTTCCTCCGCTACTTTAGTAAAAATGTCAACTTTCTCTTGATCCAGGTCTTCTTTTGAAAGTGGATGTGACATAACAATACTGGAGAGTTTCATCATTTCGATTTTATACTGATTATCATTGGTGAAATCTAACGCATCTTCGGGAAAATCCTCCGCAAACTGTTCTAAATATTGTCTTCGAAGTTCTGCTTCAAAGGCTTCGGCATCTTCCACAAAGATCTCGAAATAGATCTCTTCTTCCTCGACTTTCTCAAAATCAGAGTTCTCCAAGACTCCCCGAGCCATATCATAGGCCATTTTAAGGACATCGAGTTCATCGACATTCGGGAAATCGGATTTGAGTTTCGGAAGATTAGCATTCACTGCTTGGGTGATTCGGATCGATGTGGGAATATCCGTGAAATCATTAGAATACATCGCATCTTCGAGTCCTTGAATAAACCGAATCCGGGAAAGGACCTTATAAGGACAGAATCCCTCGGTAAAATCATCCTTTGAAAACCCTTCATCTCGATAGGATAATTCGACAATCGCTTTATCCTCCCATGAGGGATATAATCGATGGGTTTTGGTGATCGCTTGGACGATTTGTTCTACGGATTCGGTCATTTTAGTCACTTATTCTTCTATTTCGTGGAGATCATTTTAGGTTGGTCAAAATTCTTTACAGTATCTACTAAATTATCGATTAATTGATGAATGTCATCGATACTTCGCACGGTGATGATATTGCCACCCGGAATTCCGGGAACGCCGTGAATCTGATAGCGGTGATCGATCCATTTAATAGCCATACCCGTAAGATGGGCGGTTGGATCTGGAGGAACGTAATTTTCTACTTGGGGTTTTATAACCTTAGCATTTTTTAACCCATTTTCTTTTAATTCATCCTTAATGGCTTTAATCTCTTCAGGGGATGTTTCTGGAGGGTCTTCCTTTGGTACTTCTTCGACAATCGGAGGCTCGGGGATTTTCGCCCGAGTATCTGCTAATTGTTGTTTCAATCGCTCAATTTTTTCTTGGGTAGTTTCTTCTATAGTTTCGCTCATAATTTTTCACTTTTTTTTTGAGATCGTTTTGAGATCATTTGAGATCAGTTCGTGATCTCATTGAGATCAATTGTTGTAATTTGGTAAAATCGGCAAAATTCATCTTCCGATTATTAAAATCTTCTTTAATTTGTTCGGCGGATTGTAATTGCTGCTCGGCGGAGAATTGGTCCTTATGCTCATCGAATAACTCTTGCTGGGCCTTCATCATGGTATTCTCCTTTTTCATCATCTTAACCTGCATCTTTAGGATACTGTTATTAAGTTCCATTTGTTCCTCAATCAATTGCTGCTCGCGGGTTTTAGATAATGCGAGATTCCACATTAACTCCTTGCCTTCGAAATCAAAGCCCGCTTGCGTAAAGATCCGAATCATATCATCGGAGATCTTCGTTTGCTCATTCGCCAGATTATTGAGGTATTTACGCTCGGCCGTGAGATTCCCGGTTCCACTAATGCCTCCGGATTCACTACGACCAAAGAGTTGATTGAGAGGAATCCGAGTACCGGAAGAGATTTCTTCTTTTAGGATTTCAAGAGTTGAATACATACCCGTGCCGACATTAGAGTTTGGATATTCAATCTTATCATCCCTTCCCACGAAAATAAAGCCATTCATCACGAATTCTCGCATTAACGCTAAGAAATTAGTATATTCATCGGGCGTTGGGGTGACCGATCCCGAGTGCATCACGGGGATCATATTACCATGTTTCGCTAACCCTCGAGTTAAATAGACAATACTATTATAATAACAGATCAGCGGTAGATAAATCGGTTCTAAGACTGATAAGCCCCGATACGTGTCTTGTTGCGGAGCGCCTCGGATCACTTCAATTCGAGAGCGGTGGATTTGCTTGACCTTGAGATTGCCGCCCATGAATTTCCACATCTCTTCATCATAATCGATAAAACGAGTTTCATGGGTATTCAAGGGAGCGATGTATAAAGGGGATATGACTTGGAAGTTCCTTGGTGGTTTGTGGGGTGCGGGTTGAGACATATCATCATGTTGAGTCCAGAACTTACAGAGAAGTCCGATCCCATAGGTCCGTTTGTGGGCATCCCAGAGAATCGATTGATTCTTGAAGTCCGACTCTACGACCCATTTATTAAACCCTGGCACTGATACGGTGGTGTTCTTGGTATCCACCTTCTTCGCATTAAACCAATTAAATAACGCATCCTCGGCAAAGCCGTGGGTAACCGCATTCCCGACTCCGAGCCGTTTCTCAGCGAGAAAGCGGAGTTCGAGCATATTCTGCGAAGAGCCTTGGGTGCCCGTTCCGGAAGACTTCGAGATATCTTCGGTCGCCGAATACCAGTTATTGAAATCATCTTGATATTCACCTTTACTCACGCCCTTCATACTACGGGGATTCCCGCCACTTTCCATGACTCGGTATTGTCGTTGAAGGGCCGTTTGAATTTTGGTGATATCGGCGGGGGTCCATTTCTGTGTTATGGTCATTATAATTTACTCCAATCTGTGTTATTTAATAAACGTAATAAATTTCCTTCTAAGATAGTTCTTACTTCTGATAAATTTGATACATAGACTATTATATCTGGTGTTGGAAAATGGGGTACTTGATTTTTGGCTATAACTGTTATTTTCCACCCATAACCTTGCAGACCATTTCCATATTCAACTTTATACTCGATAATTGATTTAAACTCATTACCCATAATTAGAACACACTCCTCCGATTCTGCTTCAGTAAATTCATCGCTAACGTCTCCCATGATTTCTTCTGCACCTCGGTCTCTTGCCGATGGTGCTTGAGCCGTTCCACGTTTTCCTTGGCATTCCGATTGACCTGCGGGAGTTTCTCACATTCATAATACCCATTACTTAGCGAATCTATCGCATCAATCTTCTGTGAATAGGGAGCGGTAAGGATCTGGGTCACTAATTTGGAAGTATTCAAAGCATTAATGAATAATATCTCGGCAGTTTGAATCGGAGTGCCTAAGTTATCCTCGATACGATCCCATTTGTTTCGGGTATTATGTACGGGAATAATCAGATGAGCCCAGCGTTTCCCCATATCCTCCGCTAAAACAATAAAATCATCTCCCCCGCCTTGCTTCTCTACCACGATCACGAGTCGAATAACACCTCGATAGGTGGTCATGAAACTTTCATACATGTTATCGATAAGCGCAATTAAATCGGTAATCCGAATCTTCTGGGTTAAGTCTTGGGTCACCAGATAGTTATGAATTGGGATCTCCTTGCCCTCCGCATCTTGGCGGTAATGAATTTCCTTCTCTCGGAACATCATCGTAATACCCGTTTCATCGGATTTCTTTCCCGTAGTGGTGGCTCGGTCAATAGAGATACACGCTAAATCATAAAATGCTGTTCCACTAAAGCCGAGTATTGAATTATGAACTTTATCCCAGATCTCCCCGGTAATCGGATGAGGGTCTTGCATATACTCGGCACTCCACCAATACTCCCCGGCAATCTTGCGCTTCTTAGTCAAATCTTTTAATTTGAGTAAGGCTCGTTCAGTCTCCACGAAGGTTTTCGGGTCTTTCCCGAGTTTGATTTGTTCATGAAGATCCAGATATTGATCATATTGAGGGTGGGTATGATGAATCCAGCGTTCCGGACAGAGGAGGTTCGAAGGATTATCTTCTTCTTGACCATACCGTTTATCCGTCGGATCTAAGAAGGGGGTTCGTTTATAGACAATTAAATCCTCTTCATAAACATCCTGAATAAATTGATAGAAGTCTTTCTCAAATTTCTTTGTTCCGACCGTCATCATCTTGTCGGGGTTAATATTAGCGATGGTTGATTGGAAGAACCGCTCCAGGTCCTCTTCCTTATGGCGTTCTTTCCAGAACGTATCATCGATCGCATCATCAATTATCATGAGAAGCGGATTTTCGGAATCCCGTAGGAAGTCTTCGAGATAGCGGTTTTCATCGATAATCTCTCGATCTAACGTGCCTACCTCATGTTTTCCCAGGATTTCCTTCGACTTCACGGAAAAGGTATCGAACCGTGTGCCATAGATTGTTTTAAAATGATAGGGGGAACTGGCCTTATCAATCACCAATTCATCCCGTTGTAAAAAGAAGTTGTATACAAATTGTGCAATATCTCGGCGCCTTGAGGTCCAGCCCAAATACAAGATATCATAGTTCTTCGCACTCATGACCCATTGACAGATATTCGAATGCCCGATCGATTTCCCATGATCCCGGGAAACGAGAGTAAGGGAGTATTTCCACTGCCAGATTGTTTTAAACCAATCCACCTGCCACCGATAGAGGCCATTATAGAAGGGGAAGGAATGATATTTACAGAAATGGGGAAACGACATATCTTTTCGGATTAGAGGAATTTTCGGTTTGGACGGGGTGGGCTGAAATGCTGCACTTGAAACTGCTTTATTTGGATTATGGGATAACTTCCGTCCTTGTCCTTTTTTGGGTTTTTTACGACTTGCCTTTTTTGCTGCCACAATTGCCGCCTTTGCCTCTTCATTTGCCTTTCGCTCATTTGCATCCCTCACCACTTTCATCGCCCTATAGACCGTTCGCTGCTTGCAACCAACATCCGCCATAATCCCGTGAATTTGCTCTGTAGAGGGATGGGGATTATATTTAATGATATCAATACAACGGGCGATTTTCGATTCAGACATGAGAATATACCTGGTGACAATTATTGGCAATTGACACTTATGTGTGAGACAAATAAAGATGGTTTTGGGGGAGGGGTGGGTAGGTTTTATTATCCTTTATAAGGCGACACGGGTATTTAAGAGTTGCGTGGAGGTATGTTAATAGATTAATGGTATATTTTAAAAAATCTCCGAATGAATTGCCCATTTCACACAGTTTTATATTTTTTGGGCATTTCTCTTCTGTTATTATTTTATGTAGACTTTTTGTTTTTTTGTTTTTTGTTGTTACAGAAAGGTAATTTTTGGGCATTTCATATGTCACTTACTATCACGTATTTATTAAAAACAGATAATATCTAATATCTAAGGAAATCATATATATGTGATAGTAAGTGACAAGTAATATCCCCATTTTTTCCAGTTTTGTCATGAGTTTTTCGGAGTTATGCATCCCTATAAGATTAGCAGCGGTTAACATTATTGGCGGAGTCTCACTAAACTGTTAGCCCACCACAGTTTCGGCGTTCAATATTGCGCCAAGTGAAAACAATATTTCTTGATAGAAATATCAGTGGGTATTTCTTTTCAGAATCTTTTTAATTTCTTTTCGGAATTGATATCCCCGATTAATAACATATTGTATATTATGCCCAATTTTCTGTTATCATTTACAATTTTATTACTTTTCTGGTTAATAACTTCCGAGTAAACATTTATATTTACTGAGTTATTATAAAATCATATGTCAGTGTATAAAACTTTTTCATTTCCTGATCAATTATGGAATGAATTCGAGGGGTTTTTAAAGATCCATCCGGAAATGAATGTCTCAGGGTGGTTTCAGAAACAGATTAAGTTAATGTTGGATAGGTCTAAAATAATAAACTGCGAATACTTCAAAGATGGATATTGCCAAACAGATTCGACAATCAACGAGTGTACTCTTTTAAAATATGGTAAATGTAATTTGAGGAAGTGATCATGTTGGATTTTATCGGTTATTGTAATGGGGCCCCTTCTAAATCGAAATGTGCGGCCTTCGATCGTTCTCTTGCGAAACCCTTCGCACTCCCCGTTTTAAAAAACGGAGCAATACTCACAGGTAAAACCTGGAATACCGCCATATTATATAATTACTGTTTAGTCGTCATTGATTTCGATATCAAACCTGGTGAAAATCTCTCGGTGGATAAACTTCCCGATCTTTGTTATACTACTATGTTATGTAGAACGGGGGGAGGTGGGCTTCATGTATATTTTTTGGTTAAAGATGCAGTGATACATAATCAAGCGCATAAAAATCCCCGTTTGGATTGTCTTAAAGGAATAGATATTCGGGGAGAGGGTGGAATTATCTTTGCTCCGGGATGTAAATTCACAGACCATCAGAATTCGTATACCCTTTTAAAACAAAAAGATCCAGCGACTATTACTAAAGCCGAGTTTGATGGAATTATGAATGAGTTATTGGAATTTAAGCCCAAACCCTTAAGTTTTACAGGAATGAGACAAGGCTTTGTTGATATAATAGAAGGGAAATATATTATTCCACATTTGAAAGATGAAATCACTGGGATTGAGGAGTATATTATTTGGAAAGCATTTTACCGAGAAGTCCATAGTTTTGGTATTGATGTAGATAATATCTGGGCGATTTGGTCCCGAAATCCTAATTTACAACCTGAATTTAACCAAAAAACCGCCGAATATCAAGTGAGTAAAATTCGACCCGATTATTTGATAAAACGACCTACTACTAAATTATATTTTAAAATTTTTCCCCAATATAAAATCGATTTACCTCCTTC
>RCNB010000166.1_pt1 | contig 44215 bp, 43 predicted proteins | sample 2041321 | NCBI WGS metagenome assembly RCNB01 (sample SAMN09708232, study PRJNA481090) | Marine sediment metagenome, whole genome shotgun sequencing project.
TCACGACTTTTTCCCACTCACATTAGGTCATGACATTCAAGATTGTACACAATGTCATACGACTGCTAATTATTCGGATGCTGATCCAAACTGTGTAACCTGTCACCAGACCGATTACGATGGAACCACCAACCCGAATCATAATAGTGCGGGATTCTCTACAGATTGTGTGTCGTGTCACACGACAAACCCAGGATGGACACCAGCGAATATCGATCACGACTTTTTCCCACTCACATTAGGTCATGACATACAAGATTGCACACAATGCCATACGACTGCTAATTATTCGGATGCTGATCCAAACTGTGTGAGTTGCCATCAAACAGATTATGATAATACCAACGATCCAAATCATACAGCGGCTCAATTTCCAATCGATTGTGTCGCTTGTCATACCACCAATCCTGGTTGGACACCTGCGAATTGGGATCATGACGACATGTATTTCCCAATTTATAGTGGCAGACATCAAGGGGAATGGAACGCATGTACGGAATGTCATACTGTTGCCAATGATTATTCGACATTTAGCTGTTTTGCCTGCCATGCTGAAGGAGAAACTAACAATATACATGATCATCCAGGTGAACCAGCTTTTGAAGGTTATGTGTACGATAGTAATGCATGTATAGCATGTCACCCAAATCCTTAATATCGAAGAGAACTTTACCTTATTATGGCTATTAGATACATTTTCATATTGACTATGATGCTTACTGGTTCTTTTATTTATGGACAGGAGACTGACCTTACTTTAAAAGGAAAAGTAACTTTTATTACATCGAAAAACGTGTATATAAAGTTTGAAAATACAACTATGATCAACGTAGGCGACACACTCAATACCAAAGACAATACGCCTTGTTTGTTAGTTACCAATAAATCATCCAGCTCAGTGGTTTCAACCAAAATAAACCAATGTGTCATTACCAAAGACATGATAGTGTTTTACTCTTACAGAATTATAAAGGAAACAGTTCTTGAAGAAGAAACTCTTATCGAGGATATTGGTATAAGTTTTAACGACTCTATACAAGCCATATCAAAAAAGAAACAAAACCCATTTTATTCTGAAGACATAAGAGCACGATTATCCGCTTCAAGTTATAGTACTATTTCAGAAATCAGGGACGACCGCCATCGATTTATGACACGATTTTCCTTGAATGCCAATCATATTAATCATTCTAAAATTTCGGTCGAGACCTATTTTAACTATAGATACAACATCAATTCTGGCACAAGTAGTAGCCTAAACAATGCTGATGATTTAAGAATATACAATCTAGCAATGAGATATGATATCGATTCTACTTTATCGATTACTGCAGGTCGAAAAATCAACTATAAAATATCTTCGCTTGGAGCAATTGATGGATTGCAAGCTGAAAAATTCTTAGGTAAGAATTATATTGGTGCCATTCTTGGATTCAGACCCGATATTTTTGATTACGGATTTAATCCAGACCTATTGCAATATGGCGTCTTTGTGGGACGACTAACTAATAGTGAAAATCTTAGCTCACAAACGACAATAGGAATTGCAGAACAACGAAATAAAGGGGCCCTAGATAGACGATTTACATATTTACAACACTCTAGTACCATTAACAAGAAACTGAATCTCTTTTCAACCGCAGAATTGGATATATTCAACCAAGTCAATGATTCTATTGGTAACAGTATTCGACTAACAAATTTGTACGTCTCAGCACGATACCGTTTTAATAGATCTATAAACTTGATGTTATCTTATGATTCGAGAAAACGAATTATTTATTATAAGACTTATGAAACAGACATTGAAGAATTACTGGATGAGGATATTGCAAGACAAGGATTTAGGGCAAGACTTAATATTAAACCATTTAAAAGTGTGTTCACCGGCTTAAGTTATAGCAAGCGATTTCAAAACGATAGTCAGAACAAGTCTGATAATATCTACGGATATGTTAGTTTTTCCGACTTACCCATTGATGGAAGGGTTTCTCTGACTTACAATATGAACTCTTCAAATTATTTAGACAGCAACATAGCATCATTACGATATTCAAGGCCATTTATGGATAATAGATTGAATGCCGATTTTTATTATAGATTTGTGAATTATAAATACACCACTAACGTACCAGAATTCAATCAGCATTATATTGGCACTTATGTTTCCTATTATCTGGATAGGTCATTAACAATAAGTTTATCAGGAGAATATTCAACATATAATCAAGAAGACAATTTTAGAATCAACACAAGAATTATAAAACGTTTTTATAGACAACGAAAAAAATAGATCATGAAAAATAAAATAAACACAGTCTTATTAGTAGCAGTAACAGTTTTACTAGCAGCATGTAATAATAAACCCAAAGTCATTACATCAACTTCAGAAAATAAAGGTCAAGTGGAAGCGTCAGGGATATTTTCGGAAGACACCAATGCCCCAGCGGAAATAAGTAGTAATAAAAGCCAAGCGTTTGGCGATGACCTGCATACTGTTGTTATAAATGAAGTGCTACCAGCTGAAAAATATGTGTATCTCAATGTTACCGAAGGCGCTAAGCAATTCTGGATAGCCACTGGAAAAAAAGAGGTAAACATTGGTGAAACTTATTTTTACAAAGGAGGATTGCTAAAAACCAACTTTGAAAGCAAAGAGTATAATAGGGTTTTTGAAACTGTGTATTTGGTCACCAATCTTGTTGCTCAAAAGCATGGGGATAATACGGGGAAAATTAACATTAGTGATTATACAGAAGCCAAAGAAAAGACGCCTGTCAAAGTAGCCATTGAAACCCATACGGATAAGGTAGTCCAGCATCAAGGATCCATTAAAATCGCAGAGTTGGTTAAAGATCCAAAAAAATACGAAGGAAAGACCATTCAACTGAGTGGTATTTGCACTAAGATCAATGCTGGTATAATGAATCGGAATTGGATTCATATAAAAGATGGAAGCAAAGACGACTTCGATCTCGTAATTACCTCTCAAGAATTCGTTCCTGAAGGTTCATCCTTTACCATCAAGGCACTGGTAACCCTAAACAAAGATTTTGGTGCTGGTTATCGCTACGATCTTATATTGGAGAATGGCCTGATAATTAAGTAATCGCTTTGTATTTTCTCTTTTTTAAATACGCTAAGACACTTATAACAATTAAGCACAAGACGACTATATATACCCATTTTGGTATTGGTACTGGATCACCAGTAGCATAAGAATGTAAGCCAGACAGGTAGTAGTTCACACCATAATAGGTCATGATAACCGTCGCTAATCCAAATATAGTAGATACGTTATAGACAAATAGTCCTGTTAGTTTTGGAATAATGCGCATGTGCAGTATGAATGCGTACATCAAAATAGTGACCAGAGCCCAGGTTTCTTTAGCATCCCAACCCCAATAGCGACCCCAGGATTCATTGGCCCAAACACCACCTAAATATGTACCCACACTCACCATTACCAAGCCGCCAAATATGGTCAACTCGCTTATATAGGACATTTCCGTGATGATCCGTTTCACCCGGTCTTTATTCGATTTAGTAATGAATATCATCAGGATCAAATTTATCAATCCGATAATAGCTCCAAGCATCAAGAACCCATAGCTACCAGCTTCTAAGGACACATGAATGGTCAACCAATAAGACTTCAATACTGGTACTAATGGCGTGATTTCCGGGTCGAGAAAACTCAGCATGGAAACCAAAAGTATAGTAGATGCCAAAACCATAGTGGCAGCCAAGCCTCCAAACGATTTCCTTGTAAAAAGAACCCCCGCCAATGTGGTAGTCCAAGCAATGTATATCATAGACTCATAACCATTGCTCCAAGGAGCTCTTCCAGACACAAACCAACGCAGTCCAAGCCCGATCGTATGTGCCAAGAATCCTATAGCAACCAATGCGAACAATACTTTATATATTTTTTTTAAATTTATATTTGGCTTGAACACCGACAAGAATAAAAAGAACAAGAAGGCCAATCCTAAAAAGAAGTAGAAGCCTGCCAACCGATTAAACACGTTGAAGTTGTTAAGGAATATTTCAGAATTTATTTTTAAAGATGATGGTAACACCGCACCCCCATTCTTGAGCTGATAAGCCTTGAGTTCGTTCAATAAATTGTCTGCCTCGATATAATTGTTCGTGCTAATGGCTTTTTTAAGGGCATTGGCATATGCATTAAAAAAGTTAGTGGCCACGTGACTTTCATGACTATCATTTCCATTATTATGTCTTGCAATCCATGTGTTATTAAGGTCATTAGCCACAGGAATCACCTTCAATAAACTGCCCGAAAACGACATACTTAAGACATTGAGTCGTTCATCAATTTTTAGTAATTCCTTTTCATAGACGCCTCTATCCTTCGGATTGAGATCATAAACTCTACGCACTTCCGCCCTTAGTTTGTAATCTCCTTTTTCATTGAAGAAATCTTTGTAAGAAGCATACTTCGTTGAGACTCCCAATTGTTTCAATATGTCTTCATGCTTGCCAAGTTTGATTATTTTAACGCCATACCAATCACTACTGTTTACGAACATGCCCAGCATTATTTGATCGGCAGTCAAACCATCAAGGCTCTCTTTACGATGTAATTTTCGCATCAATTCCCTTGAAAGCGTATGGATAGGTTTCATACGTCCTTTAAAATCTTGGACTACCAGTTCGCTAAACTTGTCAGCATGTTCTTGACTCACAGCATGTGTTATATGGGCATCACTGCCATGTGATTGAGCGAAAATGGCCGTCGACACGAGAGAGAACATTAGGGCAATCATAAAAGTCCCGCTTTTGGCCCTGATCTTTTTGATCTTTTGTAGAACCTGATGAAATCTAGTATTCTTACTAAAGAACACCATTATTAGTCCAATAGTCAATAATCCATATCCTATATACGAGATCAATGTCCCCCAATAATCATGATTAACACTTAAATAGGTGCCTTTTTCGTCTTTATCAAAGGACGATTGGAAAAAGCGGTACCCTTCGTAGTTCAAGATATTATTCATGAAGATCCTAAAATCCATTTTCACATCTTTTCTATCGTCTATCAAGACAACTTCACTAGCATAGGAAGAAGCACTATTAGTTCCTGGATATTTATCCATAATGAACTTTTTCAAATGAACCGAAAACGGCAAATTGATATCTTTCGACCCATAAGAGACCGAGACGTTAGTCTCATTAAATCCTAAGGTTTGTGGTCTCCCCGGCATTCCTCTACTACCGTAGATTATGGTTTCTTGCTTAGTTCCATTTACAGAAACATCCATTTTCAAAGCAGTGATACTTTCGTTCTTCACTTTAACCGATTCAGATTCAAGGACCACTTCTGCTTTTTCATTGAATTCAGAAAACACAAAATTGTTAGTGCCATCAGAATATAGTGAGCGCAACTTTAATGGATTATAATTATCATTAGGGAAAATTGAATCCTTCTTTTGGGTCGCCATCACCATTTGCGTGAGTACCCTATCTGTATTAAATAACAAAGATTCATTGGAATACATGATGTTAATAGCTCCAGGCAGTTGCTCCTCCTTAAAATTATAAACCACATTCCTGATCCGTTTGGTTTGTCCCTCATTAATGAAGTATTCTTCTCTTCCGTTCATCCCAGCGACAACGATCTTTAACGTTGGCTTTCCATCCATACTAGAAATTAACATCTGTTTCGGGTTTGGTATGAACTCTTTAACCTGAACTTCCACCGAATCGCCGTCGATCAAATATGATTCTTGCCAAGCATTATTGCCCAAGGAGGCAAATAGCACGGGTTCATTGAAGTCATAAGATTTTCCATTTTTATTGACATTGAACTTCAAATAAGTATTGGATGAGAGAAAACTATTCGATGCGGTATTTTCTCGTATATGCATCATGCCTTCAAATCCGAAGTACCTCGTTATCCCTGCTCCTAGAAGAATGACGATTATCGCTGAATGAAAAAGCAGTAAAGACCACTTTTTTTGAGGAATCATCCTGAATTTAAAAATGTTCACAACAATGGAAATGCTGAACATTAATAGCAGTAGTTCGAACCACCATGCCTTGAAAATGACTTTTTGAGCCGCGCTCGTGCCAAAATCATTCTCAATAAATGTTGCTATCGCTATAGACGCCGCAAAAAGTAAAATGTAGAGCCCTGCAGCTCTTGTATTGAATAATGGGCCTATATATACTTTTAATCTTGAAAGAAAAGATGTCATTAATGTTGGTTATCAGTAGTGCTATATATCAGTTGAATTTAGTGAAATTTATAGTAATACAATTAATCTAGGGCAATAAGGATGATTATACTATACTAGAACAAGTTAAAGGGCCTATCTCCTACCCCATAAACCAAAAAACGACTTTTCTAGCTAGAATCTTCCTTGATAATACCGATAAAAACAGCTAATTCGTTTATCAATGATTCCCAAATTTCAAATATCCAACATCAATTTTTTACATGGAACACTTTCTCTAAAATGGTATCCAATAAGCACCATTTTGTCAAGGATGATTGTACTAAATTAACACCAACAAATACCGTGAACCATAACCAATTCATATGGACCGTTACGGCAAGTATTAAGCTAATCAATATAAAACTGCCAACTATGGCTCTAAAGACTCTATTTTTCATAATCAATATATTTAAATGTGTTTTTCAATTGGAACAACTATCGCTTTAATAGGATTGTTCGTTTCTAAATTTGCATTGAATTCTTTTATTAAATCGAATAAAGCATCAATATGCTCTTCTTCTGTAAACGAGAAGAACATATTTGATTCATTCCCTCCTTTTTCACCGGAAAACCAATTGGAAGCCATTAATACGGAACTTGTATTTTTATAACCGTCAATATCGGATTCACTAAAACTTTCAATATTCGCTTTCTTAAAGAGTTTCATAATATCTTTATGAAAGACTTCGACTGCTGTTACAATGACTAATTTCATTATTTGTAATTTTTACGTTCTATCATATAATACACCAATGGTACAACCAACAAGGTTAAGACCGTTGAAACAATGGTGCCTCCCATTAACGATATGGCCAATCCTTGAAAAATCGGATCGAACAGTATCACAAAGGCTCCAATAACAACCGTCCCTGCAGTTAATAAAATGGGCGTTGTTCTTACGGCTCCTGCTTCGATGGCTGCTTGTTTTAATGGCACCCCTTCTGCAGTTCGCAGATTGATAAAATCAATCAATAACACCGAGTTCCTCACCATGATTCCGGCTAAAGCAATCATTCCTATAAAAGATGTTGCAGTGAAAAATGCGCCCATGATCCAGTGCCCAAGAATGATCCCGATCAAGGATAAGGGTATGGCAACCATCATGACCACCGGTGCTTTAAAGTTTTGAAACCAGCCGACGATCAAAATATAGATCAAGATAATTGCCCCTAAAAAGGCGATTCCCAGATCCCTAAACACCTCTAAGGTAATTTGCCATTCGCCATCCCATTTCACCGTGTAATCATCTTCAAAATCTGGCTGCCCTAAATACATTTCGTTTAACTTATAACCTTCAGGAAGTTCAATCTCTTTAAGCCTTTCTTCCATTCCTAAAATGGCATATGCTGGACTTTCAAGCTCTCCTGCCATATCGGCCATGACATACACCACCCTTTTTTGATTCTTACGGTAAATACTTTTTGCACTTGTGGTTTCTTCAATAGTAACCAAGTCGGCAATTGGCACCAATGCACCTTGTTTAGATCTAACTTTTAATTGTGAAATATCTGTGATCGTCGATTTTTCTTTTTCATCCAGGGCTAGGACCAACCCCACTTGGTTGCTAGCATCTTCATCATACAGGTTTGTAATGGCCCTATTAGACAATGCCATATTCATGGTGTAGGCTATTTGCTTTGGCGTCACCCCATAAAGCATGGCTTTTTCTTTATTGATATTGAATCGATATTCTGTTTGGTCAGCTTCCACCATCCAATCTATATCAACAACATCTTCAGTGTTTTTTAGAATGTCTTTAACACTATTGGCTATCTTGATTTGCTCATTATAATCCGGCCCATAAACCTCTGCGACTATGGTCGACATAACTGGCGGTCCTGGCGGCACTTCTACCAATTTTACATTGGCATTGTATTTTGAAGCTATTTTTTGAATCTCTGGGCGCAACAACTTTGCAATACCATGACTTTGTATGTCTCGTTCACCTTTATCAATTAAATTTACTTGAATGTCTGCCATATTACTACCACCACGTAAATCGTAATGACGTACCAAACCATTAAAAGTGATTGGTGCAGATGTTCCGATGTAATTTTGGTAATTCACGACTTCCGGACGTGTAGATAAATACTGTGCTATTTCTTGAGTTACAACTCCTGTGCGTTCAAGCGTCGTACCTTCTGGCATATCTATGACGACTTGAAATTCGTTTTTATTATCAAAAGGCAACATTTTTACTGCTACCGAGTTAGTGAAAAACAATACCATTGTTCCCATTAACAATAAAAATGTCCCACCTAAAAACAACCAGCGCTTTGTTTTGCTTTCCATTAAAGGTCGTTCAAATTTGTTGTATATGCGATAGATCAAAGTTTCTTCCAAAGGTTTTTCAGCTTTTTCTTCTTTCCCTTTCTTATCCTTCTCCCTTAAGAAAATATATCCCAAATAAGGTGTGATGGTCAATGCAACGAACAATGACAAAATCATGGCAATAGAGGCACCAATTGGCATTGGCGCCATATATGGGCCCATTAACCCAGACACGAAAGCCATGGGTAACACCGAAGCGATTACTGTAAATGTTGCTAGAATAGTTGGGTTCCCAACTTCGTTAATGGCGTATAATGCAGCTTGCTTAAAAGGCAGGCGCTTCATTTTAAAATGCCTATGCATATTCTCTGCAATGATAATGGAGTCATCCACCACAATTCCAGTGACAAATACCAATGCGAAAAGCGTAATTCTGTTCAACGTATAATCTAACATATAGTAACTCAACAATGTCAGTGCAAACGTAATGGGCACTGATAAAAACACGACCAAACCGCCGCGCCAACCCATTGCCAACATCACTACAATGGTTACCGCAAAAATAGACCCTATAAGATGCAACAATAATTCAGACACTTTATGCGAGGCCGTTTCGCCATAGTTTCTAGTAACTTCTACATGTACATCATCCGGAATTAACGTGGTACGTAAATGGTCTACTTTATCAATTATTATTTCCGCAATTTTCATGGCATCTGCGCCCTTACGTTTAGCTACCGAAATGGTTACGGCAGGATATTCAGATTTATGCTCAGACGCTTTTTTACTTCCTTGTCCAAAGCCCAGGCTCACATAATTTTTTGGTATTTCTGGACCATCAATAATGCTTGCAATTTGTTTTAAGTAAATCGGTTGATCTTGCTGCACACCAACAACCAAATTTTCAACATCTGTTACACTCTCTAAAAATTTCCCAGTGTTTACAAGGAATTCAGTATCATTCTTATCGAAACTTCCTGAATTTAATTGACTATTATTCGCTTTGATCATTTCAGAAACAGACAAGAAATCCAATCCACTAGCAGCCAATTTATCTTTATCCAGAACCACGCGCAATTGACGCGCTCTACCGCCTATTTTATGAGTAATCGCCACGTCATTAACCTTTTTGATTTCGGCTTCCAATTCCTGGGCCATTTGGCTTAATTGGTAATCGTCGTAATTTTCACTCCATAAAGTTAATCCAAGCATCGGTACATCATCAATAGCACGGGTTTTCACCAATGGAAACGTCACGCCTTGAGGCATTTGATCCATATGCTTATTGATTTCGTTATATAATTTCACGAAAGAACGCTCAATATCTTCGCCCACATAAAACTGCACAACCACCATCCCTTGCTCTTTCATGGATGTAGAATACACATATTCCACCCCTTTAATATTCGATATCAATTTCTCTAAAGGCTTAATGACTCGTGATTCGAGTTCTGTTGGGCTTGCTCCTGGATAACCCACGAAGATATCTGCAATTGGCACGTCGATCTGTGGCTCCTCTTCACGAGGAATCAAGAATGAAGTATACACCCCAACCACCATAAAAACGATCATTAAAAGTACAGTAAGCTTCGAACCTATAAAGACTTTTGCAATTTTTCCAGCTAGACCTTCTTTCATTTTATTTTATATTTTGGGCGTTTTATCAGGCTATTCGCTACAATCTTTTTACTAGTTCTCGATACAAATTTGCTTGGGCAAATTCACTCGAACTGGCGTAAAAAGGATTTTCACTGCTATCCTTAACGCGGCTTATTAGTTATTCCCCAAACCCCAAAGGGCTTTGATTTGGATTTATTTTTTTAATTGTTTTTGCACCTAAACTTTCATTCTTCTTCCTTTCACTTGGGAAGGATTGAGGATGGGATGACTTTAGCGCCATTAAAAAGTTTTCCATCTGCAGAAACTATATACGCTTCATCGGCATTTAATCCAGATAGAACTTCTACTTGATCACCAAATGACCTCCCTAGGCGCAACCAACGTAAAAGCGCTGTATTGCTCTGACTTACCGTATACACACCCGATAACTGACCCTTAGTGATAATGGCTTCCGTAGGAATTAAAACTAGATTGAATTTTGGTTGCTTCTCTATAGGAAATTGAACAGTTGCAAACATTCCAGAAAGAATATTTGCTTCGGTTTTATCTAAACCGATTTTCACTAGGTATTGTCCACCAGTATGTTTAGCAGAGGTACTTACTTCTGTAACGTTTCCTTTTATAGTTTTGCTTATCGATTTTACCAAAATAGTGACTTCAGTTCCCTTTTTAATTTGCGAGATCTCCGTTTCTGGAACCATAGCCATCACTTCAAAATTCCCAGGGGTTTCTATGCTTATTAAAGGCATTCCGGGATTTGCCATATCGCCAGTTTCAATATTCTTACTCGTAACAATGCCACTAAAAGGTGCCGTTATATTAGCATAAGCAAACTGTGCGTTTATTTCGTTTTTCATTTGATTGGCAGATTCTAAACGTGCCTTTGCCATTACAAAATTGGCTGTCGTGTCATCCATTTCTTTTTGAGAGGCACTATTTTCTGCAAACAAATTCTTAAATCGTTTGTAGTCCTTTTGTGCATTATTAAAAGCTGCAGTCGCTTCGGTAATCCCTGCGTTTACTTGAGCGCGTTTAGCTTGTAAATCGCTATTATTTATAGAGACCAATACTTGTCCTTTACGCACGTTGTCGCCAACATTCACATGTACTTTATTAACATGACCCATCATTCTGGTGCTAAGATCCACACTGTTTGTCGCTTGGATCTTTCCGCTTACAGATAAAAATGGACCATTATTATTGGCTGATACTTGGCTGACTTCTACATTAATTGCTGGCGAATTGTCGTCTTTAACCATGTTGTCCTCGTTACCGCAACTCGTTACGAATAACGTTGCTGTGGCTAACGTGAATAGATATATGTATTTTTTCATTTTAAATTTGTTTTAATTAGGTCTCGATTGCGCTCGACTAGACATTGTTCTGTTTCCTTGAGCTCAGACCATAGGCTATTAACTCTTGGTTAAAAAATGCAAATAGGCTTGCGTATAATTGTATTCAAAAATGGTCTGATAATATTCTAATTGCTTTTGGGCGTACTGGGTTTCCGCAATCAACAGATCGGACGTTTTTTCTAGGCCTTCTTTAAATCTGTTGGTTCGTATTCTTAAAGATTCTTCAGATTGATTTAATGCTAATTTTGTTAGATTTAGTTTATTTTCAGCATCTAACAAGGAACGCTTTGCTTTGTCTAATTCTAAATTGCTTTTTGACACATACTGCTCATATTCTAATTTCGATTTTTCGAATTCTGCTTTACTTTTTTGTGCTTTTCCAAAACGTTTAGACCCTTGAAAAATATCCCAACTTAACTGGGCTCCAAACAAATAACCATTGGCTCCTCCTTGAAAGATTTGGTCATCATACAGCTCATAGCTTCCAAAAGCATTCAAGCGTGGTAGAAATGCCATTTTATCAGCTTTATTCATTGCTTCATAAGCGTTTGAAGCTAGTTGCATTGCCTTTATATCTGATCGGTCTTCTAGAATTCCTTTGTCTTCAACTGTGGCTTTATAAACCGTCAGACTATCGGTTGGTGTGTAAACGACATAAGTGTCGTCATTCATTAAAAAGGATAAATAGTTAGACGTGTTTTGCACATTGCTTTTTGCGTTTTGCAACTGATTTTGTACTTCAGTGACACGCACTTCAACACTGAGCACATCTGCACGTTGTAAAAAACCTTGCTTAAAACTATTGTCTGCTAGTTTCTTATTCGCATTTGCTGCATCCAATGCTGTCTCCAAAACTACTACTGCTTTATATGATAACTGTAGTTGCATGTATGCTTTCTCGACTTCAAACTCCAAATAATCTGATGTCCTTTGAGTTTTTAAGGACATGGCATCCATTTTTGATCTGGCAGCTTTACGCTGATAGATACCGTCCAAATTGACTAACGGTTGCTGAATTTTAAGTTTAGTTGCGAAATTCTCGATCTGCGAAGGATCATTTAGTAATGCTGGATTAAAATCGTTTTGTGTTAAGATCCCTTGATTTAGTTTAGAGCCAAATGCCATTAATGGATTGGTTGTCGCAATACCTGTATGACTTGCTGTAATATTTGGTAAAAACACCGCATTGGTCTGTCTGTAATCTGCTCTGGCTACATTATAATCTTCTTCAGAAATTTTAATAGCGGTATTGTTGTCTGAAACTATAGACAGCACTTCAGCTTTTGTGATCGGCACGGATTCTTGTGCTTGCAACTTGAAATTCCAAATCAAAAAGAAAAGAATGACTATGTAAATTGTTGTTTTCATCAATAGTAAATTATTCTACAAAATTACACTGATAAAAGGGCGTGGTCAGTAACAAAGGTTACCAAAGAAAAAAGCACTCAACTATGGAGTGCTTTTAATTAATTATAGGTTGAAATTAATTACATTGTTCGCGAGAGGCGGCTATAATTGCATCATATTCTTCTTGACTCAAATATTGTGGTGTATAACTGTCACCAATATTTTCTATGCCCGATACGAAGCTTCTTAAATGATTTCTAGAGCCACATTGCAAATTCCCGAAAACCGATATCAATGCCGTGTTTGAGGAAGCATCTATATAATCTTGCAGATCTACAATATCTAGATCCTCAATGGTCGCTCCTATTTGTAATGCGTTCGATAGACTTATAGCGCCATCGATTACAAATAGATCGTAAAAATCCTGCAATTCTGGATTTTCAAATTCACCAATCGCCAAAATAGTATAGTCTACATTATATTGTATTAATAGATTTTCTATGGCGTTCATATGAGATTGCTCACTATTTTTAATGTTAGCAAATTGATTGCTAGACCATAGGTTATCTAAATACATATAAGTATCTCTAGCCAATTTTTCCTCTTCTAGCATAAACAATAGCGCCGCTTTATCTGCTTGAGTTACAATTTGATTTGTGGTGATGTTATTCAATTCATCAATATTATCATCACAGGCGTTTAGAAATGAAAGTGAAAGTATTAAAATAACAACTGGTAATGCGTGGTTTAAATTTGACTTTTTCATCTTACTTCATTTTATTGTAGCATAAATTTCGATAATAAAAACCAATTGATCAGCCACTTTTGTTACATAGAAAAAAGCAGCCAATTAGCTGCTTTTATCTCATAAACTATTACTGAACACGTTAATTTTTATAAATATATACCCTAAAAATCTTGTTACTTGCCCTACTTTGACTGCCATTATTGTTGAAGAAAATATTCTCTTTAGTACTCTCAATTCCGCCATAAATATAACCGACTAGATTAGTTCCTTTTTTCAACTTTTTAAAATTTACAATATCATTTTCTAAATACATATCTTGATTTCCTATTGGAATAAACTCTGCACCAGCACCAAGAAATGCCGGCATTTGTACACCTAAATCTTTTTCTACCATGGTGCCATCTTGATATCTTATTACCATACTAATTGTTTTGACAAAAGGCACTTCATCATCTTGAATTAACTCACCATCTTCATTAAATTGAAATTGACTCATACCTCCAAAAAAGATTGTATACATATCATTTTTTTCAGAATCAAACACAGCAACTTTGGCACTATGATATTGGCTTAAATGCTGTTTAAATTCATTATTAACGTCATATCCTGTTGCTGTTACATCTACTGAATTTAGCCATGGTAGATTAACATCATATTGAAAAACACCACTAAACATTGTAAAACCTGGTTCGCCGTTTGGGAATATTTGAGGCACCATATTATAATCTCTTCTATGTAAGTTTTTTGCGTCTTTACTAGCTGAATAGTTCTGTATTGAAAGATCAATACCATCATCTATAATTTCAAAGGTTCTAATTTCATCAGTATAATCCTGAATAAACCCTGGTCCATGATCTGGCCCCATTGGATTGTATCTCCCTTTAAAATACTGACCACCACACAAATAAAATTCATTATCTAAGTATCCCAATTGCCCACCTGTTACTGCTAGATTATTGTTGCTTATTTGCCTAAAAAAGGCAGTAATGCTCGTCTTATTGACAATGGCTTTTGCTAAACCATCAATATCAATTGCTGTTAAATTATTGTAAGTAATATGGTCTTTCGAAGAGTCACTATAACCGTAACCTCCAATAACATATAATAGTTTCCCCCTTTGATAAAATTCTTGGTTAGTAGATTGTAATTGCTCAAAAATTGAAGCAGGTAAAACACTTAAATCTGCATGCCAAGTTTTATTGTTTTCAGGATCTATTAAGTAGATGTTTGTGTTGTTCTCATTTTGTCTAAAAGCTTCGAAAGGCCTCATTTTATGAAGCCCTTCTGTTCTCCCTCCTAATATTATCCATTTTCCATCACTTGTTTTTCCCCAAGAATACGATTGTACTCCAGGAGCTTCAGTAATTGCGAATGGTTCAATTTTGACTGAAAATTGCTCTTGTGCTGTATTGCAGCTTATTATAAATAATCCTACAAAAAAAGAAATGTATAAATTTGATTTCATTGACTATCATTAAATGACATGTAAAACTAATGATACTGTTTTTAAGTGACAGCTACATTTGTTACATAAAAAAAGGCAATCGTATCAGAATACCTTTTCATTAACTAACAATTAAATTCGACGAAAAGAGTAATTACGCAATAACAGGGAGTTGTAGGTTATTTTCTTTCAATTTTAAAAAACAATTCTTTTCCAGCTCTACTTGCTATGGAGTTATAAGAGGTTTCCATAATAAGCATATTAAAAAACGGCTTGAAATACTCAATATACTCTTCTTTAAATCCACCAAAAGGCGGTGTATCTGTATTGAGAGGAATGTCGAAAAGTAAGCCAACAATCTTGCCATTTTCATAAAGTAATTCTTTTGCCTTTAGAACATAAGTAGATCTTAAATCAGGATTAATAGCACAAAAGAACGTTTGTTCAATAATTAAGTTGAAGGTCATATCTAATTCAAAGAAATCTTCATGTATTAAATGCTCTGATGGAAATGAAGGCACACGTAATTTTATATTTTGAAGTGCCGTATTAGATAAATCTACTACATAAACATTATTAAATCCTTGATTATGCAAATATTCAGCTTCATAAGAATTTCCTCCTCCAGGGATCAATATCTTTTGATCCTTATCTGCAAGTTGGTCGAAATATGTTTTTAATGGAGGTGATATCTGACCTAAATCCCAGCCCAAATTGTTTGTTTTGTAGCGTGTATCCCAGAACTCTTCAGATAGATTCATAAATTAGAAGCAATTATCTTGTTTATAATTTCTGAAAATTTGCTCAAACCTGAATTGATTTTATTTACCAAAAGTAATGTTTTCAATTTTCCATTACATGGAAATCTCTTCTATTTTGTGAACTTACCAGAGATACAACTGACCAAAGACTTAGCTTTGGTCGATAACGAATTGGCATCTTCAATTGAAGGGTAGCCAAGACTTCTCAATCTTTCTTTCACTTCAAATGCATCAGTCTCCTTTTTGTACTTAAAAGACACCTTACTCTCTTCGACATTTACCGCTAAATCCGATATCGCTTCAATGTCTGATAATTTAGTGCTGATTGTGTGGGCACCACCGCTGCACTTTAGGTTTTGGACTATTATCGAGGCTTTCATATCAGTTGTATTTCAATATGCCTCCCTGTAAATCGTAGATCTCTGTAAATCCCAGTGCTTCAAGTTTGTTTGAGCTATACCTGCTTCTTTTGCCGCTTCTACAATACAGATACACTGCCTTATCTTTTACTAACTTATTGAATTCTTCATTGAATTTCTCTGAGTAGAAATCTATGTTAATAGCCCCTTCGATATGCCCTTGATTGAATTCCCTTGGAGTCCGAACATCCACCAACTGCACGTCCATATCTTGAACATGTGATTTAAACTCCATCGGCGATAACACCCTAATGTTCTCATTCGAAGAGTCATTGCTTCCGAGAAGCATACTTAATACTGACATAATGACTAATATTTGTTTCATATATTTTTATAAAAGGGGAGCCATACTTACTCGAACTATCACTCCCCAATTACCGAACCAACTAAAATTCGTTTTGGCCATTTAAAGTACCAGTTCCTTTTTCGCTAAATAGAAATCAATTTTCTCCAAGGAGTCATCCGCAATCCTATCATTCATTTCCTTTAATGTCTTCGGTGGAGGCACTATGACCTTATCCCCTTTCTTCCAATCTAAAGGCAAAGCCACCTTGTATTTGTCAGATATTTGCAGGCCTTCCAATGCCCGAAGAATCTCATTCATGTTGCGCCCTACATTCAATGGGTAATACATGATCAATCGTATTTTCTTTTTCGGATCAATGAAGAATACGGCCCTAACAGCTGCCGTTTCACTTTCATTGGGTTGCAACATACCGTATAGCTTGGAGACCTTCATATCGATATCAGCTATAATCGGAAAGTTAAAGAATACTCCAGTATTGTTACTCACGTTATTCACCCATCCTAAATGTGCATGAATACTATCGATGCTCAGTCCAAGTAATTCTGTATTCAAATCGTCAAATTCACCTTTCCTAGTTGCAAATCCCGTCATTTCTGTAGTACAAACAGGGGTGAAATCTGCTGGATGAGAGAAAAAGACAATCCATTTGTCTTTTGCGAATTCTGACAATTTTATTTTCCCTGTGGTGGTGATTGCCTCAAAATCGGGGGCTTGATCACCGATTCGTGGCATCGAGTTTATTTGTATATCTGTTGTTTCCATAACATGCTATTTTGATTTACTGTAAAGTTAACTCGTACGATGATCTAAGACAGTAACTTATGTTACACAATGAAATTGAATCAAGAATGTCTTTTCTTTTGAAAATAATTGTGGCATTCACATATCCTTGATCTTAAAAATCAATCCATTATGATGTCTGGAAACAGAAAACGAACTAGGCCGCATTTCTTAATTATGGTCTTCATATTTGTATTGGATTCCAGTTGGGAGGCGAATTAGAAGCGAAGTAAACTGTGGTTATCCATAATAGAAAAACCATAACTAAAGTTATGGGCTTTTATAGCACCAATATCCTAGATATATCTATGGCAGACATTGAGATACTAAATGATAGCTATCAGATGGTCATCCAAAATAATTTTATAAAACAGCATCTTATTTTCTCAATATATGAGCTTCAAGTTCTCATTTATACAAAAAAAACAGTCCCAATATACTGACTGAATAAAAATCATTTAAGAGTTATTTTAAATGAAGGTAATTCGTTATATTCGACCGGATATAACGCTATAAGAACCATGATTTCAGTTAATGACGCCTTGAATATTATTGAGATTGTTACAAAGACTTACGAATATGAAAAAGTAAGCCTTAATAGTGCTTTAAATTTGGTTTTATCCGAGGATATTCTATCTCCGATTAATATGCCTCCCTTTAGACAATCTGCAATGGATGGATATGCAATTAAATGGGGTGCGATAAAAACATACGATATTATTGAAGAGTCTAAAGCTGGAGATGCCATTAATCATAAACTAAATGAAGGAGAAGCGATAAGAATTTTCACAGGTGCCTTAGTACCTGATAATGCTGATACTGTCATCATACAAGAGCAGGTCAAAAAAACAAATGGTACTATTTTCATCAAAAATATGCCTGATAAATTTGCGAATATTCGTAAAACAGCTGAGCAAATTAAAAAGGGGGAGATAGCATTGAAAAAAGGAATGCAGCTAAACGCCGCTTCGATTGGCTTTTTAGCTTGTTTAGGAATTACTGAAGTGTCAGTATATAAAATTCCGAAGGTCTGCATTCTCGTCACTGGAAATGAGTTGCAAAAAGCCGGGTCCAACCTTGAAATTGGAAAGATCTACGAGAGCAATTCAATAATGCTTAAATCGGCATTGATAAAAGTTGGTGTAAAACATATTGATATAATAAGGGTCAAAGATGATTATGAAGCCACAAAGAAAAGTATTCAGACGGCATTAAAAAAAAATAATATCTTATTAATTTCTGGAGGTATATCGGTTGGAGATTATGATTTTGCAAAAGCGGCACTATTGGCAAATAATGTTGATGAATTATTTTATAAGGTCAATCAAAAACCCGGAAAACCATTGTGGTTTGGTAAAAAAGATAAAACTTTCGTTTTTGCTCTTCCAGGAAATCCAGCCTCTGCCCTCACCTGTTTTTATATTTATGTCGTTCCACTTTTAAGGAATTTAAGTGGGTATAAAAATATTCATTTAGAAAAAGCAGTAGGAAAAAGCACCTCTCATTTAATAAACACAACGGGTAAAACACTTTTTTTAAAAGCTAATTTAACAGGAACTTCTGTAGAATTCCTGCAAGGTCAAAGCTCTGCAATGATGCACTCTTTTGCTTTAAGCAATGTTCTCGTTTGTATTGATGAAAGTACAAAAAGTGTGAAAAAAAATGATACTGTTGAATGTATAAAACTTGATTTTTAATGGAAATAAAAAGTAAGTTATGGATTGAAAAAGAAGGTAAACCATTCATTGGTTATGGTCGAATAAAACTATTGAAAGAAGTAGACAGTACTTCTTCAATAAATGCAGCGGCAAAATCATTACATATATCTTATAAAAAAGCGTGGAATTTACTAAATGAAATGAACTTATTGACAACAGAACCTATTCTCATTAAAAGCATAGGGGGTAAAAATGGTGGAGGAACTCTTTTAACACCATATGGAAAGAAACTTATCCATCAGTTTGAACAACTGAACAATAAATGCATTCTTTTTTTAGGAGAAGAATTTAAAAAATTGGATCTATGACTATCTTAAGTTCAGAATTATTCATCCTTTTTTCATTGGCATTAATAGTAATTGCCTTTTTATATGCTAGTGTTGGTCATGGTGGGGCCAGCGGATACATTGCCTTAATGGCTATATTTTCATTTCCTTTAGTTTACATAAAACCAACTGCTTTAATATTGAATATCTTCATATCCGGAGTAGCATTTTGGTATTTTAGGAAGCATAAGCATTTTAAATGGAAACTCTTCTATCCTTTTGCCCTTACATCAGTACCAGCTTCATTTATAGGGGGCTACATGAATATTGATCCCACACTGTATAAATTAATATTAGGTATCTTCTTGTTCTTAGCCATTATTAGAATTTTAGGCGTTTTTGGTATAGAAAAAAAGGATCCAAAGTCCTTGAATAGCACGCTTGCAATGTTTATTGGGTTTGGAATAGGGTTATTCTCTGGCATGATCGGGATTGGCGGTGGTATTATTTTAAGCCCCATAATCATCATTCTAGGTTGGGGTAATATGAAAGAAGCTGCTGCCGTTTCTGCTCTTTTTATTTTTGTGAATTCTATTTCTGGAATCGTGGGATATTCGTTTAACCACCTTATTGGAATTGACTCTTTTAAATTAATACCAATAGCTCTCATTGGAGGGATTTTAGGAGGTTATTATGGTAGTAATAAACTATCTAATCTCAATTTAAAGTACATTTTGTCTTTGGTTTTATTAATCGCATGTATAAAATTAACAACATTATAAATGGGCATTCATTATAACATAACAACTTATATCTTATGTGGTGGCCTAAGCATTCGTATGCAAGAAGAAAAAGACTTTGTAAATAAAAAAAAGTAATATGGTTATTATAAAATACTTTGGTGCTATTGCAGAAGTAACTCAATGTAACGAGGAAAAAATATCAGTAACCGATCTAAAGATCTCTGATTTGATTGACCTTTTGTGCAGCAGATACGACTTAAAGGAAGATCAAATGCATTTTGCTTTGAATCAAAATTTAGTTCATTTAAACAGTGACACTATTATAAAAGATGGTGACGAATTAGCGTTATTATCACCATTTTCAGGCGGTTAATTATGGACAGATATAGCAGACAAATACAATTACCTCAAGTTGGGAAAACAGGACAACAAAAACTTAATGACGCTAAAGTTTTAGTAGTAGGAGCTGGCGGTTTAGGCTGTGCCATATTACCTTATCTAACTGCTTCAGGTATTGAGAATATCGGGATAATTGATGGAGACACAATAGAAGAAAGCAATTTACATCGTCAGATTTTATATAATGAAAAGGGTATTGATAAGAAAAAAGTACATGTGGCTAAACAACATTTAGAAGTCTTAAATTCTCATACGAAAATAGAGATATACGATTGTTATTTAACCGGAGAAAATGCTATTCAAATTTTTAAAATCTATGATATTATAGTCGATGCTACCGATAGTTTACAAACCAGATATCTTATAAATGACGCTTGTGTTATCACAAAAAAACCATTTGTATATGGATCTATTTATCGATTTGAAGGACAAGTTTCTGTTTTAAACTACAAAAATGGTCCAACCTACAGATGTTTATTCAAAAATAATGATGTTGAGATTACCAATTGTCAAGAATCAGGTGTTTTAGGAACCTCTGTTGGGCTGGTAGGTATGCTTCAGGCCAACGAAGTAATGAAATTAATTCTTGAAACAGGAGACATTCTTTCTGGAAAATTATTGCTCTATAATGCATTGAATAATACACAAAGTTGTTTTCAGTTTGCCAAAGACGATTCAATTATTGTAGATGAAGCATTTTTCAATTCAGAATATTTAACGGAAGAAATTAAGCAGATTACGGTTGAAGAAGCCATATCAAAAAAAGACAGGTTCATTGATGTAAGAGAGCTAGGAGAAGCTCCAAAAATTCAATTGCCAAATACCATTCAAATGCCATTATCGGTCATTGAAAATGAACTAAACCAAATTGACAAAAACGAATCTTACGCAATTTTTTGCCAAAGTGGTCAGCGTAGTATAAGCGCCATTAAGATTTTGAAGCAACACCAGTTTAAAAACTTAAATAATATAATAGGTGGCGCACTAGCCATAGAAAAATTAATTAAAGATGAAGAACGTATTTATTAAAGGTCCTATAACACCTGGATTTATAGCAGAATCAATAGCCAAACACCAAACAAAACAGGACATTGGAGCGCATAATATTTTTTTAGGTCAAGTAAGAGCTGATCAAATTAAAAATAATACAGTAACAGCAATAAATTTTACTTGTTACGAGGATATGGCCAATAAAATATTAAATGACATTAGAGAAAAAGCATTTAAAACCTTCAATTTGACCTGTATGCATATCTATCATAGTTTAGGTGAAATTAAAGCTGGAGAGATTTGTTTTTTTGTGTTTGTTTCTGCAAAACATAGTACGGAAGTTTATGCAGCAACTGAATACATTGTCAATATCGTGAAAAAGAAAGTACCACTTTTTGGTAAAGAGATTTTTGAAGATGAATCACATCAATGGAAAACTAATAAATAAAAAGATATGGTTGATATCACGCATAAAATAAAAACCCTTCGTATTGCTACTGCAGAAGCCATTCTAAAAGTGAGTAAGCAGGAAACTATAAACGCCCTGCAAAATAATTTGGTGCCAAAAGGCAATGTTTTTGAAATGGCAAAAACTGCAGGATTATTTGCTGTTAAAAACACACATTCTGTAATTCCAGATTGTCATCCCTTACCTATAGAATTCACTTCAATCGATTATGAAATCGATGATTTAAATATAAAAATCATCCTAACAATAAAAACAATTTATAAAACAGGAGTTGAAGTGGAAGCTATGCATGGCGCATCTGTTGTGGCATTGACCATGTACGACATGCTAAAACCCATTGACAAACAAATTGAAATAAGAAACATAAAATTAGTTGAAAAAAGTGGTGGCAAAAGCAGCTTTAAAACCAAACAAAGATCACCACTTCAAGCCAGTGTCATTGTTTGTTCTGATTCTATTTCGGAAGGAAAAAAACAAGACATGGCAGGTAAGGCAATAATTGAAAAATTAAAACAAGGTGAGGTCGAAATAATAAACTACGACATTATTCCTGACGAGATAGAATTAATTAGAGATAAGGCTATTACGTATTCTAAAACCTCTAATCTAGTCATTTTTACAGGTGGAACCGGTTTGTCCTATAGAGATGTAACGCCAGAAGCCTTAGAACCTTTGCTAGAGAGGAGAATTCCTGGCATTGAAGAAGCAATTAGAACTTATGGTCAGGAACGCATACCATACGCTATGTTATCGAGAAGTATTGCTGGAACCCTTGGAGATTGTTTGATTCTAGCTTTACCGGGTTCTACTAAAGGTGCAAAAGAATCCATGGATGCAGTTTTCCCTCATTTGCTTCATGTTTTCAAAATATTAAAAGGACAACAACACGATCTTGATGCTTAAAACAAAAAATATATTAACTGATTCTTTTGGGCGTAAACATAATTATTTACGCATTTCCCTAACGGAAAAATGTAACCTTCGCTGTACATATTGTATGCCAGCAGATGGTGTACCACTTTCACCAAGAAGTCACTTAATGAATGCCCATGAAATCAAACAAATTACTGATATTTTTGTAGCAAATGGTGTGAATAAAATTAGACTGACAGGTGGAGAACCCTTAGTTAGAAAGGATTTTAGAGCTATTTTAAGGAATTTATCCGCTTTAAATGTAACCCTCGCAATTACAACTAATGCCATTTTAGTCGATCGTTTCATTGACGAATTCAAAATCTGCGGATTACAAAATATTAATGTAAGTTTAGACACTCTTAAATCGAATAAATTCGAATATATCACCCGAAGAGATCAGTTCAGGAAAGTATACGAAAACATACTTTTATTGATTCAAGAAGGATTTAACGTCAAGATAAATGTGGTATTAATAAAAGGATTTAATGAAGATGAAATTGTAGATTTCATCAATATTACCAAAGTTTTACCTATCTCAATTCGTTTTATAGAATTTATGCCATTTGATGGGAATAACTGGAATAAATCCAAACTGGTCACTCAATTTGAGATTATTGAAATAGTAAGAGCATACTTTGGTAAGAAGCAGTTAATGACCTTGGAAAACGAAGAGAATTACACTTCGAGAAACTATAAAATTCACGGTTTTAAAGGTGAATTCGGAATTATAAGTTCTGTTAGCAATCCGTTTTGTGATGGTTGTAACAGAATACGGTTAACCGCTAATGGAAAAATAAAGAATTGTTTATTTTCTAATAATGAGACAGATTTACTATCGAAATTACGAAATAATGAGCCCATTGAATCGTCCATTTTAAGTGCTATTTATAAAAAGAAAGCGGTTAGAGCTGGAATGGATAGTTTTGAAAAAATAAATGACCCGAAACTTCATTCAAAAAATAGAAGTATGATCACCATTGGAGGATAATAGGCTAAATCCTTCTTTTCAAAATTATGTTTCGGTACTTAACATAGCGAACATTAAATAGTCAAAATACGGCTTGGATGATGCTCGCTATTAAAACAAAGTTTTTGTAGTTAATTAAGACTATTCAAGTTGGACTTTTTGATAATCAATTGTTATTTAAATGAAGGGTATGAGATGATTAATTAGTGATCAAAATCATCACCATAAAAAGGGGTCAAGTTATTAACCGAAAAGCCTGCTTTGCAATTTCCAATTCTTCATTAGTTGGTATGACCAATATTTTCACTTTTGAAGCTGCATTGTTGATCTCTCTTGTACCATCAAATCGTATTTCGTTTTTATTAGTATCTAGGACAATTCCAAAATAATCCATATCTGTACATACAAGTTCACGCATCATACTTGAATTCTCACCAATTCCTGCCGTAAAGACAAGAGCATCCAATCCGCTCATGGCTGCAGTGTATGCCCCTATATATTTTTTGATACGATAAGAATTCATCTCTAAAGCCAGTATACAATCTAAGTCGCCATTTTTAGCTTCCCTTTGGATGTCTCTTAAATCGCTGTATCCTGTGAGACCTAACATGCCACTTTCCTTGGTAAGAAGAAGATTCACTTTGTCTAAACTATACCCCAAATTAGTAACTAAATAAAATATAATGGCGTGATCTATATCGCCACTTCTGGAGCCCATAATGAGTCCATTGGAAGGAGCGAAACCCAAACTGTGATCTACACTTTTTCCATCCCTAACTGCAGTTATACTGCAACCGTTACCCAAGTGAATGGATATGATCTTGGATTTTTCTAATTGCAAATAATCAATGGCCTTTTCCGAAACATATTTATGGCTGGTCCCATGAAAACCATAGACCTGAATATCTCGTTCTTTATAAAGACTATTTGGAATCGCATACTTTTTAGCTTTTTCGGGGATGGATTGATGAAAGGCCGTATCAAAAACCGCTACTTGTTTAGATCCAGGAAATAGATGTTCTGCCAGGACAATACCTTCCAGATTATTGGGATTGTGCAAAGGCGCCAAGGCAGCATATTCTTGAATCTCTTGCTTCACTTCGGAAGTTATCAAGGTGGTATTTGAAAATGAATTTCCACCGTGAACAACACGATGTCCAACGATGGCTATTTCGCTTGTATCCTTTATGACTCCTTTTTCTGGGTCGAGCAAAAGCTCTGTGATTTTTTGTAATGCTTCCTTATGTGTGTTAAGTCTAGTATTTTGCTTTAGATCAATGCTATTCGTTTTATAATTGAGAACCGCATCTTCCTGACCAATGCGTTCTAAATTACCGCTACATATCAATTCTTCGGAAGGCATTTGTATCAATTGAAATTTTATTGAAGAGCTTCCAGAGTTGATTACCAATATTTTCATAGGTCTTCTTTAGTTTAAATTCCTTGTGCCTGAATTGCGGTAACAATAACAGTATTAAAAATATCGTCCACGGTGCACCCGCGACTTAAATCGTTTACAGGTTTGTTCAACCCTTGTATTATCGGTCCAATAGCCAGTGCTTTTGTCTCTCGTTGCACGGCTTTGTATGTGTTATTTCCCGTATTAAGATCAGGAAAAATAAAGACATTGGCTTGTCCGGCCACTTCAGAATCTGGCAATTTGGTCTTTCCAACTCCCGAATCAACGGCAGCATCGTACTGAATAGGACCTTCTACCTTTAAATCAGGTCTTTTTTTCTTAACGATTCTTGTTGCTTCACGCACGCGTTCCACATCTTCCCCAACACCGGACGTACCTGATGAATAGGATAACATGGCAATCTTAGGGGCAATCCCGAAAGCTACACTGGTAGCTGCTGAGGAAATTGCTATTTCAGCTAATTGCTCCGCAGTAGGATTAGGGTTAATGGCACAGTCGCCATATACTGAAACACGATCTTCCAAACACATAAAAAATATGGAAGAAACCAGGGATATATTTGGTTTCGTCTTAATGAATTGCAGGGCAGGGCGAATTGTATGTTGTGTGGTATGTATAGCTCCAGAAACCATGCCGTCTGCCTCTCCCATATACACCATCATGGTTCCAAAATAGGATACATCTTCCATCAAATCCTTGGCCATCGCAAGATTGACATTCTTATGTTTACGAAGCTCGTACAAGGTCTTGGCGAAAGCTTCAAAATGATCTGATTCAACAGGGTTTATGACGGCTACTTTATCTAGGTCTAACCCAATGTCAAGGGCCATGATCTTATCTTCTATTTGCTTTTTATCACCAAGCAATGTTATTTCAACAATATCTTGATCCACTAAATGTTTGGTGGCCCTCAAAATACGTTCGTCAGACCCTTCGGGCAATACGATATGTTTTTTATTGGATTTCGCCCTTTTCAATAGATTATACTGAAACATTCTAGGGGTAATTCCATCAGTCTTAAAAGTGATCAATCGTTCTACTAAAGCATCTCCCTGAACGTATTTTTCAAAGTCTTTTATTGAAGTGATTATCTTTTCGGTATTCTGTGCATATATCTGTGATTTTATTGCACCTATTCGGTTTGCCACTGAAAACGTCCCACCTTCTACTGAAATTATTGGAACCACATCAGAAAGGCCTTCTATGAGTTTAATGATTGAAGCTTCAGGTATTAACCCACCCGTTAACGCAATACCTGATATTGAAGGATAGTTGGCCGAAATATGTGCCTGCAGTGCACCTAAAATAATATCAGCTCGATCGCCTGGAGTGATTACAAAACCATTAGCTTTAAAATGTGTGAGATAGTTACGCAATTGCATGGCCCCAACACTATAATATCCAGCTTGGTTATTAATATAGGATTCGCCAAAAAGCACCTTCGCATCCAATTCTTCAACAATTTCCCTAATTGAGGGATTTGCCAGAATAGGATTCAACGGAATCGCACTGACTATGACTTCCGAAGGCAAGTTTTTTTCTAATTCAGATACTACTAACGATTGATTCTGTGATTCTATTTTATTGGCAATGATTGACAGTACTTCAACCCCTCTATCCCTAAATGAATCGTAAGCTATATGTAAACTCCCCAGAAGTTCTTCCATTGTCTTTCCGACACCACTAGCTATAATAATCGCTGGGACACCTAAATTTTTAGCGATCAGGACATTGATATCAAACTCTATTATGGATCCTTCACCTACAAAACTTGTGCCTTCTACGAGTATAAAATCAAAATGCTCTTCAACAGCTTTATATTTTTCAATGATCTTACTAATGATCTCGTCTTCTTTATTCTCATTTTTTTTTCGAATGAACTCACTTCGACAAAAAGCATAAGCATCTTCAAATTTCAGGTCCAAGTTAAAATGGCTAATGACCGTGTTGATATGGTTATCAATCTTGCCTGGCTCGAAGTCATCAATTATCGGCCGGAAATAGCCAACTTTAGCTGCTTTTCCCAACAATAATTGCATCAGTCCCAAAGACACGATAGACTTGCCACTATGGGGCTCGATAGTGGCTATATAAACAGCCTTATTGGTCACTTTGTTTGTCATAGGTGGTAGGTATTTACAATTGTTTTCATTTCCTATTGAGGAATTATACCTCAAAAATAAACCTAATTTTAGAATTATATCAATTTGCCAATTACCGAATGGTGAAGAAAAAAACTACGAATGAGGATATTGTCAAGAAACTTGACATACTTCAGTGCCAAAATTCAAAAGAAGGTCTCCATTTATTGGTAAAAGATGTAGTTAGTAATAAACATTCTCTTATAAAATGACCAATATCAGAGTCAAATGATCTAAATCATTGTGAGTTAAGTCGTATCACTATAAATTTAGATAATGAAGTTTAATAAAGATAATGATTATGGACACTAAAGAAAGCATACAACGCTTAGCAGAATTTTCTTCTGAAATACGCAAAATCACACTTAAAAGACTCGAAGAAGTCCCTGAAGGATTTATGAATTGGCGACTGAATAATACAGCTATGAGTTTTGCACATATCGCACAACACCTCATCAATGTAGATGAGCTGTTTTTTAGATTAGTAACATCCAGAGAAAAACAGTTTCAATGGAAATTCGGGTCAGAAGAGCGTCATATGGTTGTTGAAAAAGTGACTTATGATACAATGATTGAAAAGTTAAAAAATTTTCAACATAAACGATATACTATTATTTGCTCTTTTGATGATTTAAGAATAAACGAGGAAATAGCAGATGAAAATGAGCATAAAATGACGTTATGGTGGTTTATAATGCGAAATGTTTTAGAACATGAAATTTATCATAGAGGACAAATTGCTGCTTATCTAAAAGTACTTAAAGGAGAATCGCTTGAGCTCTAACTCATTTAGCTATTTTCGATGGAATGACCGAAGGTATACCTTTTAGAAACTGACAGTTTATATACTATTTTATATTTTAATAATATCTGTAGGTGTTTCAACTAAAATGGTGATGTCTCCTCGTAAAGCAATAGGCTGCTTCATAATCTCTGGGTTGTGTTGTATCATCTTTATCCAATCGTTCGTAGAAAAATCGTGGTGCTCAAAATTTGACGTATAGGCTGGATGTTCTTGGTTTACAAGATCAACTACTTCCATATGTAATCTATCTGCAAGTTCTACTATTTGGGTTCCTGTAAGCTTCGCTCTTAAGATATCTATTTCTTGAATAGCTAGTCCTTCTGCTTTGGCATAAGCCAAAGTTTGTTTTGCTCTTACAGATTTAGAGCTATAAAACAATGTTATTTGTCTATCTGATGTAGCAATTTCTCCCATAATCTATAATTTATTTTTATGTGTCTCCAAATGATGTTTAAGCAACGCTTTTAAACTCTCTAGATATTCTTGCATTACCTTTTTGTCTATGTGAGGATGATTAGTTACTGGTAAGGTCATCGGGTTTTCATCTAAAAAACGATAGAGCTCTGGGTAATTGGTTTCAATATTAGTAGTAAGTTGGGTTATTTCTGTTAGTATGTTGTGTAGATCTTTCATAAGACATATTGTTTTTGCCAGCCGGCTTCGTGAAAATAGTTGCCTTTTGGTCTGTTTCTGAAATCGTTCACACTATTACTTTTTGTAATTGTTGCAATGAGAAAAATTAGGAGATAAAATTAATGATATAATCATTTAAAAGAAATGATTTTCATCAGGATAAAAGAATAATCGTAACCTGATGAAAGTCATTTGTTGGCAATTCAATAGGGTTTAATTTAGCTTTTCATAAGAAACAACTAAGTACAAAATGAAAACAATACTATATGCCACCGATTATTCAGAAAACTCAGTTGCAGCATTAAAATATGCTTATTCATTAAGTACAGCAATTCAAGCTACTTTAAAAGTGATTCATATTTTTGATTATCCTACAATGTTAGACGATTTAAGCTTAAAAGCCCAAGACCCGTTTCCAGACATTGAAGGTGATGCTTTTAAAAAGCATAACTCAAAACTTAATAATTTTTGTGAAGAGCATTTAGGAAGTGATTTAGAAAAAATGAATGTCAAGGTTGAAGCTATTGAAGATAAAGCTGTAGTTGATGGAATAATCTCTAAAGCCAATGAAATTAAGCCTTTACTGATTATTACGGGAATGAAAGGCGGTAGTGTTTTACGAGAAGTCATTATGGGTAATACCACAAAGCACCTCATTGAAAAATCACCTTGCCCAGTACTCACCATTCCAGAAGATACAAGTCACATTCAAATTGAAACCATTGTATATGCTACAGATTTTGAAGAAGAAGACCTTGGTGCTATTGATAAACTTACAGAAATTGCAGAGCCTCTTAATGCAAAAATTAAGATTGTTCATATTTCTTCATTGGAAGAGACGGCAGGAATAGGGCAAAAGAAAGACATAGAAGATAAAATCCATAAATATATTGAATATCCAAACTTAGAGTTAGACATTATCTATTCTAATGATGTTTTTAATGACCTGAAAATATACTTAGGAAAAGCAAATGCTGATTTAATTGCTATGCTTGAACGAGAAAGTAAAAGCCTGACATCACAAGTATTTCATAGAGATTTAGTTAAAAGGATGGAGTCTTATGGCAAGATCCCTATGATAAGCTTTAATGCAAACAATTATTCCATATTTCATTTATAAAAAATCTAACAACTTAAACATTTAGTAAAATGTCCAGAAGAATATTTCGAATAGTCATTGTAATAGCGATTGCATTAGGGATTTATCTTTTTGTAGCAAAAGAATCACATTCCAAAAGTTTTTTAATTATTGTCTCGAGTCTTGATTTTTTGCTGTTTAGCCTTGGTATTCACGGATTGATTGCACATTCATTACGCCCAAAATCAAAGGGAGAATTAATTACTTTTCCGCTTTTAATGTGGGTTCTTTGGGCTATCTTATTCTTATTATTTGTGTTCTTTATTCTCCCTATTTACTGTCCAGATTTTTTGCTTAGTTCCTGAAGCCAAATTTTACTTATTATTTTAAACCTTATAATTTATGATCAACTAGATTCCAAACGATTAATTTCGTCTTCCAGATCATGAATCAATCGTATAACATGGATTCGTATGGGCAGATATCTCCTGAAATGAAACCTGTGCTTCACCTGCCAATACTTATACACTTCTTGGTGGAATTGCGTATCGTTGAGTAATTGTTCATAGTCCAATATATAAACCTCGAGGGCATTTCCTTCATTAGTTTTCACTCCAATATATTCTTGGAATTTAGGGTTCATGATCCCCTCGTAATCATAGGCTACATCCTCATTCTCTATTCTCAATAGGGTTTCATAATCGTTTTCATAAATCCCCTTTATCTTGTCCCTCAACCGTGTGTTGGAGATAATATCCAGTCCCTTGGCTTTTGCTTCTTCAAAATAAGATCGTCTTAAGATCAAAAATGAATTATAGGTTGAGGCATAGTGAAAACGAGATGCAAAATCTGGTGTCTGCTCTTTCTGATATAATAGATGATAAAAGAGAATACTATCGTTTTGGGCCATAGCTCGATAGGTGCGGATATTATTCTTGAGTGTAATTGTATCTTGAGCTAAGCTCTCTTTAATTCCCTTCAATATTCGCACTTCTTCAATATGTGTTTTTTCTTTCGCTCTAGAAGCCGCGAGCCCATTGGCGATGAGAATACCCAAAACTATAAGCACGACTTCACCCAAAGAATAAAGCACATAGCGTCTTGTTTCATTCCTGAAGAAAAAAGAGCGTCTTAGCCTACTGAATATCCCTAGCATATCATCAATTTTTGTAGTATTCAGAAAGAATTTCTTCCAACCTACCGTTCGCTTTCAATGTTTCAATGCCTTCATTTATATCTTCTAACAACTCAGGGTTTCCTTTCCGAACGGCGATGCCCAAAGAATCCTGAGTGAGTTTCTCTTCCAACATCCTGAATTCAGGATTAAGGTTCACAATAGCGAGTACGTTAATCCTGTCGGTGATAAAAACATCCACCAGTCCTTGGTATTGCAAAGTCCAAGGAATTACATCGACATCAATCTCCGTGATGATGCTGGCATTAGGCAAGTGTCCTTTGACCCATTGATACCCCGATGAGTAGCTATAAACAAAAATACGTTTACCTTCGAGGTCTTGAACAGTAGTGATTTTAGAATCATTCAAGACCATAGCCGCCAATCCATCTACAAAATAGGCATTGCTAAAATCTACTAACTTTTTTCTATTCGGAGTTATACTAATTGCCCTCATGGAAACATCCGCTCGGTTATCGGTAAGAGATTCAATTCGCGGGTCGCCTGCATCCCGATATGGGTAGTCCGCTACGAAATAGTAGGAATACCCTTTTAAAGTAAGTATCTCTTCTATTAATTTTGGTTCTGGACCATTAGGTTTCAACGCCAATTCAGACCAATTATAATATGGTAATGCTTGATATCCTGGCCATGCCACATAAATACGTATTTCAGGCTTTTCTGTTTTTTGGGTAGAATTTTCACAACTAAAAACGAGAATAATACTGAGCCATGTTAGCCAGAAAACCAATATGTCGTTATGCCTTATTTTCACTTAGTTGATGATTTTGCTTCTTCAGCATGAAAATACTAAATATATCTTGTAATCGGTAAAAATCTTTAAGGTGAGCATTATCACAGAAATAAATACCTTTGGCATAATAAATGCAGAATACCGCGTTATACACTTAAAAACAGACCAAATGAAATATTTGTTTATTTTATTGACGATACTTTCGACAATAACCCTACAAGCTCAAAATGCGTTTAAAGCAGGCGAGAACCTCACCTTTACTGCCTCCTATAAAATGTCGGGATTGCTAACCGATATCGCTCAAGTTACGATGGAGACCAAAGAGGTGAAAACGTCTAAAAGCACGTTGCTTCATTTAAAATGCACCGCAATAACCTATAGTAAATGGGATGGTTTTTTTAAGGTAAGGGATCTTTATGAAAGTTATGTCAATCCAAATGAGCTGACTCCTTATTTATATAAACGAGATATTAATGAAGGGAGTTATTACAAGTTCGTGAAGTATACGTTTAATCATAAAACCAAAACCGTCAATAGTCTTCAAAAAAAACGTAGAAAGGATGCCACGATATGGGAACAAAAGAAGAGCGTAGATATCAATTCTAATACAAAGGACCTAGTCACAACCATTTATCATTTAAGGAATCTGGACATACACAAAGCCTCACCTGGTGATATTGAAACATTTCCGGTAATTTTTGACCATAAGGAGAATCTTGTGACCATTAAATACTTGAACAAGGAAACCATCAATACGGCATTAGGTAATAAAGAATGTTATAAATTAGCAATCAGTATTAACGATAGTGACCTTCTGCAAGGCAACAACAATAATTTGTTATGGTTAACGGCAGACGATAATAAAATACCAGTATATGCAAAATTCACCGTTGCCGTCGGCAGCGGAGAACTTAAGATCAATTCTGCATCCGGACTAAAAAACTAAATCCATTTATTATGAGAATATTATTCATTATCCTAGGGGTTCTTGCAGCAATTATCGCTTTGACCCTATCAATTTTACCTTTCGGCCTATTGGCCTTGATTCCAGCTATTGCAGCTTTAATATTTGGGCTTTTGGCGTTCTCACTATCTAAGAAAGAAGGTAAAAGCAAAGGTGTCGTAAATCTAATTTTACTGCTGACAGTGATTGCCTTAGCCATTACGACCTATCGCTCTATCACTAATGAAAACACCATAGAAACTGATACCGAATTCATCGAGAAAGAAAAAGAGTCTGAAGAAAAAGCGATGGATGAACTTGAGGATATTGAAGGTTTGAATGACGATAGTGTTAATTAATGCAAAACTCATTGGGTGACCAGCAAATTTGTGGTTTTTCATTAATAAAGCTACATTCGCTGATAATTAAATAGTCCTCGATGAAAATCTTAAGTATCACTATTCTAAGTTGGTTTGCCTTGGTAGGCTCTTGCTCTAACGAACGATACACTACAAAAATTGAAAACCTCAAGAAAAGTATTGTCATATCAGATAGTTTAGAATTAGCAACATACGCACAAACGATTACTGCCGAAGAGCTAAAGACCCATCTTTATAAATATGCTTCTGCAGAATTTGAAGGAAGAGAAACTGGAACAAAAGGTCAGAGAAAAGCCGTTCAATTCATCAAAGAATATTACATGTCAGAAGGAATAGCCTCACCTATTGCCGATACATCGTACTTTCAACCCATACCCGCTTCTTATTTTTCAAATACTATCAAAGGTAGCGAGAATGTTCTGGCTTATATTAAGGGGAGAGAAAAGCCAAACGAGGTGGTAGTGATTTCTGCACATTTGGACCATGAAGGCATAAAAGATGGCAAAATATATTACGGCGCAGATGATGATGGTTCTGGGACCGTTGCCATTATGGAAATTGCCCAAGCATTTAAAATGGCCGCAGAAAATGGTATGGGACCTAAGAGAAGTATTTTATTTCTCCATGTTACAGCCGAAGAATTAGGTCTCGAAGGGTCACGATATTATACTGAAAATCCAATCTTTCCATTAGAGAATACTGTTTGCAATCTAAATATAGATATGATCGGTCGAATTGATAAAACTCATGAGGAAGACGATGATTATATATACTTGATAGGTAGTGATCGTTTGAGCACCGAATTGCATTATATCTCAGAAAAAATGAATAGTTCATTTACAAATATGAAATTAGATTACACGTTCAATGCTGAGAACGATCGAAATCGTTTTTACTACAGATCCGATCATTACAATTTTGCTAAACACAACATACCTGTTATTTTCTATTTTAATGGTGTACATGAAGATTACCATCAACCATCAGACACCCCTGATAAAATAGAATACGATCTTTTACAAAAAAGAGCACAATTGATCTTTGCAACAGCTTGGCAGGCAGCCAATATGGAGAGCCGTATCGCTGTTGATAAAGTAAACTAGAGCACTTTGTTAAAAAGTGTTAAAACCCCGAATAATCATTATCTCCAAAGTGGTTTTTTGTAATATAGTGGCTAACAAATAATTAATAAATTTCTTAATAATGAAAAAATTCCTATTTATTCTAGGTATAGGTGCTATGACATGGTCCTGTGGGCCTTCTGCAAACACGGTATCAAAAAATGTTGAGGTGGCCATTCCTTTGGACCCTGCTGTTTATGCCGAAACTATCACACAGGCAGAATTACGTGAGGAGCTTACCATTTATGCCTCTGATGAGTTTGAAGGGCGAGAAACAGGACAACCTGGCGAGAAGAAAGCTCACGAATTCTTGAAGGAACATTATGTGTCTATGGGGATTCCTTCACCAATAGCTCAAGACGACTACTTCCAAAGCGTACCGCTTTCTATCAATAAGACACCTCAAGTCGAACTGACTATTAACAATAAGAATTATAATTATTTTGAAGACTTTGTTGCTATGACCACCGGTAAAACAGAAGTATTGGAAGTTGATCATATTGTTTATCTAGGTTATGGTATCGACACGGACAACTATACTGATTATAGTATGAATGTAGAAGGTAAAGTCGTCTTGATAAAAGCCGGTGAGCCAAAGAATACCGATGGCACATATAAGGTCACAGGAACTAATGAGGCTTCTAAATGGTCCAACGGCCGACAGGAATTAGCGTCTAAAAGAGATGCTGCAAAAGACAAAGGAGCCAAGGCTGTTATTTTTGTGGCTCCAGAAACATTCACCCAATATTCAGCATATTTTAAAAGACAAGCAGACAATGGTGGCGGCGGAAGATTATCGCTGAATACTAATGATGCAGTAATGCATTTATTCTTGACCAATGAGGCTATTGGGAAAGCTATACTTGCGGATATGCTTACAAATGATAATGCATCAAGTGTTCCTGTAGATTTCAATATGAGCTATACTAGCCAAGTGGAAGAAGTAGAATCAGGAAATGTAGTAGCATATATAAAAGGGAGTGAGAAACCTGATGAATATATAGTTATATCGGCACATTTGGATCATGTAGGCATCAACGATGGCAAGGTTTACAATGGTGCGGATGATGATGGTTCCGGTACTATTGCCGTACTTGAAATTGCAGAGGCATTCAAAGCTGCAGCAGACAAGGGTCAAGGTCCTAAGCGATCCATCCTGTTTTTACATGTAACTGGCGAAGAAAAAGGATTGCTAGGCTCAAAACATTATACTGATAATGATCCTATTGTCCCTTTGGCAAATACAGTCGCTAATTTAAACATCGATATGATCGGACGAATCGACCCTAAAAGAGAAGGTGATAGAAATTATGTGTACCTCATTGGATCTGATAAGTTAAGCACAGAGTTACATAATATTTCAGAAACAGTCAATAAAAAGCACCTCAATATAGAATTGGATTATACATACAATGATGAAAATGATCCTAACAGGTTCTATTATCGTTCCGATCATTACAATTTCGCTAAGAACAATGTGCCTATCATCTTCTATTTTAATGGGACTCATGATGATTATCATAAGGACACCGATACTCCAGACAAGATCAATTACGATCTTTTAGAGAATAGAACGCGATTAGTGTTTTACACCGCTTGGGAGCTTGCGAATCGTGACCAAAGAATAACGGTTGACAAGACAGAAGCTTCAGCCAACTAAATGAAATAATTTATAAACGAAAAAAGCCTTTCAATTACTTGAAAGGCTTTTAAATTTCGGGTGGAAGACCGGTCTCGAACCGGCGACCTCTGGTACCACAAACCAGCGCTCTAACCAACTGAGCTACAACCACCATTTGTTAGGTCTGCAAATGTAAATCTTTTACATTTTACTACAAAGTTATTTTCTAATATTTATATGAGATCGTTTATTGAATCCACCGCAACATAACGCTCTGCAGTAAAGCCTTCTCCGTGCTCCTTCCCTATCAGTCTTCCAAGGTCCTCAGCCCTATAAACAATACTATTCAAAAAGGTCTTGCTCGATATAGGCGTTTCCGGCTCATTACTTTTTGCGTTGAAGAACTGGGATTCATAAGCTTTGATGGCTTCTAATTTCTTGCCAATAAAACCACTCACATCCACCACGAAATCTGGTTGTAGATTCTTCCACTGGATATAGTGATAGACATGCTTTGGTCTCCAAGCTTCTTGTTGCTTGCTTTCATGTGTAGTTTTAATTTTTTTAAGACCACTCAAAAAACAGGCATCACTAGTAAGTTTGCTTCCTTTACCATGATCAATGTGTCGATCATCAACCGCATTGCAGAGGACCATATCTGGTCGATACTTTCTAATAATTTTGATGATTTCCAATTGGGAGTCAGCATTATTTACAAAAAACCCATCAGCGAATCCTAAGTTCTCCCTAAACTCGACTCCTAATAATTTAGCGGAAGCTGCGGATTCTTGATCACGTATTTCGGCCGTACCTCTCGTTCCCAATTCACCTCGTGTAAGGTCCAGGATTCCCACTTTTTTACCATTTGCAATTTCTTTTGCTATGGTAGCACCACAACCTAATTCTACATCATCTGGATGCGCACCAATGGCAAGTATGTCTAATTTCATGTCTTTTCCTAAAATCAATTCTGTTCAAAAATATTAAAAAGAAGGCAGATAATACATTCTTTTTATTTCGCAAACGGTTTCGTTTTCATTATCCGCTATTTCTTAACGATATAACCCCTTATAATTGAATACTTCACAATTATTTCAAAATATGACATTAGTCATGCTGTTCGCTTACTTATGTAAGTAATTTTACACCACGGTAAACTTACAAACTATTCTATGAGTTTAATGCTGGTCATTCTATCGATTACGATCGCCCTATTTATTTGGGGCAAGTTCACTCCAGACATAATTGCCTTGTTGTCCATGTTAAGCTTATTCCTTTTTGGAATATTGGATCTAAATGAAACCCTTTCTGGTTTCAGCAATCCAACCGTTATCATGATTGCGGCATTATTCATTGTAGGTGAAGGATTATCGCAAACTGGGTGGACTGCTTTGGCAGGTGAGAAATTCATTAAATTCGCAAGAAAGAGCACAACGCGACTCTTATTGATCACCACCTTTGGTTCAGGACTGCTTTCCGGAGTCGTAAGCAATACGGGCACGGTTGCAACACTTATGCCCGTAACAATTGCGTCTGCATGGAGCATGGGGACACTCCCTTCTAAATTATTGATGCCAATGGCTTTTGGCTCCAATACTGGAGGTTTGCTGACACTTACAGGTACGCCGCCAAATATCATTGTAAACAATACCATGATTGAACATGGTCTTGAAGGCTTTTCATTCTTTGAATTCGGCTTGATTGGTCTGCCGCTTTTATTATTGACCCTACTTTATTTTAGGTATATCGGCTATCGATTGCTACCAAGTAACAAGACCAATAACAAACCAGTAAATATTAGCACCACCCTACATAAATGGATTGAGGCCTATAAAGTGGATAATGATTATTATCGTCTTAGGGTCCGTTCGGTATCCCCACTACTCAATACCAAGCTGGGAGACTGGAATTTTGAGAAAAACCATCAGGTGTCTATTCTACGAATCAAAAGAAGGCATCCTAGTGTATTAAAAAGAAATGACCCTTTTATAGAATTTCCAAATGATACTACCGAGTTTCTTTACCATGATATTATCACCGTAAAAGGTGATACGGAAGCCATCAACGCGATAATGATAAAATTCCGACTAGGATTATTACCTTTGGAACCCATTGCTGATGAATTACGTAATAATTTAATCAATCAAGAGGTAGGTATGGCTGAAGTTTTGGTGACTCCTCAATCTGTACTGGTAGGAAGAACTATCAGATTAGGGAATTTCTTCAAACGTTTTGGCGTTCAATTAATGGCAGCGTCAAGGAATAACAAACCATTTACTGAACGGAAAATTGAAGTAAAGGCAGGAGATGCCTATTTGATCCGAGGGGCATGGGAAGACATTGAGAAACTCCACGAACATCACGAAAATCTAGTGATCTGTGGTAGCCCTGAGGGAATGGCAAAAACAGTAACAAATCTTACCTATAAATCATACATCGCACTTTCTGCTTTGATATTGATGATTGTCCTTTTGGTTTTCAAAATTGTGCCAGGTGCCGTTGCAGCATTAATAGCAGCCGGAATTATATTGATCACACAATGTGTTCCAATCATAAAAGCCTACAAAGGCATAAGCTGGATCAGTATCATCATGATAGCCGCTATGATACCTATGGGCATCGCCTTACAAAAAACCGGGACGGCATCAATGATTGCCAGTGGCTTAGTGAATTCCTTAGGAGCCCTGCATCCTGTGGTACTTCTAGGAGGTGTATTCCTTCTGACCACAACATTCAGTCAAGTCATCAATAATTCTGCAACTGCAGTACTCATGGCGCCTATTGTCATAATTGCAGCCAATACCTTGGACATATCTGCAGCGCCATTCATGATAGCGGTGGCCATTAGTGCCTCTACAGCATTCTTGACGCCTGTAGGCACCACCACTAATGCGATGGTCATGACTTCTGGAGGCTATAAATTCACGGACTATCTAAAAGTAGGTCTTCCATTATTACTCATATTTTTTATAACAACCTTATTATTAGTGCCACTTATTTGGCCTTTTTAGAATAAACATTAATACTCATGGAAACACAATTAAATAAACAACAAATGAAAACAAGAGACCTTACAAAGTATGGGCTGAAAGACACGAATGCTCAATGGAATTTATCGCCGGAAGAACTACAACGTATCACCGTAGAGAAAGGCATGGGAAAAGAAACCAATAACGGAACGCTGGCACTTAATACTGGCAAATATACGGGGCGTTCTCCTCAAGACCGCTTTTTGGTAAAGGATGATTATACCAAGGACCGCGTATGGTGGGGCAAAACCAACAAGCCCATTTCAGCGGAAAACTTCGATTATTTACAATCAGAAATTGAAAACTACCTTAGTGGAAAAGAGATCTATGTCAGGGATGGTTATGTGTGTGCGGATCCGGAATATAGAATGAACGTTAGAACGGTCACCGAATACCCTTGGTCCAATATGTTCGTTTACAATATGTTCTTGCGACCTGAAGCTTCAGAACTAGAGAATTTTGAAGAAGAATGGTTGGTTCTTTGTGCTCCTGGATATGAAGCCAAGAACCCATCTGAACATGGATTGAGACAAGGAAACTTCTCCATTTTGAATTTCACGAAAAAAATAGCTTTGGTAGGTGGTTCTGCGTATACAGGAGAAATTAAAAAAGGTATTTTTTCTGCCTTGAACATGATCTTGCCAGTAGATAAGAATGTGTTACCAATGCACTGTTCTGCCAATGTTGGCGAAGATGGTGACACTGCGATCTTTTTTGGGTTATCAGGTACAGGTAAGACGACCTTATCCGCAGATCCGGACAGAAAACTTATCGGTGATGACGAACATGGCTGGACAGCTAATAATACCATTTTCAATTTTGAAGGTGGCTGTTATGCAAAGGTGATCGATCTGACAGAAGAAAAAGAACCGGATATTTACAGAGCGATCAAACCAGGAGCGATTCTTGAAAACGTCGTATTCAATGATGACGGGGACATTGATTATATGGATAGCTCTATCACGCAGAATACACGTGTTAGTTACCCTATATACCATATCGACAATATCCAAGAACCATCGTATGCAGGGAATCCTAAGAACATATTCTTCTTGACCTGTGATGCTTTTGGTGTATTGCCTCCAGTGTCAAAACTCACTCCAGGACAAGCGGCTTACCATTTCATTTCAGGGTATACTGCTAAAGTGGCTGGAACCGAAGCTGGCATCACAGAACCAGTACCTTCTTTCTCAGCATGTTTCGGCGAACCTTTCATGCCATTGCACCCAACGGCTTACGCCGAAATGCTCAGCAAGAAAATGCAAGACGCTGGTGTTAATGTCTGGTTGATCAATACGGGTTGGAGCGCTGGTCCTTATGGCGTTGGTTCTCGTATCAAATTAAAATACACGAGAGCGATGATAACCGCCATCTTGAATGGCGAATTGGACAACGTAGAATATGAGCAGCATCCAATATTTGGATTGTTCATGCCTAAAACATGCCCGAATGTTCCAGTGGAACTATTGGACCCAATGAATACTTGGTCACAAAAAGGATCCTATATAAGCAAGTCCATTCAATTAGCGCACTCATTCCACTTGAATTTTGAGAAATTCGCAAGTGAAGCGTCACAACAAATCATTGAAGGTGGTCCACTGATTGATGAACATCATCATTTAAATGATCACATTTAATTGTTCCATGAAAGAAAGAGCCCATTGAATTTCAATGGGCTCTTCTAATTATATGCGGTTTGCCAAATTCTTTAGCTATTAACCAGCGACCCTGTCGTCTTTACAGTGGCCAAGGCTTGTTCAATGTCTTTAAGTAAGTCTTTTCGGTTTTCAATGCCCACCGAAAAACGAATCAAATTATCACTTATGCCTTGATCGGCCCTGTCTTCAGGAGTTAATAATGCATGTGAGGCCTCCGATGGTTGTAACATGGTACTCTCAACACCTGCGAGACTCATGGAAGGTTTTATCAGTTTCAAGGCATTCAGGAAGTCCTTGGTATTAATACCTTCATTCAATTCAAAAGACATCATGGCGCCATAACCCTTCATTTGTTTTTTAGCAATATCATGACTCGGGTGGTCCTTCAACCCTGGATAATACACCTTACTTACCGATTCATTTTTATTAAGGTATTTGGCAATTTTACGCGCATTCCGTTGTTGTGCCTTTACGCGAAGACCTAGTGTTTTCATGCTGCGCTCAAGCATCCAAACGGTGAAGTCACTCAAACTACCACCGAGGTTCTTGGCAATATTCCAAATAATATCCATATTCTCCTGCGTCGAAGCTACCGCTCCAGCACAGATATCACTATGGCCTCCAAAATATTTCGTGGCACTATGAATAACAATATCAATTCCGAAGTCCACCGGATTCTGTATCACAGGTGACGCAAAGGTATTATCGATTGCCGATAGCAGGTTTCTTGATTTGGCTAATTTGGCAATAGCTTCCATATCCACTAATTTCAAAAGTGGATTGGAAGGGGTCTCGATGTAGATCATCTTGGTATTGGATTGAATTACTTTTTCAAAATCCAATACATTCAAACCATCCGTGAACGTAAATTCAATGTTATAATTCGCAAAATGCGCTTCCATGAGATTCCTCGTACCGCCATAAATATCATTTTGTACCACGATATGGTCTCCAGATTTCAAGAAGGCGAGCAGTGTGGTACTAATGGCCGCCATACCAGAACCGAATATCATGGCGGCTTCAGCATGCTCCAAAGCGGCAATCTTCTTGCAAAGATATTCCTGGTTTGGGGTATTAAAATAGCGTGGATATCGCTTCACGTCCACATCTATATATTCATAGGACGTGGACAGATATATTGGCGAAATGGCTCCTTTGAACTGTTCATCAGGGGTTTCACCCACATGTGTACAAATGGTATTCAGACCCAGTTTTTTATTTTTCATTATCTCAATATTTAATAAGTTTTAAAGTTAAGAAAAAGACTGTCTAATAATGTCACTTCGAGTGATTTTCGTAATGCAATGAGAAAATCGTATCGAGAAGCAATGTGGCTTTTGTTCTCGATACAAATTTCTTTTCAAGAAATTCACTCGAACTGATAAATATTTTACACTTTCATGGTTTTCCAATGCCCTTTCTTGAACAAAATGATTCCTATAACGGCAATCAACACTTCCGCTAGGGTAATGGACCAAAACACACCTTTGGGTCCAAGGTCAAAGGTAATGGCCGCTGCATACGCAAAAGGCAATTGGAATACCCAAAAGCAAAGGAAATTGATATAGGTTGGTGTCTTTGTATCTCCTGACCCATTGAAGGATTGGATCACGACCATGCCATAGGCATAAAACACATAACCCGCTGCAATGACTTGCAAACAAAGGGCACCATTTTCAATCACCACAGTCTCTTCAGAAAACCAACCAACGATATGTTTGGCAAATATTAAATAGATCACCGATACCAAACCCATGAAGATAGCCGTGTATTTTCCTGTTTTCCAAACGGAGTCCTCAGCGCGTTGTGGTTTGCCTGCGCCAAGATTCTGCCCTACCAGTGTTGCGGCTGCATTACTCATTCCCCATGCGGGCATGAGTGTAAACATCATGACACGAATCGCTATGGTATAGCCGGCAAGTACCTCACTTCCAAATTCAGATATGATACGCATCAAGAATACCCAGCTAGACGTTCCGATCAAGAATTGTCCAATGCCTCCAAGGGAGATCTTTACAAGATTCCATAGCACTTCAGCACGAAATACTAGGTCTTTGAATGTAACCTTGATCCGACTCCAGCCATAAAACAATATGAACAATTGAAAAACCACCGCTGTGCCCCTTCCTATGGTCGTGGCAATAGCAGCGCCTTGAACCCCGAATGCCGGAATGGGACCGAATCCGAAAATGAACATGGGATCCAAAATAATATTCAGTCCATTGGAGAGAACGAGCGTCCACATGGCAACCGACGCATCACCAGCCCCTCTAAAGATCGCATTGATCAAGAACAAAAGCATAATCGTCACATTTCCTCCCAATAAGACTTGTGTGTATCCATATCCTTCTGCAATAAGATCAGGCTCAGCTCCCATAAGTCCCAAGATCTCCTTCGGGAATAAAAGTCCTATCACACTTACGATGGCTGCGACCATAATTCCCAAGAATATGGCCTGAACGGCGGCTTGCGATGCACCGGGCAAGTCCTTTTCCCCGACTCTACGAGCCACAACAGCGGTAGCTGCCATACTTAAGCCTATGGCCACGGCATATACCAAGGTGATGACGGATTCTGTTAATCCGATAGTAGCCACGGCATTTATACTGATTTGTGAGACATAGAAAATATCAACGATCGCGAAAATCGATTCCATCATCATCTCCAAGATCATGGGAATGGATAGCATGAAAACCGCTCGTCTAATACTTCCAGACGTAAATTCCTGTTCTTTACCAGAAACGGCCATTTTGAAGTACTTGAAGAATTGACTAATGGATATGGTTTGTTTGTTGTTTGATTGCATAATAACAAGATTATTGTAAGACATTACCAAACACCGAAGGTATTTGATACTCATTGGTTGACAAGAAGGTCAACATCACGGAAGTCATTTAAACAATCATAAGAATTCAAATATCAGAAAAAATAATGACAATCATCCTGAATTTGATACATTGCGAATAACCAGTATTATTTTCGCTATTTATCAACACCAACATTTCATCATTCATAAACCCTATGGCTTTTTAAGTCAATTGGTAAATAACCAAACACGACGAAAAAACAAGAAGCTCCTTGGCGAACTCCATGATTTCCCTGAAGGCACCATGGCCATTGGGAGATTGGACGAAACTTCGGAAGGCATACTACTCTTGACCACAGACGGTAAAATAAGTGAAGCCATACGAAGTAAAAAGGTAGAAAAAGAATATTATGTGCAAGTCGATGGTTTGATGACGGAGGATGCCATCCTAAAGCTTCAACAAGGCGTTGAAATCGGATTTGATAGTAAGAAATACATCACGAAGTCCTGCAAGGCCAATTTACTGGATTCCGTGAAGCATGTACCTATGGCCGATCGCAAAATCCGGGACGAACGTCATGGTCCGACAAGTTGGATTTCTATCACCATCACAGAAGGCAAGTTTCGTCAAGTTCGTAAAATGACAGCCGCTGTGGGTTTTCCTGCATTGCGATTGATTCGGGTGCGTATTGGCCATATTCACCTTGATATAGAGGCTGGAAAAGTCGTGGAAGTTTTATCTTTAGTGTACAAGTTGTAAAACTTACTTGAAATTCCGAATATAATTATATACGAGCTCCTTCCCTCAGATGAGGGAAGGTGTCTTGACGGTAGCGTCAAGACGGAAGGGTTGATAAAACAGATACTGAAACAAGTTCAGTATGACAAAAC
>RCNB010000193.1_pt1 | contig 44046 bp, 44 predicted proteins | sample 2041321 | NCBI WGS metagenome assembly RCNB01 (sample SAMN09708232, study PRJNA481090) | Marine sediment metagenome, whole genome shotgun sequencing project.
GTCCATGAAAACCGCTCTTTTGGTTAACTAAGGATTGAATTTCTGTATGACATTCCAAGCACTTTTTATCGGATACTTTATCGCCCAAATCATGGCATAGGGTGCAATTACCGATTCCTTCCAAATCAGCATGGGCATTCGTCAAGTCGCCAGGGGAAATTTGACCAAAAGTAAAGGTCAAGGACATCAAAACGAAAAGGATAGTATATGTTGTCTTCACATTCAAACCACTTTTTATTTATGTTTTTTCATGATATGACCATAGCGCTTACTTATTTCCACCCCAGCTTTTTGTAAAAAACTTATTGGTAGTTCGCCACCAGCAAAAATGTAAACAAGGTCAATATTTAGTTCGTTGGTATTACCGTCAACGTTGATTTTTAGGAGAACACTTTTCGTGCTGATAGACACTAAGTTAGAGTTAAATACCACGTTAATTGCATCATCGGCTATCGCTTTCTCTATTATTTCTCTATTTTTTGGTTTTAACCTAGCGAACTTATCCTTTCTGTAGGAGAGTGTTACGTCATTTTCATTTGTTAGGAGTAGGGCTGATTCAATAGCGGAATCGCCACCACCTACAACGATGATTTTCTTTCCTTTTATTTGTTCTGGCTCCAATAACCTATAGGCTACATTCTGAGATTCCTCCCCCGGAATACCTAATTTTCTGGGCGACCCTCTTCTTCCGATAGAAAGGAGTACCTGGTTGCATATATAGTCCGTGTCTTGGTTGGTGGTAATTTTAAAGGTCCCGTTTTCCAATGGGATGATAGCATCCACTTTAGTGTGTTCAACAATTTCAAGCTCGTGTTCAGAAATAACTTTTTTCCAAAGGTTCAACAATTCATCCTTGGAAGTATCGTATAACTTCACCTTGCCATACAGGGGTAATTCCATAGGTGCCGTCATTACGAGTTTAGCTCTGGGGAATGTGTAAACAGTACCTCCTAATGAATCTTGTTCCAGTGTAATTGAGGTCATTCCTTTTTCTTTTGCAGCAAGGGAGGCCGCTATACCAGCAGGCCCCGCACCGATGATGACAACATCTAAAACACCCTCTTGAGAAGATTTTTTTGCTTTCGCCATGTTCTCAATGGCCATTTGGCCCTGCTCTACACTATTTTTAATAAGCCCCATACCACCTAACTCACCTGCGATATAGATGCCTTTGATATTGGTTTCATAATCTTCATTCACATGTGGAAGGTCAATCCCACGAGTCTCTGTACCTATTCGTAAGGTGATGGCTTCAACAGGGCAAGCATGAAAACAAGCTCCATGGCCTACACAATTGGAAGTATTTATTACAGTGGCTACGCCATCGACTATTCCTAAAATATCTTTTTCAGGACAGGCGGTAATACAAGCGCCACTGCCAATACAAGTGCCAAGATCTATATGCGGGTATAAAGAAACAGGTTCAAATAAACCTTCTTCCTTCGCAACACTAACTTTCTTTTCTATTTTTACGGATTTGACCTTTTTTTTACGGAGATAGAATACTATAATCCCTGCACACATTAAAAATACGGTGCCGTATATAATGACCTGTTCTAAAATAAGTTCGTCCATTAGAATATCCATTTATAGCCAAAAGCTAGGGTTACCGCTACGTGAATGACGACAACAATGAGCATAATTATGGCGAAGGGCATATGTATAACATGCCAATATTTGAATAGTTTTTGCATTTTTTGCAATCTGCTGATTCTTTTGGATAAAACGATTTCCTTTTTGACCAATTGAATAATGGTTTGTCTATCCGTTTTGGGTAAATCCTTGCGATTTAACACCTTTTTTAAAAAACGTAGTTTCTTTCTAGCTTCCGTTGTGTTTTCCTTATCTATTAAATTAGCGACGATAGCTATTGTGTTTGTTTCTAATTTATATTTTTGATGCAATACTACAGCGAGGTCAGTTTTCGTATCCTTAAGTTCGCTCAAAGTCATTTGTCTTCCCTCAATGGTTTTTGGAATTTGATTGTAAATGAAACGTCCTATTACGCCACTTAAAACAACGGCTATCATGCTCCAAAAAGCAACAGAAACGATTCCCCCAAACTTGAAGGCAGTATGAAAGAGTATTAGAATCGGCCCCAAAGTGCATAAGAAGATATGGAATTCCAGCAAGTACTTCAACCGAATCTGTTTTGCTAGAAAATTGTATCGCTTTCGTGCGATGTAGATAATTACCCCAAAAGTAATCATGGCGGTGCCAACGATTCCCAATCCCTGTCCATATATTCCGCTTGGTTTAAACCAATTGTGATGGGGGTGATAAAAACGTTCTTCCAAGGAGGTTGCGTAGTAGGTAAAGCCTGTATAAAATAGATACACAGTAACCAGTACGGTAATAAGTACCATAGCTGTAATAAAGGAGTTATGTACTGACTTTGTCAAACGGATAAGTTTATATGTCGGGGCTATTAGTGTTAACGCTGATTTAGGGTAAAAATTGGGTTTCTTTAAAGGTTATAAGTGAAAAATTCAATTTTGGAGATGTTTATTAAACAATTAGAAATCAAACTTTTAGAAAATATTTATTGAATGTTAGTTTTACGGACACCATATCTGAAGAAATGTTAATTAAATAGTCTCATAAAAGGAACATTTACAGGGACTATTCTTTCTCCTCTTTTTTCTTCTGCCTCTCCAGCTTCCTAAAATACCCTCTAGTCAAGAAATTATGTTTTAATGCCTCCATATTTTCATTGAAGCGTTCAGAGCCCTGTTCAATGTTCCGCATGAATTGATTAACTAAAACAGTATCTTTTGAAAGGTAGTTTATAGTGCCATCCCCTTCCTTTGCTTCATCCAAAATCGTATTCAAGTCTTGGGTCATTTTTTCTATTTCAATAGAAGAGGTTTCTAGATTTCGAATAACATTTTTTATCCTTCCTCCAGCAATAGTATCACTGAGTAGAACCCCGGCTGCACTTTTCTCAAAATTAATATCCTTTACTATTTTGTTCAATTCTACCAAAGTGGCATTTGCGTTAGTACTCGTGTACTTGAGGTTGGCAATAGTTTCCTGAACGTCGTTTGCCATGATGGTGTCGTTGAGAAACCTTCCCAATGTTCCCTTGCCCTGGTTTAATGCTCGGGTAACTTTCAAGAAATCGGCAGTTAACAATGCGGCATTTTCATTGGTAGTGTTTAGCGTATTCATCATGTCTTGGGTGGCTACTTTACTATAAGATTGTAATTCCTCGCCTGGCTGTATCAATTGCGTAGTGCCCTCTCCCGGAACGATGTTGATCAACATACTACCTACTAATCCATCTGACCCAATAGTAGCAACGGCATTTTTTCTGATATGCTTTTGCATTTTTTCTTCGATAATCATATGCACTCGAATCGTAGTGTCATTGACCATTTCGATTTTATTTACCGTACCCACATTTATCCCAGAGAAACGAACGTTATTTCCATTTTGAAGTCCGCTTGCGTTCTTGAAAGTTGCGGTAATGTCAAAGGTCTTCCCGAACATATTTTGCCTGTTGCCTACGAGATAGGCGGCCAGAAGCAAGAGTAATGTGCCTATGACTACAAAAATGCCCAATTTTAAATTTTCAAATGTTGTTTTTGCCATGGTATTATTTTTTAAAAAACGCCTCTACTTTTGAGTCGGCAGATGCAGATAATTCAGCAAAGGTGCCGTGGGCATAGTTGATGCCATCTACTAATAGAATCATCCGTTCCGAGATTACCCTTGCACAATCCACATCGTGGGTAATGATCAAGGAAGAGGTATTGTATTTTTTTTGAATACTTCGCATCAGTTCAATGATTTCTTTGGCGGTAATAGGATCTAATCCACTTGTAGGTTCGTCATACAAAATGATTTTGGGTTTCAATATTAGTGTGCGTGCCAATGCAATTCGCCTTTTCATCCCCCCGGAGAGCTCCGAGGGCATCAAATTTATCGTGTGCGCTAGACCTACATTTTCCAGTGCTTCCAGCACAAGGGGCGTAGTATCTTTAACTACACCCATTCTCTCTTTGTGCCTTCGCATGGGGAATTCAAGATTCTGACGTACGGTCATGGAATCGTACAAGGCGCTTCCTTGAAAAAGAAATCCGATATCTGAACGTAATTCATCCAAGGTTTGACGATTTATGGTCGATATTTCTTTTCCCATGACCTCGATGTATCCACTATCGGGAGCTATCAAACCAACTAAACATTTGATCATTACAGATTTTCCTGAACCAGATTTGCCCATGACAACAACATTTTCCCCTTCATATAGTTCCATATCAAATCCGTTCAAGACATGATTATCTCCAAAAGTTTTGTGCACATCACGGATTCGGATAACCGCCTTTCTTTTCTCTGTAGAAACAGGTTTGGATGTATACTTCTTGTTCTTATATGTAGTGCGTTCGTTTGTCATAATTCATAAAAAATATCGGAAACAAAAACAGCAATGAAATCTACCACAAAGACCAATAGTGAGGCCATAACCACAGCGGTATTTGCTGCTACACCAACGCCTGCTGTTCCTTTTTTACTATAATAGCCCTTAAAGCAGCCTACCAAACCGATGACAAATCCGAAAAAGAACGACTTCACCGTAGCTGGTATAATATCACCAAAACTCAAGGCATCAAAAACAATATTAAAATAGAGTTGAAAAGACACATCGCCTTTCAAATTCTCCACTAATGCAGAACCGTATAAGGCAATCAAATCGCCAAAAACAACCAACAACGGAAGCATCAGCGTTGTTGCAAGAATACGGGTCACGACCAAATATTTAAAGGGATTGGTACCGGAAACCTCCATCGCATCAATTTGCTCGGTTACACGCATAGAACCTAGTTCAGCACCTATTCCGGAGGCAATACGTCCAGCACAAATGAGTGCGGTAATCACCGGGCCAATTTCCCTGACTATCGAAATACCTGTCATATTGGGCATCCAGGAAACCGCACCGAATTCAATTAAAGTAGGTCGAGATTGCAAGGTCATTACTAGGCCTATAATAAACCCCGTTACCCCAACAAGCACCAAGGAACGGTTGCCCATTTGGTAACATTGTCGTAATAGTTCCCTGAACTCAAAAGGTGCTGTAAAAACTTCTTTAAAAAACCGACCTGCGAAATAAGAGAGTTCCCCAATCTGGATAAAAAACTGCTTGATACGGTCTACTAATTTCGATTTTATCAGTTTAGCAACGGACATTTCGGACATATTCAAATATAGATCGGACAGGCTTCTCTAAAAATGACCTATATCATACTAAACTGATGTGGAGATAATCTATTCTCACGTAGCCTTAGTACTGAAATTAGGATTGGTTAGGATCTAGAGCACGATGATGAAGGCCTACTGGTATCTCAACTAAAAGATATTTATGGATATAAAAACTAGTGTTCTTCATATCTTCTTAGTCTTTTTCTCAGGGTATGAAGCTCTTCGCTCATCTGTTGTGTTCGCTCCAATAAGTATTGGATAGCTTCGATACCATCGATGTTAATTTTTAAGTCTTGGTGTAGCCGCACCATTTTTTCTACTTTGGGCAATTCCTCTATATAAATGAATTGCTGGTCATCAATAACCTTTAGTTCTATTAATTCATATTCTTGCAATCGGACTATAAACGTTTCTTCAATATTATGACCGGTACAAAAATCTTTGATATGTATATATTCTACTTCCATAGTTTCAGGTTATAGATTGGTTTCTTTAAGTTGTTGAAAAAGTTCTTTTTGACTTTCGGTAAGTTTAGAAGGAACTTTCACGGTATAGGTAATATAGAAATCTCCAAATTGACTTTCCTTTTTATATTTTGGTAACCCTTTGCCTTTTAGTTTCACTTTTGTACCATTCGCTGTTCCTGGTTTTACCTTTAGTTTTACTTTGCCACTTAAAGTATCAATTGTAATTTCTCCACCTAAAACAGCTGTTGTTAGGGGTATTTCTTCAGATTTGAAGAGGTCGGCATTTTCAAGTCCAAAAGCTGTATTGTTTTGAATTTTGAAGGTAATGTACAAATCTCCGGCTGGACCATTGTTGACTCCTGGTCCGCCATGACCTGATATTTTAATGGTCTGGGCATGTTCAACACCTGCTGGAATGGTAATTCGAATGTTTTTATTGTTAACCGTTAAGGTTTGTTTTTGTGTGGTAAGTGTATCTGTTAGCTTTAGCTGTAGTTCGGCATTATAATCCTGCCCTCGGAATCTACTTCCTCTTTGCGATGAACGGAAACTACCGCCTCCACCAAACATGTTCTCGAAAAAATCAGAAAAATCTTCTTCCGATTGTCCACCAGAATAGGTATAACCCCCAGAAGCACCGCCAGGTCGTCGGGCCTTTTTTTGCTTTTCGAACTCATCTGCATGTTGCCAGTCTTTACCATACTGATCGTATTTTTTACGTTTTTCGGTATCGCTCAAAACTTCGTTGGCCTCGTTGATTTGTTTGAACTTTTTCTCTGCCTCCGTATCAGTTGGATTTAAATCGGGATGGTATTTTCTGGCCAGTTTCCGATAGGCTTTTTTAATATCAGCTTCGGTGGCTTTTTTTGTGATTCCCAGTACTTTGTAGTAGTCTATGAATTCCATATGGAGTATACGATGCTATTTAGTGCAAAGATTTTGCTGCTTTCAAAGTTACTGTGAAAAACGGAAAACTACTATGACAAATATCATCGGTCTTATTTGCTCCAGAACTTTTACCTAAGTATTCCATAAAACACAAATAGTATTCGTATTTATTTTCCAAGCCCCTGCGGAAGTTTTGCTCATCTTCCGCTCCAATTCTCAGATGGCACCTTTTATAGTGACCTGGATAGCGCTTGAACTTTTAGCGCTCAGACCAATCAAAGTGGAGTTTTTGCTAAAATTTATTCACCGTGTGGAAGCTTTGTGAACGTATAATGATATAAGTCATTAGTCCTGAAAGAATTATCAAATACCTTTGGCTCTCACAAATTTTTTATAACAACATCCGTGTTCCTATAGAAAATAAAATTATCAACCACAAAGGGCGATTTCTAATTGTGTTGCTACTTTCTTTAATCTTGGGACTTAAGATTGATTGAAGTTTTACTTAACTATAAAATACAAATGTCAAAAAAATTAGGAACGCTGTCTGCTAAGATTATTCAAAAGCTATCCAAAGAATGGAACATTCCCATCAATTTTATTTTTATGTGCTGGCCTAGGGATGATTTTCCTTATGAAGTTTCAGAATTGGGCGGAGTTCGTTTGATTAAACAACTTAAAAAAATAACAAAATGAGTGTACTTACAGAAAATGTAATCCCAGGAAATCACGGAAGAATTTTTGGTACCAATGCTTCCTCGGATGAGGAAATGGAAAAAATAAAATCCTTCTTAACAAAAGTAGACGGAGTTAAAGATGTGGTTATCGTGGAAGGAGTATTTCCTAGAGAATTTATTGTACATACCACAAAGCTTTTGAGCGTTGGAATTATTGAAGATGCAGTCAAACGGCTGGAGCTGCATGCTATTCCAAAAGGGTGGTTTCATTTATAGGTTACTCTTTAGTTAGGCAATAATCTGTCGAATCCCTGCGCAGTGTTGATTTCAAGTGCGTATCTTAAAACGGTTGTTTTATTATTCAATAATTGGTGGTTTATAAAATTGTTTTCGCTTTAGAATTGTTTTTAGGTTAGTCGTATAAATTATAACCAAAAATAGGCAGGTAAAATGTACAAGTCATACCTCTATTTTTCCCATCATGATATAGGTCATTTCTGAAGCAACCTTACCCCTATATATTTATATCATAAAATTTCATAGTGATTAGGTGCAACAATAAAGAAGGCCCTCTTTAGGGATTATAATAGGACTATAGAAACAGATTACAAACACAAAAATGACACGAATGAAACAATTACTGAAATTTGCTACCCCCTTTGTGTTGATGTTATTCGTTCTTTCTTGTAATTCGTCGAATAAAAAAAAGAAAAAGGACCAAGACAATGAAAAAGTTACTAAAAAAGAGCAAATCTATTCTACGGATACCTCAGGGATTTCCTTGCAATGGATGGCCTATAAATTTACCGATAAGCTAGGCGTGGGTGGTACTTTTGACCAGATTGCATTTAGACAGGAAAAGGAATCTGAGTCCATTGAAGATATGTTGAAAAATGCTGAAATAACAATTGTTACTGCATCTGTGAATTCCAAAAATGAAATTAGGGACCCAAAGTTGAGAACGTATTTCTTTGATGTTTTCAACACGGATACTATTACAGGAAAAATTTTGGATTCCGAGCAGGGTAGTGGTGTATTGGAACTGAAAATGAACGATATTTCAAATGATTTGGAATATGAGTATACCCTTAAAAACGATACACTGTTCTTAACCACTCATCTTGATCTTTTAAACTGGAACGGCGATAAGGCATTGAATTCTTTGAACAATGAATGCTACGAATTACACACCGGTCTGGATGGTATATCAAAACTTTGGCCAGATGTGGATGTGACTATAAAACTTCCCGTTTACCAAGGTGATTCTTTGAAGTAAAGAAAATGATAAAACAGAAGACTTCTGATTATACTGAGCATATAGGTTTGGGTTGCGTATACCTTATAAAAACATAAGTTTTATATTCTTTGTTTTACCACCCAATCTGATAACCCTTCCGACTTCTACCACATTCGTTTAATTACTAGTAAACACCTCTTTATCTATCCACAAAAACTAAGAATATACTTAACTTTTTCCTCATTATCCAGTTTGCCATGCTCAAGAACATCCTTTCCATATTTGGTATAAAAATGATGGTCATGTAAGGACTTTAAGTTCAGCTTATGCCATTGTAAATTTTTAACGTGGATGATTCCTTTTATCTCCCACTCACGACGAAGTAAAAGTTTTTTATAGAAAAAGTCAGAGGTCCCAATGTGAAAAACATCTGCATCACACAAAACTTCCGCATATTTGTTTGAAGGGTTTTGGGGTATTTTGGTTGCTTCTATATATAATAATACCCTATCAATTTTATCATTAGGGTAACTGGCTTTTTCTAGATATTTTGAAGCTATGGATTTGCTTATATTTTCATGACCGTCATAAATCTCTGAATGGCCGGCATCATGAAACCAAGCTGCAATTAAAATGGGTTCAGTTTCTTCTTTGCTAAACCCTAAATAATTAGAAATAACTTAAACGTTTGAAACTACTTCTTTCGTGTGTTCGATATTATGAAAAGGAAGTTGGGAGCATTTGCTTTCCACTAGCAGTATAGTACAGTACTTTTCTACTTCTGATAACATCGCAATTCAGTCTGAAAAATTATTGACATTGTTTTACCTTTTAGAACTAGTATATATTTAGAAAATGAATTTTGGGTTATATATGTAGTAAGAAATCAGGGCAGAATATAGGAAGTATGAAAAACACGAACAAAAAGAACATAAAAGCCCAAAGCGCTCCCATAAGAAGGGGATACAAAAGAATACTTCCCTTTGCTTTTGGATTCAGGGAATGGGCAATCAATCCGTGGATACCCATACTTAAAAATGTGAATATGATACCTGCAGTGACAATCAGGAAAATTTTGGAGTGTGTTTCCTGAATGGAATACAGGTAAAATCCTAATCCAAGGGCAACTGCTATCAATATACTTTAGATTCTTCTGGCCATTTCAATAGATTTTAAAGTGCTACCTTAAAATAAAACAATTGATGGTTGGTTCCTCTAAAACTTAAGAGTGGAACCCTACTATAGGATTCCATTTTTTTAACAAGATCGTGATGGAACCATTTTTTTAAGATGCTTTTGTGTTCCCTTTCCAGCATGACCATCAAGTCTGCATTTGTATCCTGGATGTAGGTTCTAAGGGCGTTAAAAACATCTTCCGTAAATAAAATTTCAAAATCCATGCGCATGTACTTCACTTTTTCTTGGAGTATTGTTTTGAACCATTCCATCTGCATCTCTCCTTTATATTCCTCCTTAGTGGAGATATGAACAACTTTAATAGCAGCATCTAACTGCTCGGCCATTTCCGCTAATTTTCGAATGGCATAGACATCCTCTTTCTCAAAATCGGTCGCATAAACAATTGTTTTAATTGGTATATGGTTAGCATCCGAAGGAATGGACAAAATAGGACAGGGTGCCTTTTCAATAATATGTTTTGTGGTGCTTCCCATAATCATTTCCCGTAGTGCACTTCCACCTTTCATACCAATGACTATCAAATAGGCATGCCATTCCTCAGCTACCGAGATAATACCTTTTATTACGGACTTGTTTTCGACAGCTTCTAACTGTATGTTCTGAGCTTTCCAAACGCTGCCTAAATGCTCTTCGCAGAAATTCTTCAATTTAGAGCGGTTTGACGTAAAGGCACTTTCCTCCAAATCCGGAAAAGGTTCATCAATTCCCTCAAATCCCAGTATAGTTGGATAATCGAATACATGGGTAACCACTAGACGCGTATCCATCTGTTCAGCCATTTTATGAGCGTATTTTAATGCGGCTACTGAGTTTTCTGAGTAATCTGTGGCATATAGAATTGTTTTCACTTGAATGTAGTTTTCAATTTAAATATCAAAGCTATAGTCTAAAAGGAAAGTAAAATATGACCTAGGTCATTTAACCGTTTTTTCATCATGACTTAGGTCATGATATCTGTGGAAACACCTCAATAACTTGAATAAATAATTCATTTCTTAATCAGTTTTATCAATCGCAACGAATTGACAACAAAATAAATACGTTAAATAAAGAGAACAATGCCTAAGGAGAACGAACGGCGGGCATCAACGAAAATTAGAGTATCTAGATTTTGAATCATATCTGTCGCATACTTCAGCGTTGTTGACCATAAAAACAATTAAGATTGACTTCATTAAAAATGACCATAATCATGAGCGGTGAACAGCATGCTATGACGAAGGTCATTTTTAGCTAATATATATATCCATAGCTTCATTGTATCAAATATAAACTTAAGATGAAAAATATTCTCTATGCCACCGATTGTTCAAAGCATGACACACATGCTCTTCAATACGCCTATATGTTGAGCGATATACTAAAAGCGAATCTTACGGTTCTACATATATTTAGCCTTCCTCCCATTGGGGTTTCAACCATACGGCCTAAGAAATATCTAAGTAAACATGCTCATGACGAACAATTCCTTGTTTTAAAGCGTTATTGTCACAACCACTTGAAAGATTTACAGACAGGAATAGTCATTAAATATGAAGTAAAAGAAGATGAATCAGTCTCCAATGGCATTCTGTCGGAAACAGCAGCCCTATCTCCTGATTTAGTAATCGTAGGAATGAAGGACGAACACACCGCACGCGGATTGTTTACAGGAAGTATCGCCAAAGCACTTATTCAAAAATTAGCGACTCCCCTTCTTATAGTGCCTAGTGCAAAGCCGTTCCAAAAAATAAAGACCTTGGTTTATGCTACTGACTTTGAAGAGGCCGATGTTTTAGCTATTAAAAAATTAGTAAAAATTGCCGAGCCTTTTGATACCATCATCAAAATTGTACATATTACGTCCAAAGAGGAATATGCGGTTAACGATAAGATAGCTTGGTTTAAAGAGATGGTATTTGAAAAAACAAGTTACAGGAACATGACCTTTGACATAGTTTTTAATGCTATCGTATCTGAAGGGTTACGAGCCTTTATTGATACTACAAGTGCCGATATGATTGCCCTATTGGAACGCGAAGACAATGGTTTTCTGAAAAAACTGTTCCATAAAGATTTGATTAAGAAAATGGAGTCAAAAATCGCTATTCCAATGTTGAGTATTAACGAGGTGGCAGTTTAGGAGTTATCGTACTTAATGTTTTGAGGAAAGGGCCAAGAGGAAAATCCAGATACGTATTAGGCTATTTGGTAACAATACGAACTTTAGAATAAAGTAATAATCCGCCCATCTTTCGTCTGAATGATTTGATAGGTTTGCTTGGCGATGTCTTAGTTTAGGAAATTATAAACAATATCATCAGTGGAACCAACGTCACCACAGATTTGGGTAATTTCGTAAAAACTGCCTATAACTTTTTGACGCTCCAACTCATTTTTATGCAAGCTAAGAATTCAAATACACAAATTAAGCAAGAACTCGTAAACAGTATCGTACATGGCTTTGGAATTATTTTTGGTATCGTTGGTATTCCTATTCTAATTGCCTTTGCTATAAAAAGTGATAACTCTACTGGTGTTATCGGTGCAGCTATCTATGGATTTTGTTTTTTACAACTTTTTACTTTTTCTACACTCTACCATGGATTTCAGCATGCCCAAGTAAAACGCATATTAGAAATCCTTGACCATATCAGTATTTATTTCTTGATAGCTGGCACGTACACTCCGTTTTTATTAATGTATATGCATAATTCTTTTGGTTTTACCTTACTATCTGTTTTATGGAGCTTGACAGCATTGGGAATCATTTTCAAGATTTTTTTTACAGGCAAATGGAAGGTCATTTCAACCCTGGTTTACATCGCGATGGGTTGTATTATGATCGTTGGTGGCCGCACTTTTTTTGAAAGTATTCCCGCCAATATCCTTACTATGATTCTAATTGGAGGTGCACTTTACCTTTTGGGTGTTATCTTCTACTTGTGGGAGAAATATCCATACAACCACGCTGTCTGGCATTTTTTTGTGCTCTTAGCTGCTGTTTGCCATTACGTTGCCATTTTATTGGCAGTCGTCGCGAATTGAATCAGTTTCATTTTAGTATATAAAATTAAAATATAATTAATTCTTCAAAACCTTAGTCTAAAATAGGAAGTGAAAATTTGTATTTCAGCAAGTAAAGAACAAATTAAGGGTGTTTTTTTTGCTTTATATTATCTTTTGAATTGATTGGATTCCTATGGCTACCAAAACATATTTTTTATGCAGTTTAGCCATCCTTAGCTAATGTTTCTTTGCTCGATTTAGCTCCATAAAATTTATCAAATATTATGCATGCCGTCAAATCTCCTGTCACATTCACCGCAGTTCTGAACATTCCCAAAATACGATCTATTCCAATAATAACAATTAGACCATCGATTGGGATTCCCGCACTTTGCAATACGGATGCAAGAATAATGACCCCACCGCCGGGAATCGAGGGTGTACCTATGGAAGCGGCCACAACGGTAAATGTTATCAAGAGAAGGCTCATTATAGACAATTCTATGCCGTAGGCCTGTGCCATAAATAAGGTTGTCACGCATTGAAATAATGCGGTTCCATCCATATTAACCGTAGCACCCACTGGGATAACAAAATCACTGATATTGGAGGATACCCCTAATTTTTCATCCGCAGTTTTCATGGATAGCGGCATAACGGCTGCCGAACTAGCGGTAGAAAATGCCAGTAGCTGTGGTTCTCTTATCGCCCGCAAGAATTTGAGGGGGTTCTTCTTTGTCACGACCAAGGTCAGCACTAAATAGAATAGCAACAATATGATCAGACCCATGACAACTACACTCATATAATAACCTAGACCCAGGAATATTTCAATACTTGTCCTAGATAGCAAAGCTGCCATTAGGCCAAATACAGCATAGGGTACTAGCATCATGGCCCACGAAACTACAATCATACATATCTTTTGAACAGCTTCTGAGAAACGGATGATAGGCCTAGCTGTTTCATTACGGAGTTGGGTAATCGCTACACCGATTATGATGGTAAAAATTACTACGCCTAACATTTCTCCCGTCAAAATGGACTCCATCGGATTATTGGGGATAAGGTTGGAAATGGCATTTGGAATGTTCTCGATAAGATCTGTCTGCTCATCGGGTAGTATTTGACTTTCGCCACTATTTGGAAATCCGCCTAGCTCGAAAATATATTGACCGGGTTTAAAAATAAGAGTAACCACAAGGCCTATCACGATTGCGATAGTAGTGGTAAAAATGAAATAGACCAACAGCCGCACACCGAAGGTCTTGAGGTTCTCGGAGGTATTACCCACAATTCCTGTAATAATCGATGTAAATATCAATGGAATCATGATCATTTGAACCAATCTCATAAAAATTTGACCTGGTAAATCCAGCCAATCCGCAAGGCGCAAACTAATATTTTCTGAAATTAGCCCCATCGATGGATTAAGTAGCACTCCCATTCCTGCCCCTAAAACGAGCCCGATAATTACCTTAAGCCATAAGCGGCCGTTTACAAGGTGATCTAAATGAACCGAGAGTTTATTAAGAGATCTGAATTCTATCATGTTTTTGTTCTTACTGTTTGCTGACGAGTGATATATATAACGTCGGGTATTTTAAGGGACTATATCTTCGGTAAGTCAAGTACTGAATTTACCTATACTAACTTTGGTGAAATCACTTATTTCACGGAGATTTCACGCGTCTTTACTATGCTTTTTTATTTCGATTTTCTTTTATTTTCGAATACCTCCAAGCCCCAAAAGCTAGAAGTACATAGAGTAATAGTATCACAAACATTTCTTCCCATTTGGTTGTCAATTCATAATACAAAATTAGTATTGCGCCACTCCCTAAACCAAAAATTGATACTGTGGTTAAAAGCTTAGAAGAGTTTGTTTTATCTCTTATCTTGTAATTGGCAATTGCCATTAATAGTGACACTAGGAGAAAAGTAATACTTCCAAACTCAAGAATTAATTGAAGACCACCAAGTACTATTAAAATGCTTGCCGCAGCAGACATTGCAATAATTGCATTCTGTGGTGTATTATTTTTTCTAATAGCTAATTTATTAGGTAAATAGCCGTCTTTGGAAATCACAGCCATTAATCTTGATGCACCAAATAGTGTTCCGCTAATAGCACTGCTGGTTGCTAAAACTGCCCCTATTATGACAAGATTAGTACCCCATTTTCCGATTATATTTCCTGCACCTGCTGCCAATGCATATTCTTGATTTTTTATAATATCCCCTTTTGGAATAGCAAATAGAGCACCTAATGAAATAACAACATAAATAGTAATAGCCAATGCAATTGCTATATAAATTGCTCTTGATATATTTTTACTAGGATTTGTCATTTCATTCATGGCGTGAATAACTAGCTGAAACCCTTCATAGGCAACAAAAGTCAATGAAGCTACTATGATAATAGAAAACACGCTTGAATTTTGGGCATCTAAGGCCATATTTTCCATAAATGTACCGAAATCAGTTGTTCCGTTTTGCATTAAGATTATCGATATAATGGTCAAAATAACAAGCTTTGTATACACCATTACATCTTCAATTTTCCCCATTCCATTTACACTCCAAATATTGATTAAAGCAAAAACTCCGATAACACTTATAGCTATGGCTTTTCTTATCCAAACGTTGTCTGCAAAATCTGTACTACTTATGGCATAGGATGAAAAGGTGTATGCATACAATGCTAATGTACTTATATATCCGAAAATGATAAACCAACCAATAGCCGAAGCTTTAAAGTGCGATTTTGGATACGTTAGTTTGAAGAAGGAATAGGTTGCTCCTTCCTCTCGATAATAAAGACCTAATTTCACATAAGAATATGCCGCTAATAAGGCAATTAATCCACCTACAATAATAGCAATAGGCGTTAGGTTTCCTATCATAGCTACTGATATTCCTATAATAGAAAAAATACCACCTCCAACCATTCCGCCTAATGCAATGGCTATTAGTTCTACTAACCCTAACTCTTTATTTCGTTTTCTATGTAAGGGCATTATTAATGGGCATCAATAAATGCGAAAGCTTCTTCTAATTGAGAAATATCAAAATAGCGTTCTTGTCTCCCTTTGCTAGATCTCGCAAAAAACAAATTGTCTATGGGAACTAAAGCTTTTAAAATATTTGAATGTGCTACAATTGCAAGATGCCTCATTTTCTTGTAATTTCTGAGTAACCATATAATGTCTTCAAAAAATGCTTTTGCATTACCATGAGAAATTTTAAGTTCATCAATTTTTACAAGCACATTAATAGATTCAAAACCTTGATTCAATTTTTTTTCGGAAAGTTTTTCATCTGTTTCAGTAAAACCATCAATTACCTGAATAGCTAATAGGTTTGTGTCGAAAGTTTTAATTTGTTCTATCATAACCAGTTATTTTTAAATTGGAATTAATGGTTTCACTATGAATAGTAACGTAATACAGCAGGTAGCTATGCAAGTGCTTAAAAGACCTATTGTTGTGTTGTTCTTTATCCAATATTCACATTAAACAGATATCCAACAAAAGCTGTCAATCCCATTGCAACAGTGCCCCAAAAGGTTATTCTTAAAATTGCTTTTAAAATGCTTGAACCACCAGTCTTAGCTGATAAACCACCTAAAATAATTAGGAATACAATTGCAAAACCATATAAATAATATTCCATATTTAGAAGAGGTAGAAATAAAACTACGATAAGCGGAAGTATACCGCCCACCGTAAACGAAGCTCCTGAAGCTAATGCTGCTTGAATTGGTTTCGCTTCACTGATTTCATTAATTCCTAATTCGTCTCTCACGTGGGCGGCTAGAACATCGTGCTCGGTTAACTCCTTGGCAACTAGTAAAGCCGTTTCTTTTTTAAGACCTCTTTCTTCATAAATTTGCGCCAATCGCCGTAATTCAATTTCCGGCATTTCTTTTAATTCTATTTTCTCTCTTTCTATATCGGCAATTTCAATATCAGTCTGAGAACTTACCGAAACGTATTCCCCAGCAGCCATTGATAAAGCCCCAGCGACTAATCCTGCTACAGTTGCTAAAATAATTGGCTCTCTTAAATTACTTGCGGCAGCAACGCCTATTGCAATACTTGCAGTTGATAAAATTCCATCATTTGCTCCAAGAACTGCAGCTCTTAGCCAGTTACTTCGTTGTATGTAATGATTGTCCAAATAAGCGTCCAATTCTTCTAAATTTTCGTTCATCAAATACGGTTTTTTAAATAGTACCAACCTTTAAATACAAATTTGGTCATTAACATGCAAAAACAATAGTGTTCTTTTTAAGCGTGTTCATCAAATCACTACGTACCCAAAACGATTAGGTAATGGAAAAAATTGGTAACTACTAAACATGTACCCATTTGGGCAGACATGTCGCGCGCATATTTTAATGTGACTACCGAGTTCTCTGTCTAATCAGTGGCGTATAGAATTGTTCTACCTTGAATGTGGTTTTTAATTTAAGTATCAAAGCTATAACCCAAAAAGCTGGCAAAATATGACCTATGTCATGCAATCGTTTTTCAATCATGACATAGATCATGATATCTGCGTAAGCACCTTAATACCTTTATGACTTACAAACAGCATGAATAAATTACAAAATGAATGATTTTGGAAATAGGCCCAAGGGCAATTATATTCTCGAAGCCGATTGGCAACAACTTTATACCATAACGGAAGATTGGCAATCAGATCTTCAATTCTACAATGACGACCTCAAGTTTTTACATCATCTTATCGATACGTATTTTATGTGGATTTCAAAAAACGAGAACATAGATATGGTAAGGGAAATTGAAATTGGGTTACTGGAAATGGACAATCAATCTAGCACGTTGTTGCAGCGTGCAATTAAACATCTCCATCATTTGGCAGAGTTGATAGATGATCCTTTTGCCTATGATTCTCACAAGTTTAGAACGGAACATGAACAGCTGGATTATGACTTTGTCCACTTCGTTGAAGATTTTAGAAAGAACCGAAAAGAAGTCTTTACCATTACCGAACACCTCATCAATAAGGAAGAAATGGTTCGTCGACTCAATTTGGTCTCAAAATAGAATGTTAATCGTATGATATTTGAGTGTCTGGAATATCAAAAAAATTAAAGAATAGCACCACATGAAAAGAATAGTATTACCCACCGATTTCTCCAAAAACGCACAAAAGGCCATCGACTATGCTCTTCTTCTTTTTAAAAATGAGAGCTGTACGTTTTATCTACTGCATGCATATCACGACGCGCCTTCTTCGTCGAAAAATAAAATGAGTACAGAAGAAGAACTGAACCAAATTGTAAGGGCTTTGGAAGCCCAAAATAAGAACGAAAAATACTATTTTAAAGGATTTTTCGAAACTGATTCCGTACTTAATTTGACCAATCGTACACAAATAAATCAGGGTGCGAATTATGTCTTTATGGGAACAAAAGGCTCATCGGCCCTGCGTGAAATGTTTATCGGTAGTAACACCCTAGATTTCATTAAATACATTGATAAATGCCCACTAGTCGTAGTAGCCGAAGCATATGAATATAATGGTCTTACGGAAATTGTTTTCGCAACTGATTTTAAACATACCTTCACGACTATGGAGCTTGTTCCACTTATACAAATGGCCTTGCTTTGGGATACTACGTTGAACGTGGCTCATATCAAAACGAAAGAAGATTTGAATGCTATGCAAAAATCAAACAAAGAACTGCTTAGAAACGCGCTGAAAGAAACCAAGCATCAATTTTTTGAAATTGAATTGCGAGATACGGTGGCCAATAACTTATATCAAATCGAAAAAGCAAACAAGAACATCGGCGCGATGGCAATTCTTAAGACAAAACACGGTTTTTTACAAAAACTAACACACGAAAATATAGTAAATCATATGGCCTTTAAGACTGAAATACCCTTGTTGGTACTGCCGCTAATTGAATAAGTGGAATATTGGTGTAACTAGTTGTTCTAAATCAGTTAAATAACGATTCGTTCACTATCCTTCTCACCTTAGGGTATAGTTTTTATAATATTCTATGGCGTTTACACTAATTCCAGTTTACAATCTTCAATTTTTAAAGCATATAAAATGAAAGAACTTCATAAAATACTAAACCAAATTACACAAGTCACTGCCAACATCGAAACCAATTACCCTGAACTCTATCGTACATTGGATGAAAATCCTATGACGTTGCCCGTTAAACAGGATCCGCACATGGATAAAATGGTCATGCAGGAGTACCTGGAGAGTTTAAGGGTACTATTGGAGCACCATTTAGAGACACATAAAAATAAATTTGGTAATGGTTGAATGATTAAAACATAAAAGATGGTTCAAACCTGATGCAAAATAAAGCCCGCATACCTAAAGTAAAGGAAAATGGATAAATCGTGTGCGGTAAAAAGAAACAAATAAACAATTAATTAGCACATTTTAGAAAAAATACTATGGGGGAAATCGCGACATCAGACAGACAGATAACATTATTTTACAGCTCTAATTCAACTAGGGCAAAACAAACCTTGGCCTATGCTAAAGCAGAGGGATTGGCCATTCAAGAAATCGACATCTTAAAAACAACATTAACTGGAACTCAAATTGTAGAACTTGCAGACCGCTTACATATGGAAGTGGCTGACTTGGTAAATCAAGAACACCCGTCCTATAAAAAACATTTCGAGCATCACGATTTTTCTACAGACGATTGGATAAAGATGATACGGCACAATCCCGAAATTATGAAGCAACCTATAGCCTTGCGTGGTGATATCACTATTTTGGTTGATACCCCTACAGATATCATTAAGATATGAAGGTGTAGCAATATAACTTATTCAGTTTTTAGTTTGCTTCATAGATAGTATCCACCCATTACTTCACTAAATTCTTTATTTTTTTGTCCTCCTGATATTTATCATGGTAAATTTCTAAAATTTTAAATAATTTTGAATTCCTCTTTAAAAAAGAAGAAAAATTATATCATAACAAGTTTAAATTTTCAAGTGTCCAGATTTGATTAAGGACATTTTAAAGCACTACAATGGTCTCACAAGTTTAATGGGAGAATTTTGGGATACATATAATTAATACAATTGTAGAGTAATAAGCTGACAAGGCAAGTACCGTTGAAGTTGTACTTTCTTCTAAAACAAAAGAACACATTGCTTTTGGTAGTACCATCACAGAACAATGCGCTAGGATGTCTTGCTTTGTACGTAAACGATGCATTAATATTAGGAGCTAATTCTGAAGAAATTGTAGCGACTATTGAAGTGGACATCATCATGGATGGAGGCCCGGAGTTGATACACTGTTCTAAGGCGTTGAGCCAATTGTTAGTGCTAGGAAAAACTAATAATAGAATTAAAAAACAAAATATCATGAAAGAAGTAATTTACAATTCAACCCTGCATTTTGAGCACGAACATTGGAAGTCTGAACTTGCCTTTTGGAAAGATGAGTTAAAATCATTTAAGAATAGGTTAGGCGAATTGGTTACCCGCTGGACGGATAAAGAAGTACTTGCCCAACTGGAACACTACCAGAACGAATTTATCCTTCATGGCGGCGTAATTGAAGATTTGCAAGAAACCATTGAAAAACATGAGCTAAATATTGCAGGACATAGCCAAACAGGCAAAGTATCAATGGATGTTGCTATGGTTAAAATACACTTAGAATTCAGAAATAAAATGGAGGACCAACGGCAGATATATGCTGACCTTAAAAAAGAATTTTTCCGTTTTCTTTCAAAATATATGTAAGAAGACCTATCGGTTATGGCTGTTATAAAACTTCTAAATCAAAAAGAACTTAAAAGGTATGATACCCTGTTCAACGTCCTCGCCAAGTATGGTTTTGAGGACGTTTTGGTGAATAGCGGCAATAAAGAAGTGACACCTAAGAGCTATCTAAATGATTACCCCGATACCAATGCTGAAAAGAGTTTCTCCTTTTTAAAGTATGAACCTACTCGCATGGTTTTGGACGAACTGGGGCCAAGCTATGTAATACTTGGTCAAGTTTTTAGCAATCGGGAGGATATGTTTCTTTCATAATTAACTAAAAGAAATACATGGACGCATATCAAGGGATGAATGAATTAATGGGCACCTATATTTTAGGAGTGCTCATTAGTATGGGTATAGGTCTTATACTAGGGTTGGAACGAGAATACGACAAACTTAAGGATCAAGGATTCGCTGGTATCCGTACCTTTCCCATCGTTGCCATCTTGGGCTTTTCTTTAGGAAACCTTACGGAAAAATTTACACCTTGGCTATTGATTGTAAGTTTAGGTGCCTTCATTTTATTTTTGGCGTTTAATCACTTTTTTCAGAAACAGGAGGAATATGGAAAAGGTCTGACCACCAATTTGGCCCTAATTGCCACGTTTGTTTTGGGAGTAATGGTTTCAGCACAATATTATAGAGATGCTGTTGCTACAGCCGTGATTATCGTTACTCTACTTTCCTTAAAGACGAGGTTTCGTATGGTCATCAGTAACATCACCTCCGAAGAACTATTTGCATTTATTAAATTCTCGATAATCGCTCTTTTGATATTGCCTTTTTTACCTAACAAAACCTATGGCCCTAATGATTTATTGAACCCGTTTGAAATCGGTTCCATTATCGTAATTGTATCTTTTTTAAACTTCATTGGTTATTTACTAGTCAAATATGTAGGTTCTAAAAAAGGGATTTTGCTAACGGCAATTCTTGGCGGTTTAATATCAAGCACCGCAGTAACTTGGAGCTATGCCTCTAGAAGTGTGGAATCTTCAGAACTCTCCAGAAAATATGCTGCAGGAATCATCATTGCCTCTGCCATCATGTTTCCGAGACTTGCCCTCTTAGCCTATATCTTCAATAATGCCCTTTTGACCTATCTGGCACTCCCTTTTTGTGTGTTGACATTGGTCTGCTTGGTTGTCTCTTTGCTATTGATAAAGCGCGATACCAATAAACCTGATACAAATATTAAACTGGGCAACCCCATGAATCTGCTTAATGCCATTGGGTTCGGAGTCATTTATATAGTGATCCTTTTTGCCGTTTTTTATAGCAACGAATTTTTCGGGGAAAGTGGATTGTATTATTCCGCTCTAATTGCAGGTCTGGCAGATACCGATGCCATTACCATAAGTATGGCTAAATTTTCTTTGGATGGTGAAAAACTAAAAGTTGCCTCTTCGGTCATAATTGCCGCAATTATGAGCAATATGTTAGTGAAGTTGGGTATTACTATCTTTAAGGGGTCTAAAACTGCCGGGAAGTTCGTGGGTTATACGTTTGGAGGCGTTATCTTGATCGGAATCATATATATTTTGATACTCCGATAATCTATATAGCAAATTATCCTTTCTTTCAACTATAAAGTATTGGCCTGGGGTTTTTAATACAAGAGTTGGATTATTCTATAATTTCGTAGTCAATACTTAGTTTTCGCAATGCTCTTAAAGCAGAACCAGAGTTTTTATCTTCCACATCAATATCTACAGCGTCCCCTTCTAAGAGTATATCTGTAAGTTCATTTGACAAGGATTCATTAATATTAGATGAAATTTCTACAATACATTTGGCTATTGCTCTTCTATCTGGTCTCTGAGCATCACAAGACAATAAGTTTAACTTCATAATAGTAATTTATTAATGTAATGTACTGGAGATGAAATACCTATGGATTACACGTACACCATAATTGATTTTAACACCCTACAACATTGAAATATAAGTCATTAATGGATTATCTTTTTTTGTAGTTGAAATTGAATTATCCTTTATTTGAACTTTAGTATTAAATGAGTTCGTTACTAATGAAGCTTTGGGGATAACTACGTTTTTACTTTGACTTTTTCAATCTCTTTTCTTGTTTCTTTTCTTTGGCAGTTTTTTCCGGTGCTTTCTTTACATTTTTCTTTGCGTCTTGACCTTTTCCCATAATAATAGTATTTAATGATTAGTTTAATTTTTTATTCTCAAGTAAAAGTTAGTCATTTAATTCGACGTTACGAATTATGACCTAGTGTCCTAATTCATCCTTTTATTTGAACAATATAAGCTTTGGTCCCTTAATGTCAGCCTAGCGCTGGCTACTTTTTTTTATAAAACTAAAAGCTTACCGCTAATTATTTTTGGAAATCAAAAGAAATCCAGTCCGCATGTCCAATATAGCGTAGTTCATTTTCAGGATTTTTGAATACAAGATAAATGGTCTCCTTTTCTAGGGTTGGTTTTACAGGAATTTCATAATAAACTGTTTCTGCCTCTCCCAAATAACTTAGCGTTTGCTTGCCGATAATAGGACCGTCAAGACTCCCTTGTCTAATTTCTAAAACGCCTTTGTACTCATAGTTGCCAGCATAGAAGGCTGCGTACTTTAGGTTACGGAGATTTTTGAGATTCACATTATCGAACCTTAAATACGCATTATGTAAGAGGCCTCCAACAATTTTTGCTGAATTCGCACTCCAGGTGTTTGTTCCCTCACTAATTTCATTAGCATCTTCAGCCTGAATTTTTTGACTGCGAAAAACAAATTGCCCTTGGGTGTTCAACTCTGATTCCAATTGCCCTGGGTTTCCTTTATCCCTATAGGATGCCATGAGCACATATGTGCCCTCGCCCTTTTTAGAAGTGTGCTTATTGAAGGTTAATGTACCTTCTAACGATAGTGATTTTTGACCTGCTTTTTTATTAGGTTTTAAGCTGAGAATATAATCAACAATTTGAGTTACCTCTTCCACGTTCAATTGCGGATGCGCAGCCATGGCACCTTCGCCCCAAACACCACCGCCACCTTTAATAATTTTCGAAACCAGATAACCGGTATCGGCTTTTCCATATCTCTCAGCGATATCGGTATAACTAGGGCCGTTTACCTTTTCCTTATTAGCATGGCAAGCCTTACAATCCGAAGACTCTATTATTTTTTTTCCTTCGGGAATGACATTTCTTTGATGCCCTATAGTTGCTTTTACCATATCCTTACCTTCAGGTATATAATCAAAGGTCACTTTAACGTTTTCCGCGTTAATGGTGTTGTCTAAAGTAGTACCATCCTGTTTATCGGTGACTATAATCTTATAGTCTATTTTTTTGCCATACCAATAAGTCGAATCATTTTCGGTAACTTTAATAGAGAGGGTAGGAGCGTCGTTACCTACCATAATCTTCGTATTGGCAGTGGTTGAATTTCCTTTAGTATCGGATACCTTCAGTCGAACGGTATAGATACCGTCATCTTTAAATATAAATTCAGGATTTTCTTCGGAAGACTGCATTGTATCGTCTGTGAAAAACCATTCATAGCGCAGTGCATCGCCATCATAGTCTAAAGATTTGTTTCCTGAGAATTGCACGGTCAATGGTGCAGCTCCAACGATTTTATCCTTCTCTATTTTAGCAATGGGACTTCTATTACCAGGTAAATAGGAAATACTACTCAGACGGGCGTCTAAGTTTTGTGAATTCCATTTTTGACCATATTCCAAAACATACATTTTTCCATCAGAACCGAAAATCATATCCATTGGGTGTGAGAATTCTGTGCTGGGCATAAAGGCATCTGCTTTGACATAGTTTTGATTTTCATCCATACTAATCACATACACCCAATCGCGCATCCATTCGTATACGAATAGTTTACCTTCAAAATAGTTAGGAAATGGTACTTGGGCATTGGGACTGTCTGAAGCTCGGTACACTGGCCCCGCCATAGGGTTAATGCCACCATCGCCCATCCAAGGGAATTCTTCAGAACGATAATAGGTCATGGGTATCATCGACTTTTGCGCTGGTGGTAACTTCTGAATTCCTGTATTGTTAGGTGAATTGTTTACTAAATTATTAGGATCGAACTTTTCTCCCGCGGTTTCTGTGGAAAAATCGAAATCGTTGTACGGCTCATTATAGCCTCGGGTATATGGCCATCCCCAAAACCCCGCTTTTCGTGCCTGGTCGTATTCACCCATACCACTTGGGCCACGATTTGGATCGGACTTTCCGGCATCTGGGCCCACATCACCCCAGTATAGGTAACCTGTCTTACTGTCAACGGAATGCCTAAACGGATTACGATTGCCCATCACATAGATTTCAGGTCTAGTTTTCGGAGTTCCTTCAGGAAAAAGATTGCCCTCGGGAATAGCATAAGTACCGTCTGCTTGCGGTGAAATACGTAGTATCTTTCCACGGAGATCATTTGCGTTTGCTGCTGATTTTTGGGCATCCCAAGCTTTTCTGCCTTCGCGCTCATCAATAGGAGCAAAGCCAGACGATTCGAACGGGTTTGTATTGTCACCCAAGGCAATGAAAAGATTGCCATTAGGGCCAAATTCTAAAGCGCCACCACTATGACAACAATGGCGATCGGTGGGTATGGTCAGTAAGATTTTTTCAGAACTTAAATCAAGTTTAGTATCGATTAGATTAAACCTCGAAACATGCTGTTGCGAAATTTCACCAGCCTTTGAATAAAAGAGATAAATCCAGTTATTTTCTTTGTAATCAGGATCCACAGCTAGCCCAAGAAGTCCGTCTTCATTTCCATAGAACAAGTTTAATTGGGCAATAGTCTCGGTTTGCTCCGTTTCGAAATCAAAAAGCTTCAAAAGGCCTCTCCGTTCAACGAACAAAATACCCTTACCAGGAATTTCATCAAGTTCCATAGGTTCGTTTAGGTTAAAATCGAGCACCTTTTTTACAAAACGATCTTCTGGTGGTACGCGATCTGTTTTCGCTAAACTATAGTCTAATTTGCCGGTACCTATTGCGTATTGTATACCTCCCTTTAGATGCGCCAAAAATTTAGCGTTCTCGAAAGTTTCATCCGTATGACCCATCTCGGTATAGAATGCACGACCCCCATCGTAGTCATGATACCATGAAATAGGATGGTTGTTCTCATTAGTTCCGCCTTCATAACTCGTCTCATCAATAGTTATAAGAACATTTATATCAGGGTTTATATTTCTAAAATTATACCACTCGTCGCTCTTTACCCAGACTGAATCTAGATGTTTTGATGCTGGATGGTTTGTGTCTAAAATTTGAAGCTCTGCTTCTTGTATCCTCGGATGACTATCAAAAACTGCACCGACCAACTTGCTATACCATGGCCAATCGTATTCGGTATCTGTAGCGGCATGTATTCCCACAAAACCTCCCCCTGCTTGAATATAGCGTTCGAAATCTGCCTGTTGTACATCGTTCAGAATGTCTTTGGTGGTATTCAGAAAAACAACAGTTGCATACTGTTTTAAAGAATCTTCTACAAAGTACCTAGCGTCTTCGGTGGCGATTACTTTAAATTCGTTTTCAACTCCCATTTTTTGAAGCGCTGAAATTCCTGCTTCAATAGAACCATGCCTGAAACCTAAAGTCTTGCTGAAAACCAATATTTCTTTTTCTTTGGTGGTGCATGATATGACGGACAAAGCGGTTACAATACAAAGAAAACCTTTCTTTAAAATTTTGAAATAAGAAAAGTGTTTGTTGGAAGTTGTTGGCATAATGGGAATTTAAAATTGAAGTTGTAAGCTATCTCTTTAGTGCAACTGCTTGTTTTTTGAGTAGCTTTTGAAATAACCCTACTATTTTTTCTTGGAAGGCCTCCGGTATTCGACCACCAATAATCCATTCATTTACGACCCATTTTCTATCATTGACATTGAACTCCTTTCTAAGACAGGCTATAGCCTCTTCCTTAGTAGAATCGTTCATTTGTTTGAATAAGCGCTTAATATTCTCGGTCATAGCTGGTTTTGGTAGCTGCTAAAAATACTCGAAAACTAGTTCGAAAAAAAATTATATTCGATGTAAGTACAATTATTCTCCTAGTGTTGAGTAGAATTTTTATGGAACATTATGACAATCCATTATTTGAAAGTTACTAATGTCTGGCTATGTAGTCTGTATCCCAAACGGTACACACGTATATAGTCTTTTGCCATATGTTGTATATCATAAAGTCGCTTACCATGTGCCAGCAGGAGAAAATAAAAAGTCAGTAGGATTATCAACGTCGTATAAATACTGATACCCTTTAGTTTCTTTATTACAGAATGGCTCTAAAAGTTTTAACATAGTAGTATAACTCCCTAATGTTAGAGCACAATAAAAAGTTTTATTGTCACTACTAAGTATTCCTTCATCTGTTTTAAAAAGTCCAAGAATTAAGTTGCAATTACGCTTTTCTATAAAATCAACTTGTGATAAATCTAGTTTCTGCTTTTTAGTTACAATTGTATCTTTAATTAAGTCTCTGAATTTAATACCTTGAGCTTTATCAAAGTTGTATAATCTAACAACGTTTTCGCCAAATTCATTTATATTTTCTATGTAGTCTAGTTCCATTCAGTTCGTGTTAGATAAATACCAGGGCAAGCTCTTTTGTAAGAAACGCAGCTTCTTTAGATTTCAAAATTACCTATTTTACGCTTACTTTATTCGGTTTGTGCTTAAAATCCCTGTATTAGCGAAAAGCCCTTAATTGCTATATTTTTTATAACATACTATGGCTTTTTTAGCTTCTATTCGTATTCGTTTATTTTTGACTCTAAGCGGTTATTTAAATAGGAGTTTTTACCACTCAAACTAGTTGAGATAAGTTCAGTTTCTTTACAGTATTTAGCAATCAATCATGCTATTTAGTTTGGAGGGGAGGATTTCATTTTTTGTAAGTGTCTGTATTGCTTTAGCTTTTGATTCTCCGAATTGATTTTTAATTTCGTTAAATTCGGTGTTAGTGTCTTCTATAGTATCGTTTGTAATACGGCCGAAATACGAGAAGTACAGCTACAATCAAGATACTTAAGGAATTAAGGAATAAGTCCTACAAAGACTACTGTGATGGGTATGGCATATGGTGCTCCTTTTGGACTAGCACCCGTGGGTCTGCAAGGTTTAATGTGGTCAAATTCTCCAGAGATTTTGGCAAAATCGGCCTATAAGAATAATATCCCTTTTATATTGAGTACCATTACCACAAGGAACATTGAGCGTGCCAGTGAATTAACCGAAGGTAATGCATGGTTTCAATTATATAACCTAGTGAAAGGGTAGCCGTTTTGCCAAAACACCTAGTAAAAACTAGGCTATATAGACCTAGCCAGTCTTCAGTTGTAGGGTTGGAAATAATAAATAGCTTAATTCAAGTGAAAACAAAGTTTTTAAATCAATAAAAAACGTACTCGAATAGCGCTATTTTCTGAATAGGAAAGAATATTGGAAATAGTATCTTTACCTTAAATGGGAAAGCAAGTTTTTAAATAAATAACAGATAAATGAAGAAAGTAGTAACCTTTGGAGAAATTATGCTCCGTTTGTCTCCCCCAGGATTTTTAAGATTTTCCCAAACTAATAGTTTTGATGTAGTTTACGGGGGTGGCGAATCTAACGTTGCTGTTTCCTTAGCTAACTATGGTGTTCCAGTTGAATTTGTAACACGTTTACCAAAAAATGATATAGGTGATTGTGCGCTGATGGAAATGCGTAAACGTAATGTTGGTTCCCAACATATCGTTTACGGTGGAGATCGTTTGGGCATTTACTTTTTAGAGACAGGAGCTGTAAGCCGAGGTAGTAAAGTGGTTTACGACCGTGCACATTCTGCTATTGCAGAAATTGAACCAGGAATGATAGACTGGAAAACTGTTTTCAAAGGTGTAGAATGGTTTCATTGGACGGGTATTACGCCTGCCATTTCACAAGGAGCTGCAGATGCGTGTTTGGAGGCGGTTAAAGTCGCTAGTGAAATGGGTGTAACTGTATCAACTGATTTAAACTATCGTGCTAAACTTTGGAATTATGGCGGAGATAGGGAGGCTATCATGACCGAACTTACCTCATATTGTGATATTATTTTAGGTAATGAAGAAGACGCTGAAAAACATTTTGATATTAAGCCAGAAGGTTTAGATATTACCACACAGGGAGAACTTGTTAAGGCGGATGCCTTTCTATCTGTTTGTGAGCAGATGATGCGGAAATTTCCTCGAGCAAAAAAAATAATTACTACCCTTAGGGGTTCTATATCTGCTTCTCACAATAGTTGGGCAGGTGTTTTGTACGACGGTAAAACTATGCTTAAATCACCTTCCTATCAGATTACCGATATTGTAGATCGCGTTGGTGGAGGGGATTCTTTTATGGGCGGATTAATTTATGGTCTTCTTAAGTATCCTGAAAATGACCAGCATGCACTTAATTTTGCAGTAGCTGCTTCTTGCTTAAAGCATACCATTAAGGGTGATGCAAACTTAGCGACCGTAGCTGAGGTAGAAAAATTAATGGGAGGCGATGCCTCTGGAAGAGTAGCGAGATAAACGATTTATTTTTTAAATTTAATGAGTACTGGGCTAGTTCACTGCCCCGGTATTTTTAAACATAAAAGTATGGCACAATATACACGAATTGAAGTGGCTTCGGTGATGAAGGACAACGGCATGGTACCTTTATTTTATCATTCAGATATTGCATTGGGAAAAAAAGTTTTGAAAGCTTGTTATGATGGTGGTTCACGCTTAATGGAATTTACCGCTCGGGGCGATTTTGCTTTCGAAGTGTTTTCAGAACTCAATAAGTACGCTATCAAGGAATTACCCGGAATGATACTAGGTGTTGGCTCTATAACGGATGCCGCAGCCGCCAGTATGTTCATGCAAATGGGTGCAAACTTTATCGTTACGCCATCCCTGAGAGAAGATATTGCGATTGCCTGTAATAGACGTAAAGTATTATGGTCTCCAGGTTGCGGCTCATTAACCGAAATAAATAGGGCAGAAGAGCTAGGCTGTGAGATTGTAAAACTTTTTCCTGGGTCAACGTATGGGCCGGGTTTTGTGAAAGCCATACGAGGACCACAACCATGGACTAGTGTTATGCCTACCGGTGGTGTAACTACGGAAGCGTCTAATTTAAAGGGATGGTTTGATGCCGGAGTAACCTGTGTGGGCATGGGCTCTCAATTAATTAGTAAAGCTATCTTAGATAACAAAGATTATGATGGTTTGCAGAAAAGAGTTGCAGATACCTTGGCGCTTATCAAGACATTACGCTCTTAAATTTTGAATATGAAGACATTTATAACGGATGATTTTTTGTTGCAGAGTCCATTTGCAAAAAAAATGTACCACGATTATGCTAAGGAACTTCCCATTATAGATTATCATAACCATCTTCCACCTGATGAGATTGCTCAAAATCGTGTTTTTGACAACATTACACAAGTTTGGTTAGCGGGAGATCATTATAAATGGCGGGCTATGCGTGCTTTAGGTATTGATGAGAAATATATTACCGGTAACGCTTCGGACAAAGAGAAATTTTTAAAATGGGCAGAGACCGTACCGTATACGGTTAGAAATCCTTTATATCATTGGACTCATTTAGAATTACAACGTTATTTTGGAATAGATGAGCTTTTGTCTCCGGCTAATGCCGAAGCCATTTACGAGCTTACTTCTGAAAAATTACAACAGTCTTCCCATCATACGGTAGGCTTGCTGGCTAAGAAAAATGTAGAATTTCTTTGTACTACAGATGACCCTTTAGACAGTTTGGACCACCATAAGAACATTGCCCAAAACGATACCGTTACCAAAGTGTTTCCCACTTTTCGACCAGATAAGGCTTTTGCTGTAGAGGACACCGTAGCTTACGGGTCTTATATTAAAAAGTTGGAGGCTGTTACGGGAATTGACATCAACACGTATACTAAGTTATTACTGGCCTTGGAGAATAGAATCAGTTATTTTCATGAAATAGGAGGAAGACTCGCAGATCATGGTTTGGAGCAATTATATTATACGGAGAAGGATAATTTTAATTGTGATGTGTTATTTCAAAAAGCGAGAGAACAGAAAACCTTATCGCCTCAGGAAGTATCTTTTTTCAAAGCAAAAACCTTGCTTTTTCTGTGTAGAGCGTATCATAAAAAAGGATGGACGCAGCAGTTTCATTTGGGGGCCATCAGAAATAACAATAAAAGACTTTTATCAAGTTTGGGCCCTGATACCGGATTCGATTCTATGGGTGATTTTTCTCAGGCAAGGTCACTAAGTAGTTTCTTGAACGATTTGGATAGTACTAATGAGTTGACCAAAACAATTCTATACAATCTAAATCCTCGTGATAATGAGGTGTTTGCTTCTATGGCTGGGAATTTTAACGATGGAAGTATTAGAGGTAAAGTTCAATTTGGCTCTGCGTGGTGGTTCTTAGACCAGAAAGATGGAATGGAAAAGCAACTCAACACCTTATCTAATATGGGGCTATTAAGTTGCTTTGTAGGAATGTTGACCGATTCTAGAAGCTTTCTCTCCTTTCCAAGACATGAGTATTTTAGACGAATTCTATGTAACCTTATTGGGAGAGATGTGACCAACGGAGAACTTCCTGCCGACGAAAAATGGTTGGGAAAAATCGTTAGTGATATTTGTTATCATAATGCTAAAAACTACTTTGGTTTATAACCGTAATTAATTTTTACTGTCTGCTTAACTTTTATAAACCAAATTGTCTTGGTAGCCAAAGGCTTAGTTCTGGAAAATAAGTGACCAAAAACAAGGCGAAAATCATTGCTATAAATAGGGGTAATAATGGTTTTATCACTTTCTCAATAGAGGTTTTAGCAATGCCAACACCTACAAATAGTACCGAACCTACGGGTGGTGTGCAAAGTCCTATACAAAGATTAAGTACCATAATGATTCCAAAATGTACCGGGTCTAATCCTAGCGCGGTTACCACAGGTAAAAAAATAGGAGTGAAAATAAGTACTGCGGGAGTCATATCCATAAATATGCCCACAAAGAGCAGTAGTAGGTTTATGATTAATAGTATTACAATAGGATTATCACTTAATGACAGTAACCCAGAGCTAATTTCTTGTGGAATATTTTCATAACTTAATGCCCAAGACATACTCATAGATGCCCCTATCAATAACATTACGATAGCCGTGGTTGCCGCAGAATCTAATAAAATTTGAGGCATTTTTGGGAAGGTTATTTCTTTGTAAATCAACCCTAGTAAAAAACTGTACAGCACTGCGATAGCAGAAGCCTCCGTAGCGGTAAAAATACCAGTAATGATTCCTCCGATAACTACAACCAACATAAACAAGCTTGGTAAGGCTTCTATGAAGGTTTTTAAAATCTCTCTTATAGTACTTTTTTTACCCACTTTATAGCCCTTTTTCTTTGCCCAAAAGGATGCCACTATCATTAAAAAGAGACCGGTAAGAATACCAGGAATATAGCCTGCCAAAAACAGGGCAGCGATTGAAGCGCCACCACTAGCAAGGGAATAAACTATAAGGACATTACTAGGTGGAATCACTAGTCCAGTGGTGGCTGCGGTAATATTTACTGCTGCACCAAACTCTCTAGAGTACCCTTCTTTTTCCATTTCTGGACCTAGAATGCTACCCATTGCAGAAGCGGCAGCCATAGCGGAACCAGCAATGGCTCCCATTAACATGGCAGAGATAATGTTAATTAAGGCAAGGCCACCCGGTAGCGAGCCTACCAAGGTTTTAGCAAAGGCAATAAGCCGATGTGCAATTCCTCCTTTGTTCATTAATTCTCCGGATAGTATAAATAGGGGTATGGCTAGTAGTGCAAAACTGTCCAGCCCGGTACCAATCCGTTGCGAAATTGTTGTAGCTGCAGGTATAATAGGAATACTTACCATTAGGGTTAGCAACGATGAAATTGCAATACTCCATGCCACTGGAGTCCCAATAGCCAGCAGGCATATAAAACTAAGAACTAAAACGAGTATAGGTATATATTCCATGAGCTATTATTTCTTTAAAATATCTGAAAGCTTATAGTAGATAATGAGTAGGCCGCTAATGGGTATGACCATATAAACGACGGCCAATGGTACTTGTAGTGCTGGAGAATTTTGACCCAGTACAAAGGTGATATACACCAATCTTGAACCACCTATGACCATAGCTAATAAACAGAATAAAATAATTAATAGTCTAACTATTAGTAATAAACGATCCTGCGCTAGCTTATTTAACCGTTTAGGGAGTACGTCAATGGCAACATGCATATTTTTGCCGGAAACATAGGCAGCACCTAATATTCCTACCCATATCATAAGGTAACGTGCGAGTTCATCCGTAAATGAACTTGGAGAACCCAAGATAAAACGACTAGCAACTTGCCACAACACATTTAGGACCATAATGGCCATAATTATTACCAGAATATTGGCAAGCACCTTATCAATGGTTTTTCGTAATTGCATTCCTTTGGTTTTTGGTTAATTGGTAGCCCGTATGTCCTTTATCAATTTGTAAAAAGATTCGTCTTCCTTATACTTATCAAAAGAATCTTTGATTTTATCTGAGAATAGGGTCTTGTCTGGTCGTATAATTTGAACACCTGCTTTTTCCACAGCTTCTAAAGCTTCGTTTTCAGCTTCTAACCAAAGTTTACGTTGGTACACGACAGATATTTCAACAGCTTGATTTAACCAACCTTGCTCTTCTTCTGTAAGTTTGTCCCATAATTGTGTTCCTGCTAATAGCACATCCGGCAGTACCGTGTGTTCATCAAGGGTATAGTACTTAGCTACTTCATAGTGCCCTGAAAGATAAAAACTTGGAGGATTATTCTCCGCACCGTCTACAACGCCCTGCTGCAGTGCCGTATAAAGTTCTCCCCAAGAAATTGGTGTTGGCGATCCACCGAGATCCCGAACCATATCCATTGCGGTAACACTCTCCATTACCCGTATTTTTTGGCCTTCTAAGTCGGCGGGACTATTCACTGGTTTGTCTTTGGTGTAAAAACTGCGGCTACCAGCATCGTAGTAGCCCAAGCCTTTTAGCCAATATTTTTCGCCGTCATTGAGTAAAGCCTTACCAATTGGCCCATCCAACACTTTAAAAGAATGTTCCCTGTCGCGAAATAAAAACGGAAGACCTAAAACTCTCATGTTGGGAGCGAAATTTTCTAAAACACCAACAGAAACCTTTGTCATATCTAAGCTCCCTATTTGTAATAATTCCAGACACTGGCGTTCTGTACCTAGTTGTTGACTGGGATAAATCTCTAGTTTCAATTTCCCATCGGAAAGTTTATCTACATCTTCCCCCATTTTCACCATGGCCTTGTGAACAGAATGGCTCACATCCAACCCATGGCCCAGGCGAATGGTTTTGGAACCTTCTGTCTCGGCGCAAGAACATAAGATACCGGCTATAAAAACAAGCATAAAAAAGTTTTTGAAATTCATTTCGCTCAGCATTTTAGGAGGTTATTGATTTTCTTATTCCAAGTTCTAAACCTCTTAACTCGGCAAGGCCTCTTAAACGGCCAATACCGGAATATCCGGGATTAGTTTTTTTACGAAGATCATCTAACATTTTATGTCCATGGTCTGGCCTCATGGGCATACGGAGGTCTTTTCTTCCAGCTACCTTACGCTTTTCTTGTTCTTTTACCAAAGCTTTCATTACGTCATACATATTTACATCGCCTTCTAAATGATTGGCTTCATGGAAATTGCCATTAGCATCGCGTTGAGTGCTGCGTAAATGTATGAAATGAATACGATTACCTAAACGGGTTATCATGCCAGTAAGGTCGTTATCTTCAAGCACACCAAAAGAGCCTGTACAAAAGGTAAGTCCGTTGTTAGGACTATCCACAGCGGCATATAGTTCCAAGATATCTTTTTCCGTACTCACTACCCGTGGTAATCCTAAAATTGGATATGGAGGGTCATCTGGGTGGATGCACATTAGAACTCCGGCTTTCTCGGCCGCAGGAATAATTTGGCTTAAAAACGCGAACAAGTGTTTTTTAAGTTCCGCTGGCCCTACCTTCTCATAGGTTGCTAAAATCGTATTGAACTCTTTCAATGAATACCCTTCTTCCGCGCCAGGAAGTCCTGCGATGATATTGTTCGACAATTGCTGTTTTTGGGCATCGGTTAAATTCTCAAAATACGTTTTGGCGGTTTGTTGCTGTTTCTCTGTATACGTATCTGTAGCTCCTGGTCTTTTTAATAAAAATAATTCAAAGGCAGCAAGCGCAGCTGCTTCAAATCGGAGTGCGGTAGAACCGTCTTCCATTTCGTAATCAAGCTTAGTGCGGGTCCAATCTAGAATAGGCATAAAATTGTAACATACAATATCAATGTCACATTCGCCTAAATTAGAAAGTGTTTGCTTGTAATTTTCTATGAAAGTTAAATAGCCTTCTGCCTGTGTTTTAATAGTTTCATGAATAGGTACACTCTCTACAACAGACCATGTAAGACCGGCTGCTTCTATTACTGCTTTTCTCTTTTTTATTTCGGTAACAGGCCATACTTGTCCGTTAGGAATATGATGTAGCGCAGAAACTATGCCCGTAGCTCCTGATTGTCTTATATCAGAAAGAGAAACAGGGTCGTTAGGACCATACCATCTCCAAGTTTGTTCCAAAGTTATACTCATTTGGTCTTCTGATTTTTAGTTATATCTGTTATAATCCACTTTTTATTTTGGTGCGCAACATATACTTTAGCTCTGCTACTTTTTTAGGATTTTTATCCGCAATATTTCGTTTTTCTTTTTCGGCGGACTCATAATCGTACAGTTCCATAAATTCATCATCATGTGCAATTAGTCTGTATCTAGGTACACGTATAGTCTGTGCCTTTTGCAGATAGGATACGGCTGCATGTCCAGATTGTATCGGATTTTCTAACATAGAAATTAAGGAGCTGCCTTGACTAAATTCAGCTTTAGGAAGTCCTGTCAAATCACATAATGTGGGGAATATATCCAAAGTTTCCACAATACCCGTTGCTTTTTCACCAGGTTTAATTAATCCCGGCGTATATACAATCAAAGGGGATCGTAATGCCGTATCAAAAAGGTTGTGTTTGCCCCAAATACCGTGCTCTCCTAAATTCCATCCATGGTCTCCCCAAAGCACCACAATAGTGTTCTTGTGTGCACCGGTCTCTTCCAATTTTTTTAGGATACGGCCCACTTGTGCATCCGCATAGCTTACACAAGCAGCATAATATTTACGTAATTCCAAGGCGAAATGAGTATCCTTAAATACATCTTTATCCCATAGATTATACTGCATCATTTCGCCGGACGGATGCCACGTACTTTTTCCTTGCGGTTTGTTCGGGTATGGATTTTCTGGAAAAACTACGTTGTCATAAAGATCAAGATATTTTTTAGGGGCTCCAAAAGGCAAATGTGGTTTTATGATGCCTACTGCAAGAAAGAATGGGTTGTCAGGAGTCGCGGTTAAGGTTTCCAGTTCCGTTAAGGCTTGTTCTATAATAAGGTCGTCTGGATAGGTGTCGCTAGTATCGGGTGCTGCTTCATAAACGTCCATTGTGCCTTTTTCTTTACTTCTTATACTACCATTTGCCAAACCGTGCATAGCGCCACGGGGATGTTGCCAAGGGCCAACAGGCATGAGGTTGCGATGCCACGCGTTGGGCATTTCAATTACTTGTTCATCGTTCCAATCCATTCCGCCTAGTCCACCGGGGTGATGTGATACTTTACCTACGGAAACAGTGGTGTATCCATGCTTTTTGAACCACTCTGGCATAGTAGGGTGTGTGTCGGTGTTGGCTTTCGTTATGAGTTTGGCACGTTGGAAAAGGGCATTGTTGCCAGCAGGTCCGTAGGTCCCGGTCAATAATGTATATCTAGAAGGTCCACAGCTAGGTGCGTTTACAAAATGATTAAGAAAAGGACGTCCTTTTTGGGCTAGTTGATCAATGTTAGGAGATTGTATATGCTCCGCGCCAAAGGAAGCTAACTCAGGGCGCAGGTCATCGATACAAATCAAAAGAATATTTTTTGATTTTTTGGATTGTGCGTAGGCATTTATTCCTATTATCAATAGGGATAGTATAAAGATGAAACTCCTGTTTTTCATGTTGTCTTTTAAATCAAAAATAGCCTTAAAGCCCTCCTTTGTATTTTTTAAATCTTCAATCTCCAGCTACGAATTACTTGTAGTACCCAAAGGATGATTACAGGCATCATTTACTACGTTGTTGCAAGCACCCAATTTTGATTTTTTTTAGCGACTACATGGGAAGCGTTATTCAACACATTGGCCACTAAACGAATAGCTGTTCCGCCAAATGTATTTAAGTCATCCGAAACCCGCTGGATAGCTTCTTTTTTTAAATCTAGTACCGTAACCTTAAATCTCCATTTGGCAAAGACTATAGCCAAGATGCTACAAAGTGCTCCTCCGGCTCCTGTCAAAATAACTACTTTTTTATGCAACAATTACTATTTGCGCAAAATAGTTAAGGTCCACCATACAGCATCATCATTACCTTAATTTAAAATTTATATCAGCCAATAGGCTACCCAAATAATAAGGTGGAATTGCTGTAATCGCGTTAATTTAAGAAGTTATAAAATCAGTACATACGCTAAATATAGGTATCTTATCTTCTATGGTTTTATTGGTTTCAAATAACCCAGCTTTCAATTCTAAAGATAATAGTTATGTTGAATATACCAAAAGGGCTTCAATGAACAATCCACTATGCATTTTTGTCCTAATAGAATAACAACTGAGGTGTGGCTTGGTTAGGCAGTGCTATCCTGATTTGTACCGCTTTTGATGGTAAGTAAATGTATATATAAGAATATCTTTTCTATAAAGAGCAACAGCAAATCTATAGGTAAGTAGATATTCTTATTTTTACAGCTATGCGTCTTTAACGGTTACCGGTTTCAACCGAATATAGCCAAGCGCATCTAATAGCTTTATGATTAAATAAGTAATATCAATCTCGTACCATTTTACACCAAAATTTGCTCTACTTGCATGTTTGTGATGATTATTATGATACCCTTCACCCATCATTAAAAAATCAAAACGAAAGAGGTTTTTACTAGTGTTTTTCATCTTATAATTAGCATAGCCGTAGATATGACCAAACCAGTTAATTATCACACCATGAATAGGTGCCATTAGGAAGGTTACTGGTAATAATAACCATTGCCAAGAAGCTGTTGCAAAGTAGACAAAGAATAAAATATAAAATATAATCCAAAGTAACCTAGAAAATCGAGAGCTGGCGAACGCGTCAAATTTTGCCCATTGCGGAACGTTTTTTGTAAAACGCGAATCAATTTGTACCCTTTGTTTATTAATATCTTGATAGATTGTTTTTGTTTTCCACATCATAGCAAAAAGGTTGGCGTCATGAGAAGGAGAATGCGGGTCGTCTTTAGTATCTGTATAGGCATGGTGCATACGATGCATAATTCCATAACCATAAGCGCTTAAATAACTAGCGCCCTGAAAAACCCAAGTCAAAATAAAAGTAAGACGCTCCATTCCCTTAGACATTGTAAATACCTGATGAGCAGCATAGCGATGCAAAAAGAAAGACTGAAAAAACAAGCCTCCGTACCAGAGTGCTAAAACGAAAATAACAATAACCATAACTTTTTTTTACAAAGTTAATTTGATGTTATAAACAAAGCAATGAACCTAAATCAATAAAATGAGTATTACAACCGTTTTCTAATTCTGCTTAAAGCCTGGGCGGTAACACCAATATATGAACTGATATATTTTAGCGGAATTTCTTTTAAGAGTTCTGGTCTTTCTTTAAATAACTTTACATAGCGTTGTTCTGCTGTAAGATGCAATAGGTCTTGTTCTCGTTTAGATTTTAGTAAGAAGAGGCGTTCTGCCGTTAATCTTCCAATTAGATTTCCAATTTGAGTGGTTTTATAAACCGCTTGCAAGTCCCTATATGTAATACTTAAAATGCTGATTTCTGTAAGCGCTTGTAATTGATATGCGGAAGGCTTCTGTGTTAAGAAAGAATCATATGCACTAATAAACTGGTTTTTAAAACTAAAGCCAAAAGTGATTTCTTTTTCTGGATCTTCCTTAGGGATATATAAGCGTACAACCCCATATTCAATAAAAGAGATGGTATTTTCTATCTCATTCAGTTTTAAAAAGATAGTTTTCTTCGCAAGAACACGCTGCCGTAATTTTGAAGTAAAAAAAACCCAATCTTCGTCAGAAATGGTCGCTATTTGATCTAAGTAAGCTTTTATTTGTTGCAAATCAGTTATGCATAATGATTATTCGTCCAAAGATAATTATTCAATGGTGGCCTTGGTGTGATTGGTAAGAATTTAATCGTCAAAGACGAAAATGTAAAATCAGATGGGAAAATTGTGTAAAATCCTTGGTGGAATTAAAGATAGGTATTGCGCTATTTTTGGTATCAAACGGTCAAGTTATTTCTTGGCTGTTTGTCAAAGCGCTAAAATTCATACTTTTAATCTTATACTGTTAAGTAAAGATATATAGCAACCTCAATTTAAATTAGCGGTTTATAGCGTTATTGTTCCTAAATTTCCTTTTTGAGATATGATTAGAATTCTAAGTTTTATTTTTTTGGTGTCGTTTTCAATAAGCCTAGGAGCTCAAAAGAAGATAGACTTTTTTATTTTGGCTGGACAATCTAATGCGCAGGGCTGGATGGGTGATGCACAGGAATATCCCAAAGACGAGCAGCATTTGGATGAGGCTATACTTTTAAACTGGACCTATTATGGAAAGCACAGCTCAAATGGTGAATGGGTGCCTATGCAAGCGCAAAACGGTAGATTTGAATCAGGTCATTTTGGTCCTGAAGTCAGTTTTGCACGTGATTTAAAAAAGGAAGGGTATAACCCGGCAATTTTTAAATTTTGTTTAGGAGCTACGGGGCTTTCAAGAGATTGGAAATCGCCTGGCGGTGGCGGTATCTATGATGCTATGGTTAAAGATTTGAAAGTTGCAATTTACAACCTAGAGAAACAAGGCTACAGTTTGAATTTTCGTGGTTTTGTATGGATTCAAGGTGAATCTGATGCAGTTGATGACCAAACAGCTTCCGATTATAAAGCAAATTTAGAGCTGTTGATAGCTGATTTACGAACGGAAGTCTTACAAGATGAAAATTTGAATGTTATCCTAGGCGTAGATGAGCAACATATGTTTGTAAAGGAGCGGCCCCAGGTTAAAGAAGCGCAAAAACAAATTGCGCAAAGTGATAGGAACATCATTTACACTACTATGTATGGGCTCCCAAAGGCAGACGGCACGCATTTAACTCCTACAGGACTCATTGAACACGGGCATCGTATTTTTAATGCCTTTAAAGTATTGGAGAAGATGCATGAGTCTAAGCTATCAAAGATTACCCTTGCAGATCAGTGGGAATTTGTAGGCGTAGCCGTTGAGGAACCTGGGTATACCATATGGGGTAGTTCGCCGATAATAGGAAAAGATGGCAAGGTCCATTTGTTTGTAGCAAGATGGCCTGGCACTACAGTAGAACCGGGTTGGCGTTCTAATAGTGAGATAGCCCATTACACCAGTAATTCACCAGAAGGCCCCTTTGCGTTTTCTGATATTGCCCTTAAGGGTACTGGTTTAGATACTTGGGATAGTTTTGGTATGCACAATCCTAGCATTCATAAGGTAGGAGAAAAGTATGTTTTACTCTATATAGCAAATAATAATCCAATGGTTCCAGACCATCCTTCAAGTCAAAAGATTGGAATGGCTACCTCGGATACACCGTATGGACCATGGGAAAAAATAAATAAAAACGGGTTGTTGTTAGATGTTCCAAGTAATCCAAACTACTGGAATTATAAAGCTAGTAATGGAGTCAATAATCCCTCTCTTTTACAGCACCCTAAAGGCGGATTTTTTCTCTATTTCAAGTCTGAAAATGCACGAATGGGACTAGCCATTGCAGAAAATTTTAAGGGACCTTATGTACAGATGCCTTTTCCTGTTACCCAAAACAACAAAGCAATAGAAGATGGTTATGCTTTTATGCTCGATGGGGAAGTTTGCTTGTTGACAACAGATAATCATGGTCTTATAGAGAAGGGCGGGGGAATACTTTGGAAATCAAAAGAGGGTATTCATTTTGACGAAATGGAACAGGGGTTCTATCCAACCTCCAAATATTTGGGTCAAGAAAAGTTGCGCAATGCTAGCAATCATTATGCAGGTGATATTATCAAATTTGAACGCCCCCAACTTCTGCTCGTCGACAAAAAACCAGCGTATCTTTATGTCGCTTCAGGTCATAACTGGTTTGGAGGCGAGGCACCTATAAGCTATATTTTTAAAAATATGTCATTCGAAAATTAATATAAATGTTGAAAAATTTTACCCTCTTTATACTTTTAGTTGCACTGTATATCCCTTTAGAAATATGCGCTCAAAACATGATTCCTATCCCAAGTTCTTCTCAACTAAAGTGGCAAAATGCCGAATTAACTGCTGTTTTTCATTATGATCTACACGTCTTTGATGGTAAAAAATATAACCAAGCAGAAAATAGAATAACCCCAATTGCGGATTACAATATTTTCAATCCCGAGAAGCTTGATACGGATCAATGGATTAAAGCTGCTAAAGATGCTGGTTTTAAGATTGCGATTTTAACGGCTACCCACGAAACTGGTTTTGCCCTATATCAAAGTAAAGTAAATCCGTACAGTCTTAGTGCTGTGAACTGGCGCGACGGTAAGGGAGATATTGTACGTGATTTTGTAAACTCATGCAGGAAGTATGGTATTGCTCCGGGTATTTATATCGGAATTCGCTGGAATTCTTTTTATGGCATACATGATTTTAAGGTTCAAGGTGAGACTGAATTTTCAAAAAACAGACAAGACTATTATAATAAAATGTGTGAAGGTATGGTAAGGGAACTGTGTTCTAATTATGGAGATTTGGCCATAGTTTGGTTTGATGGGGGTGCCCACGGTCCTGAGCAAGGTGGGCCTGATGTGCTTTCAATTTTTGAAGAACTACAGCCGAATGGCTTGTTTTATCACAACTTGCAACGCGCTGATATACGATGGGGTGGAAGTGAATCTGGTACTGTTCCATATCCGTGTTGGGGTACGTATGAAACTCCGACATGGTTCGATAATAGAGGAGATGATATTGATTTTAGACCCTTAAAATATGGTAATCCAGATGGTGCCTATTATATTCCTGCGATGTCCGATGCACCCTTACGTGGATATAATGGAAGGCACGAATGGTTCTGGGAACCTGGCGATGAAGAGCATATATTTCCACTAGAGCAGCTTATGGATAAATATTATAAATCTGTTGGGAGAAACTCTACGTTGATCATGGGACTAACTCCTGACCCAACTGGACTTTTGCCTGAACCTGATGTGCAGCGTCTAAAGGAATGGGGAGCGGAAATCAAGAGTAGGTTTGCGGTTCCTTTAGCAAGAACCTCGGGTAAAGGCAAAAACCTTATCGTCCGCTTAAAGGAAAGAACTTATATTAATCACATTGTTCTTCAAGAAGATATTTCAAAAGGAGAACGGGTTAGGAAATTTACACTAGAAGGTAAAACTAAAAATGGATGGCAGATTCTATTTGATGGGTCAAGTATTGGGCATAAATTTATACATGTTTTTGATGAAATAGAGGTTTCCCATATCCGTTTAAAAATCTTAGAATCAATTGGGGAACCAATGATTCAAAGCTTTGAAATTTTTAATATCAAGGACAAGGGAGTATGAAAATTAAAGTTAAATCTGTTCTTCGTCTTTGTATCTTCATGATTGTCTTTGGAGCTATTGGGGGGTGTAATAAAAAAATAACTAAGGTGGTGTGCGTGGGCGATAGTATTACCTACGGTGCGCGACTGGATGATAGAGATAGGTATTCTTATCCAGCTCAACTGCAACTGCTTCTCGGAGAAAACTATGTAGTGGAAAACTTTGGAGTAGGGGGGGCTACTCTTATTAGAAAGGGCAAACCAACGGTATGGAACGAGTTGAAAAAAATAAAAGAAGCAAACCCTGATATTATCGTTATTAGCCTTGGTACAAATGATACCTGTGGCATGGGTACCTGCGGAGATAGAAAATGTTGGGAGTATAAGGATGAATATAGGGCCGATTATCTCGATTTTATCGATGAATTATCGAAATTACCATCTAAGCCACAAATCTTTTTATGTGCCCCCTCGCCTATGGTTTTAGAGACTCCGGGTTTGAACAGGGAACGTATAGAAGGATTAACAACCCGCAAACCTAGACTTCAAGAGCTTATTGGTCTGATAAAGAGCGTTGTCAAAGAAAAAAACATAGAATTCATTGACCTCAATACACCTTTGGACCATAAACCTGAACTTTTTACTGAAGAAGATGGAGTTCATCCAAATAGTGCAGGTTATAAAGCTATTGCCGAATTGGTATTTGAAGTGTTAAAAAAGAACTGAATAATGAATATAGCTAGTCTTAAAAAGATACGAGTGTTTACGTATGTAATCTGTCTAGCGTTCGTTTTCTGCGGTCAGCAAATTACAGCGCAACAGGGTCAGAACACATCGACGATTCAAAAGTCGGAATGGAAAGGTTTCGAAAGGTATAATTTCCAATTTGAAAATAAAGATGCATGGCTTGTACTACCAAAAAAAGCTGTAGTAGGAAAACCTTGGTTATGGCGCGCACGCTTTCCTGGTTATCATAGCGAGGCAGATAGTATTCTTGCTTCCGAAGGGTTTCATATTGCGCACATAAATACAGCGGGTATGCTGGGAAACCCAGAATCTATGGCCATTTGGGACCGTTTTTATACCTATCTGACTACTACATATAATCTCAACAAAAAAGTGGCGCTGTCAGGTGTTAGTAGAGGCGGACTTTTTATCTACACCTGGGCGAAAAGAAATCCGAAGAAAGTAGCTTGTATATATGGCGATGCTCCGGTTTGTGACATCAAAAGCTGGCCGGGAGGTTTTGGTGAGGGTGTTGGTGCTAAAGAGGTATGGAATGGGTTAAAGGAAAAGTACGGTTTTAAGACAGAGGAAGAAGCCAAGGCCTACCCAAACAATCCCATTGATAATTTGGAGATTTTGGCTGCAGAAAAAATTCCTATCCTGCACATGATTGGTCTTGAAGATGAAATTGTACCTGCGGATGAAAATACTTTTATTTTGATTAACCGTTATCTAAGGTTGGGTGGAAGCGCAACGGTGGTACCTTGCACCAAGGGAAAACAATCCCTTCAAGGGCATCACTATCCTATTGAAACACCAAGGCTAGTAGCTGATTTTATTAAATATCATTCAATAATCCCAAATGAATCCTTAGATGCGTCTGCCAATCACCACTTGCGGGGAGGAATCCGAAATTCCTTTAAGAAGTTTGTGAATGAAAAGAAAGGTAGGGTCGCTTTTATTGGAGGATCTATTACCTACAATGGTGGTTGGCGAGATAGTATAGTTAATTATCTCACGAAACGTTTCCCAAAAACTGAATTTGATTTTATTGCAGCAGGAATACCTTCTATGGGTAG
>RCNB010000167.1_pt1 | contig 44036 bp, 28 predicted proteins | sample 2041321 | NCBI WGS metagenome assembly RCNB01 (sample SAMN09708232, study PRJNA481090) | Marine sediment metagenome, whole genome shotgun sequencing project.
TTTTAAAAAAGGCACCGCGGTCATCGTATAGTTCGGGCTGCTCTTTAAGGATTACTTGAATATAGCCGTTATAAATGTTTACCCAAAAGGCAAATCTTTTTGCATCGTTGTCCAATGACTCTGCCAGTGCGGTAGCAGTTGTATTAGTCAATAATTGTTGAATAGCCTTGGTGTCTTTGTTCAGCTTTATGAGCTCGAGAAAAGTTTCAGAGATTTCGTTAAAATTGATCTGTTTGGCCTTTGTTATTTGAGCTTCTATTGGATTTTTACAAGAGAAAAATAGTAAGAAAACTAAAGAAAAAATAGCCCAGGCTTGTTTCATAACGTTTGTAAACTTTATTAACACCAACGTAAAATTAGTGCATGTGCTTTGGTTCTTAGGTCGTAAAAGTAAGTAGACCTTTCAAAAACAAGGTTTCCTTTAATTTTTCAAAACCTTTCTACTCGTTTTACGTAGATTTAACGGTAATCAAAACTATATCCATTTTATATAAAACCAATGAGAAGCTATTTCTAAAACATAAGCATTATGATAAGCATTATTGTTCCTTCCCATAATGACGAAAGAAATTTAATTGAACTACTTGAAAGTATCGCAACTATTCAAGACAAGAATAGTGCGGAAATTATCCTTGCATTATCCCCAGATAGCCAAACCAAGATGCTGGATGCTTATGGTGAACAGGTGCAATTGCTTAAATGTAAACAAAAGGGTAGGGCGGTACAAATGAACGAGGGGTCACAAATTGCCAACGGCGAAATATTGGCTTTTTTACATGCTGATGTAAGGCCTCCTGACTCATTTTTACCTGATATTATGAAGGTAATGCGGGATTATGATGCAGGTTTTTTTTCATACAAGTTTGATAGAGATAATTTTTGGTTAAAAGTAAACACATTTTTTACGGGAAAGAATGGGCTTTTTACCGGCGGTGGTGACCAATGTTTATTTATTCGGAGTACAATTTTTCAACGTTTGGGTAGGTTTAACCAAGATTTATTGTTGATGGAAGACTTCGATTTTTTTAAGCGTATGAAAAGAGAACAGGTGTCGTATACGATAGTAAAGAGCAATCTCGTCGTTTCGGCACGCAAATATGAAAGTAATTCATACCTTAGGGTTAATTTATCAAATTTGTTATTGGTAATTCTTTTTAAACTAGGATATCCTAGTACTAAATTAAAATCTATTCATGATAGATTGATTCGGACTTCAAAGTATGGGTGAAATTATAAATGGAATACAACAAATAGGAATAGGCGTAGCCGACACTAAAATAGTATTTAACTGGTATCGTAAATATTTAGGGTTTGATATTCTTTTGTTTAGTGATGAAGCAACGGCTTCTTTAATGACAAAATATACCTCAGGTGAACCACAAAGAAGGGACGCCTATTTATCATTGAACATGAAAGGTGGAGGTGGTTTGGAAATTTGGCAGTTCAAAGATCGTGTTCCATGTCCACCGGTAACTCCAGTCTTATTGGGAGATTTGGGTATAAATGCTATGATTTTGCGAAGTAATGATGTTTCAAAAACACATGAAACTCTTAAGGCACTCGAACTCCAGTTTTTAACAGCTATCACCAATTGTACTCAGGGAAGGGAGTTTTTTTATTTTAAAGACCCGTGGGGGAATCTCGTTCAAGTGGTACAGGATACTTATATGTTTTGTGGCACTACAATTTCTGCTGGGGGTGTAATGGGCGCGGTTATTGGAGTCTCTGACATGGACACTTCGATAAATTTTTATTCTAGCCTACTAGGGTACGATAAAACAATCGTGGACGAAACAATAGAACTTTCACTGTCTCCAGAAACTGATGAAAAAGGAAAGTTCAGAAGGGTCTTACTACAACATGGTAGACCTAAAGTTGGTGGGTTCGGTGAATTGTTAGGGCCATCTGAATTAGAATTGATACAGTCTTTGGATAGAAAGCCTAGTAAGATTTTTGAAAATCGACTCTGGGGTGATTTGGGCTACATTCATATTTGTTTTGATGTACATGGTATGGACGCCTTGCGTGAAAAAGCTGCTGAAATGGGTCACGGATTTACCGTGGATAGTTCCAATAGCTTTGATATGGGAGATGCCGCAGGCCATTTTAGCTATGTGGAAGATCCGGACGGGACACTTATTGAGTTTGTAGAAACCCATAAAGTCCCTGTGCTTAAAGCCTTAGGTCTATTTTTGAATCTGAAAAAACGAAATCCAGAAAAAGCGTTACCCAAGTGGTTGGTAAAAACTTTAAAATTGCATAAAGTAAAAAATAATCTTTAAGGGAATACCCGTACTATTTACTTGGCTTTGGTACCCTATTCGTATTTTCCGCTCTAAGAGTATTTTTATAGCTAAAAAAAACCTTTTATAAACCTAATTCCAACACAGATATGGAAACAGGTTTTTAAAAGGTTTTTAATTTTTCGGCATGTATGTTTACTGGATAATTCCGGTACAACTTACACGTGAACCTGCAGCACCACTAGGTTGAGATGTAAAATCATCAACTCCTTGGTGCACTATTACCGCTTTACCAACAATATTTTTATTTTCGTCTTCACAACCTATGCACCACTGGTCGGTTGAAAATGGAACTGTAGCGTTACCATCAGCATCCGCTGTAAAGTTCCCAATATCTCCTTTGTGATATCCTTCTTCAGCACCCCATTTGCCATGAGGCTCGTTCGTAGGATTCCAATGACCACCGGTAGACTTACCATCATCTGAAGAACAGTCGGCCGTTTGGTGTATATGGATAGCGTGTTCGCCAGGGGTAAGGCCAGTCAACATAGCTTTCATTGTTACAGTTCCGTCCTTAGCGGTAAAGGATACTTCTCCCTTAACATCGCTGCCACTTTTTGGTTCCATCATAAACGTGATGTTCTCCGCCATCACTTCTTCTTTCACCTCTTCTGCAACGGCTTCTATTTCCATAACAGCATCACTTGCTTCCTTCTTTGCATCTTTACAACTGAAAACCGCTAATAAGGCTAGAGCCGCCAGTTCAAATTTGAATATCTTTTTCATTTTTCTTGTTTTTAGGTTTAACTTTTTAAAATTAAGAAAATATATGTGTGCATAGGTACTCATATCAAAATGATTTTAACAATATCCATTTGTTACGGATATCCCGTTTCAGGTTTTCACACAGTAAAAGGCCTTTGTCAATTTTAGTCTTAGGGTTCCTATACCATGCAATAGCGTAGATAAGATTTCTTTTTTTCGTCCGTAAGGGATTCAAAAATTTCATTGGCATCCTGATTACTGAGCAACACAGCTCCTAGTTCTTCTGGTATTGCTACTCCATGATTTGGAAGTATCCTCAAAAAATTAAAGTTGAAAATAATCATTTGGAAAAAAATATAGCTCTTTTTGATAGTGTTTTCAGAACATCATGTAGTTATAATCTTCTTGCTTTTGAATGGCACCGTAAAATGAGATTTCACTATCCTTTAATCGTGCAATGACGCTTACCCTTGTTTTGATATTTATCCAAGAACGGTCGTTTAATGTTTTCAGGTAACAATAATGAAAAGTAACTCCCAGTTATAGTAATTTCGAAAACCAGACTTTAAATTAGTCTACTAATTTTGTCAAAATTTGCACTTCACTATGCAAGGTTTTATGTACAGGACACTTATCGGCTATTTGCAACAAACGTAATTTTTGTTTTTCGTCCAAGGTTCCTGAAACGTTAATTTTTCTCGAAAATGTATCCAGCTTTGCACTTTCTGTTTCACAATTTTCACAATCTTCTGCATGTGACTTTCCGTAGGAAGTATGCACCTGAACATTATCTATACTCCACCCTTTACGTTTCGCATACATTTGAATGGTCATTGCGGTACAAGCGGACAATCCGGCAGAAACGAGCTCATATGGCGATGGGCCATAATCGTTGCCTCCAAAATCTATAGGCTCATCAGCTGTCATAAAATGGGTGCCTACTTTCATTGCTGTGGTGAAACCATCTGTGGCGTCCAAACTGGCTACTACCTGGTGTTTGGTCTTTAAGTCTTCGTTTTCAGTAATGCTGACATAGCGTTGAGACCATCCGGCAATTAGTTGGCCGACATAGAGAGAATCTTCCTTCCTCATTAAAAGATGATCTGCTCCGTCCAAGGATATGAAGCTTTTAGGGTGTCGTGCCGCTAAATATATATCCTCGGCATTTTTTATGCTTACGGTATCGTCTTGAGGGGAATGTAAGATCAAAATGGGCTTCCGTAGATTTTCTACAACGGTGGCTAAAGACTTATTAGCCAAATCGTCCAAAAACTGCTTTTTTATTGTAAAATCTCTTCCACTTAAGTTTACGACTGCTTTGCCACTTGCATTAATTTCAGGGATTGTGCTTTTGAATAGATGCTTCACATGTACTGGGTTAGAGGGTGCCCCAATAGTTGCTACAGCACGTATAGAGGCTATCTTTGCTGCAGCAAATAGCGCAGCAGCCCCGCCAAGGGAATGCCCTACGAGTAGGGTGGGAGCTTGGTATGATGTCTCTAGGAAATGTGCGGCTGCAATTAGGTCCGAAACATTACCTGAAAAATTAGTGTCCTCAAAATCACCCTCGCTTTCACCTAGACCGGTAAAGTCAAAACGGAGTACGGCAAAACCATTGGTGGTCAATGCCCTGGATATATGTTTCACCGCCATTAAGTTTTTGTTACAAGTAAAGCAATGAGCGAAAATGGCAAAGTTATGGGGGTGTCTGTCAGCAGGCATTTCCAAACGGCCAACTAAGGTTTCGCCTTCTTTATTCTGAAACGTAATTTTTTGGAGATTCATTTAGTTTAGATTTATAGTCTCTATTGAGTCGGTAATGGATTGGATTCCTTTCGCGCGTACTTGTTGAATAAACTACTTACGGTAATGAATAAATGTATCGCTCTTTAATTCTTTGTTACGGGTTAATTAAAAGGCTAATTGGCAATATACATGTGTGGCTAAAGTTTTTCATTTAAATCCTTTTTAAAATCTACTTTGGCTTTCGCTTTTAAATAACTATCCAAATACAGTTCATAACCTATCAGCAGCTTAACTATTTTTATTTCATCGGGTGCAACGGTCACTGTTTTTATAAGCTTACCTTTTTCTTGAATCCTGATGCCAAAGTCATTCTTGCCTATGTTTTCAATAACAGCAAAACTATTCGTGTTTGAATACGGATTTGGGGCAGCATCTTGACCAGGTCCTTTACCCGTTACAGACATCCCTTGCTTAGGACTCAATTCCAAAATGGATTGTCCGGATATAGTATGTTGGAGGAAAAGAGACACGATAAGAAGTAAGAATAGTTTATTCATTATAAGGAGTACAAAATGGAATAATATTTTAGTAATAATACTTTTGCTGCTTCTAAACGGTCATCCTAGTTTTTTATATAGAATATTGTTGTTGTTTTTTAATTTTGTCAGCAGTTACCATACCGGAATATATTGCACCCTCCATATATCCTGGAAATTTTGAAGCTGACTCAGAACTTGAAATTAATAATTTAGCATCAAAAAAGGAGGTGTCAAAAATCTTATTGCCATTGTTTTGATGAGGAAAAAGAAAATTATCAGAAGCTGCAGCTGTGTTTTTTTCATTACTCCAGATACATTCCTCATAATCGTTGAATTCTCCTGCCTTCTTACCAAAAACTTGTGTTACTTGTCTAATCACACGTTCACGTCTTTCAGTATAACTAAGATTTTTTAGTGAAGAATTCATGAAGCCACAGAGTGCGTACCTAGATTTTTTGTGATTACAATGGTCATATAGTTCTGTAATAGGACCTGAATTACTGTATAGGGTTCCCGGTAAATTTTCCTTTAGCCAAAAAGGCTGGTCATAGGACAGTCCTATTTTTATGGAATCTTCCATCCAAGTATGTGTCTGTCTGGCTATATTGGTTAATTCATCTGGTAATATAGGCTCAAATTTAATTTTAGTAGCCCATAATTTAGGAGGAATAGCCAAAACAATCATAGTACCTTCAAAATGCTCATTCGCATGTACTTGTACCGAATTTTTATAGATTTTAATTTCCTTTACAGATTGATTAAGCAAAACATCTGTTTTATCTAATTTTTCAAATATTTTATTAATTAGATTCGATGTGCCACCAGAGATTCTATAACTAGGCGGTTGACTGGGAATGTCTACTGTTTGTACTGGTGAGGAGTTGGTTTTTTGATAAAATACGGTACTATCGCTATACTGCTCAAAGTAGCCAATTTCTAGTTCTTTTAAAAGAGAAATTAGATGGCTATGCTGTGTTGTAAACCAAGTTGCGCCCATTTCCATGGGTGTATTATCTTTTCCATATACGGTATTTATTCTTCCACCAATCCTATTTCTTGCTTCTATTATTTTAAAGGGAATACCTGCTTTCTTTAAATAATAACCTGTTAATAGACCAGATAAGCCAGCTCCAATTATTAGTATCATTTCTTAAAGATTCCTCTTAAATCTGGATTATAAAACAAACCCAACTGTAATCGATCAAAATTAACATTCCTGAAATGATTTTTAAGATACCCCGCTTGTATGCTTAGATTATCCGTCACGTTTACTCCAAGTGCGGCATACAAACGGTTTTGTCCAAAGGCTTCACCTTGTAAGTTTAAAAAGATTTCGTCATAAAAATTAAGAAAGAAAACATCTGTTATTGGCAACATTACCTGCAATCGATAGCGCGCCCTGTGTTGGGTATCAGTTTCGTTCAGTTGAGGAATCTCAATAAAACGTTGTTCCAAGCGATACCGGTGTTCAAACAAAAATTCACCTACTTTATTTTTTAAAATCAACTGTTCAAAAATACGATTTTCCAAAATTTCGTTTACCGTGATAGTAAGCATAGGTGGTATGGAAACCTGATTTTCGAAAAAAGTAGGGTCCGTTTTTATATGGGCATATCCAATGGTTACGGAAGCATTTGGATTAATATGATAGTTCACTCCGGTTCGCAAAAGCCTTTGATTAAAGTTCTCCGCCTGTTGGTAGTACCTAAATTGGGCTTCGGTATGGATACTGAACTTATCTGAAATCTTATTCGTTCCAAAATACATGAACCAACTCCCAAGTTCGTTTTCACCTGTTATCTGCGCATTTCCTTTAATTACTAGTAGTAACCCAATTAGTAATATTACTTTTCTCATTTGTAAAAATATCTTTGTTATGGTACTAAAAAGAGCCGGTAAGTACAGTTTGTAACTACCGACTCTTTGGATACTGATTTAATTAAACGAAAAAACTTCGGTTTCTTTAAATGGGGAAATATCTATCTTCTCCATTTTTGCTCTGTATGCTTTCCAGTCCTCATTAAAAAATGAATTGGTCTTACCTAAGGCAGTTTTTAATTCTTCTTCGGCATAACTGATAAGATTACGTTCGGTCTCGGTAATGCCTGTTTTACGAGTATTGGTATAATAGCTGGCACCTCCTATTCGTTGCATTACCGTAATTTGTGGATTCCGCGTAATCCCTTGGCGTTTGTCTACAGTACCTAAGTAAAGCGCTATTACAGAATCTATTTGTTTTACAATAGCCTTGGATGACTTAATCTGGTCCTTATATTTTTTCTCGTCTAATGCTTTTAGGTCCTTACTGTATTTCTCAGCAACTATTTTGCTCTCAACTAATTGTTTTACAACATCTGCTGCCGTCTGACTCATCTTTTCTATGCTTTTACCTGTAGTGTAGACCTCGTTGATTGCAGCTGTATTTACAGGTAATCTAGGATCCGATTGCACCGTAATCATTGCCTCCTCGGTGATGTCCCCAAAACTCATCTTAATGGTGTAGGTTCCCGGTTTTACATCCATACCGCCAGATTCCCTTTTGTTCTTGCGAATAGTACGTGAGGGTCTATCGGGTCCTTTTTCATCCATTCTCCAATATATCCTATGGAACCCAGCTTTTTCAGGAGTTTTGTATTTAAGAGTACGTATCAATCTGTCCCCATCATAAAATTCGAATTGTACAGAATCTTTTTTCTGTACTCCTGTTAACTTTACTTTCTCGCTTTTAAGCGTTTCAGTAGCATTTGTGTCTTTTGCTTCATCGTCATTGCCGGCTAGTGAAGTAACTTCTTTATCTTCGTCGGAATCTTTCTTCTCCGTATCTTTTTTCTTTTTGCCTTCTTTAAGGTAATAAGTAATCATGGCGCCTTCCTTTCTGTTTTCCGCATTGTAAGTTGCATCCCCACCAAAACGACTTCCCGTAGGTTGTTGATACGCTGCTTGGTAGGCCGTAGGAGGAGTAAACAGTTTGGCATCTTTCTGTAATAGAGATTTGTCTGTAGCTAATGCTCTAAGGGGTCGGATATCGTCAAGTACCCAAGCTGCACGACCAAAAGTACCTATTACTAAATCGTGCTCTCGTGGATGAATCACCAAATCTTTAGTAGAAACCGTAGGGAAACCAGCGGTCCATTTTTGCCAGTTTTCGGCCGCATCAAAAGAAATATAAAGTCCGTCATCGGTTCCCAAGAACATGAGGTTCGGGTTTTCCAAATCGGCTACAATACTGAGGGTATAACTTTGCACATCTTTTTCGTCCACAATACGTTCCCAAGTTTTTCCATAGTTTTTGGTCCTGTAGGCATAAGGCGTATAATTGAACCTTCGGTAATCGTTAGCAATTAAAAGCGCTTCACCTTTATTTTTGTTGGACGCTTTTATCTGTGGGATCCAGCTTCCAGCAGGCAGTCCCTTTATATTTTTGGTAACTTCAATCCATGTAGATCCGCCGTTTTGTGTATAGTGCACCTTACCATCGTCTGTTCCTACCCAAAGCATATCCTTTTCTAAAGGCGAAGGTTCAATGACTAAAATCGTGGTATGGTTTTCTGCCCCAGTGGCATCCATACTTAATCCACCACTTTCGCTTTGCTTTTGTTTTTCAGGGTCGTTGGTGGTAAGGTCTGAGGAAATAATTTCCCAAGTAAGTCCTTTATCTGTAGTCTTGTGGACAAACTGACTGCCAAAATAGGCAGTGCTATTATCAAAAGGATCTTGCCCAATGGCCGAGTTCCAGTTAAAACGCAGTTTAGTATCTGCATCTGGTGGGGTAGGGCGCACGGTGTAATTGTTTCCAGTGATATGGTCGTAACGCGACACACTTCCTTGCTGACTCATAGTATAGCCAAATTGCGAGTCGTCCAAATCTGGGACTACATCAAAACCGTCTCCAAAGCTTATTTCTTGCCAGTAGCTGTTGCGTATTCCCTGATCACGCCATACGTATGCGGGACCTCTCCAAGAACCGTTGTCCTGCATACCGCCATATACATTGTATGGAAATTCATTGTCTACATTAATGTGGTAGAACTGTGCCGCCGGAATATTACCAACAAAACGCCATGATTTTCCACCGTCTCTAGTAATGTTCATTCCGCCATCGTTCCCGTCCATCATGAATTGTCCGTTTTCCGGATGTATCCACCAAGCATGATGGTCTGGATGCACGCCATTATCAACTCTATAGGCTGGCATAAGCTCTTTAAAATTCTTACCACCATCTTCCGAAACATTTATATAAGTAAATACGGAATAGACCCTATTTTCATTTTTTGGGTCTACATAAATTTCTGAATAGTAAAACGGTCTGTTGCCAATATCTGATTTATTATTAATCATCTTCCATTTAAACCCACCGTCTTCAGATTTGTACAAAGCGTTCTTTTTAGCCTCAACTAAAGCATAGACCACATCAGGTTTTCCTGGGGCAATGGCAATACCAATACGTCCCAGATTTCCCTTTGGCAGTCCGTCTTCATCTGTTATTTTTTTCCAGTTTTTTCCACCATCATGCGTCATATACATTCCGCTACCTTCTCCGCCGGAGTTAAAGAACCATGGCTCACGTTTGTGTTCCCACATGGCTACAATCAGTTTGTTAGGATTTGTAGGGTCCATAACCATATCTGCAACTCCAGTCTTATTGTTTACAAACAGAATCTTCTCCCAAGTTTCTCCACCGTTAGTAGTCTTATAAACGCCACGTTCCGAGTGTTCGCCCCATGGGGAGCCAATTGCACCCACATAGATAGTATTTGGGTCAGTAGGATCTATTTTTATGCGATGTATGTGTCGTGTATTTTCCAGTCCCATAGCGGTCCAGTTTTTACCTCCGTCCAGAGACCTGTACACCCCGTAACCTCCATTAAGGCTGTTTCTAGGATTTCCTTCTCCAGTGCCCACCCAGATTACTGAGGGATTTGATTGTTGGATGGCCACAGCACCAATGGAAGCCGTCAGTTCCTTATCAAAAATCGGATCCCATTTGATGCCACCAGATGTAGATTTCCAAAGTCCACCAGAAGCGGTACCGACATACATGATGTCTGGGTTGGCATGGACAGCATCTATAGCTGTAACCCGGCCACTCATGCCGCCAGGACCAATATTTCTTGGCTTTAGGTCTTGCATCAATTTCATATCAAAATTTTGGGCAAGGGCCGTACTAAAACAGAATAGAACTATTAAAGATTGTAAAAGGTATTTCATTAAATATAGGTGTTAGTTGATAATTTTATGCTTATGATATTGGTTAGTCACTACTGGTGCCCCAAGTGGCAACCGCAACCGGGCATGGTAAAGCTTTGAGCTTCCTCGTGCCATGGGAAAGCACCGCTATATTTGTTGTTCTCCCACCAAAATTGTTTTCTATCGGTATTGGCATTACCAATTTCGTTCATAGTAGCCGTGTCGTACAATCTTCCATTAACCATCGTATACGTGACCGTTTCCGAATTTCGAATATTTTCTAAAGGGTTTTCCTCTAATACAATAAGATCTGCGAGCTTACCTTCTTTTAATGAACCTATTTCTTCTCCCGCTCCTATATACCTTGCTCCATTTATGGTAGCTGCCTCAAGGGCTTCCATATTGGTCATGCCGCCCTGATGTAGTAACCAGAGCTCCCAGTGGGCACCTAAACCTTGTAATTGTCCGTGAGCACCTAGATTAACTTTAACACCTGCATCAGCGAGTGCTTTTGCGGTTTTTGAGACCAAAATATGTCCATTTTCATATTCTTCATCAGGGACCATGGTACGGTGTCGTGAACGTGCATCTACCAAGGCTCTTGGCGTGTATTTTAATAGTTTTTCGTTCTCCCAGACCTTATCTTTTTGGTAGAAATAGTACTCTCCGTTCAAACCTCCATAATTAACGATTAGGGTAGGGGTGTAGCCAGTTTTACTGGTTTTCCAAAGTTCCATTACATCTTTGTAAACAGGTGCTACCGGAATATTGTGCTCAATACCGGTATGGCCGTCCATAATCATTGTCATATTCGTGTAGAATGTGGAACCTCCCTCTGGTACTACATTGATTCCTAGTTCACGAGCAGCTTGCATTACTTGTTGGCGTTGTTCCCTTCTAGGCTGATTGTAACTTTTAACCGATTGTGCACCATACGCCTTTGTTCTTCGAATAGATGAAAGTGCATCTTCCAAACTGTTTATGGGTGCCTTAAAATCACCTTCCGCACCATACAGTATAATTCCTGTAGAATATACCCGGGGTCCCACCATATTACCACTTTTAATGAGTTCTGCCATAGCAAAAATAGACTCAGAATTGGCAGATGGATCATGTGCGGTTGTTACTCCAAAGGCTAAATTAGCATAAAGTTGCCAATGCTTTTGAGTCGTTAGACCGTATCTAAAACCACCTATGTGGGCGTGGGCGTCTACGATGCCGGGCATAATCGTTTTACCAGAAACATCATATACCTTGGTATTGGCCGGTACAACAATTTCTGATGTTTTGCCTATTTTCTCTATCTTATTTCCGTTAACGATAAGCGTACCATTTTCTATAACCTCCCCATTTTCCATGGTAATGATGCGCGCATTTGTGAAAGCAACTTTACCTTTTGGAATATAGGTCTTAGCGGTTAAGCCTACCTTGATTCCAACTGAATCCATTTTGGCGACTTTCTCTGGTGAACCTGGTAAGAACGTAAATCTATCCTTAATATCATTTGAAAAATACATATCTCCTAAAGTCCAATGAACGGTTTTACTGTCTGAGGACCAATGCAGATTTATGCCCGCATCCTTAGCAATTTGAGAAACTGGAACTAAGGTAGATTTGTTGTCTAAATCTATGGTCTTTCCGTTTAACAATAAGGGCGCTATGTAGGCTTTATGAAGGTTTGTAAAAGCAATCCATTTGTTATCCGGACTAGGGACTAGGCGATTTGCGTATTTAGATTTTAAATGTGTGCGTTCCTGTTCTCCGTTCAGGTTAACGGACTTCAATTCTTTGGTAAGACTACCAAAATAAGTACCGCCCTTCTGATAGAAAATTCGGGTACCATCTGTGGTATACTGCGGATATTCTCCTTCTTTCGTAAGTCTCTTTAAATTAGTTCCGTCACTGTCCATACTATAGATACCAGCATTTTTACCGAAACTAAGTCCTTGGTCCATATTACCGGATTCCTTTTGATAAACAATTTGTGCTCCAGATGGACTGAACGCTGGATTCCTGTAAATACCTTTCTTGGTTGTTAATTTGATAGCAGTACCTCCTTGCACAGGTATTTTACATACCGTTCCTAATTGGCCATCGTTCCAAGTTACATAGACCAGCTCTTTTCCATTTGGAGAGAACGAAGGTTCCGCTTCAAAGTCCGTTTCAGCCGTAAGTCTTTTGGGTTTTCCGTTAGGTAGTTTTTTGGTCCATAAATGACCAAGTGCATTAAATACTATAGTTTTTCCATCCGGAGAGGTAATTACATGCCGGATGACCTTAGGGTCAAACGTTTCCATATCAACGGGATTGTTAAAGTGCACGGTCTCGGCGATAGGAATCTTCGCGTCCACTGTAAAAGGAATGTTTGTGACCTCTAGGGTGTTAATATTAATTTTATGAATTTTCCCCTTATTCCAGAATATCAGTTCCTTATCTCCAGGTAGCCAGTTATAATTAGGGTAGACTCCAAATATTGCCCATGCCTCCTGTTGGTCCTTGTTGAGGTCTTCAAAAATAGGCCACTCCTCTCCGGTAGCCAAATCGTGAAGGTATAGAACGGTTTTTGTCCGTACCCGTTTTACAAACGCCATGAGTTTTCCATCTCGTGATAATTGCGGTCTTGCAGCACCTCCTGGACCTCTGGTAACCGTGGCGGTCTCGCCGGTCTCAAATTCATACCTTTTAATCGCGTAAATCTGTTTGTTTGGGTCTTTGTTGTATTGGAAATTACCTCCGGGATACACATCTTCACTGTAATACAGGAATTTACCATTGGGAGAAATACAAGGTTCGTTAACGTCTTGCTGATCATTTTTACGTTTAGTTAACTGAACGCCTGCACCACCTGTTTTGTGATACTGCCAAATTTCTCCGGCCCCCAATGAACGTTGTGAGGTGAAGTGTTTTCTGGCTACGATATAATCTCCATCCGGTGTCCAATAGGGATTGTTCAACAATCGGAAGCTCTCTTTAGTAACGGCTTTTGCATTTGTGCCATCTAAGTCCATGACCCAGATATTATCTCCGCCACCGGCATCACTTGTAAAAGCAATGTATTTTCCATCGGGGCTAAATCTTGGTTGCACCTCAAAAGGAATTCCACTGCGTAAGGCTTTTGCTTTTCCTCCCGAAATAGGCATGGAATAAATATCACCTAGCATATCAAACACTAAGGTTTTTCCATCCGGACTTACATCCAGATTCATCCAAGTACCTTCATCGGTAGAAAAATTATGATCTTTATAGTTGAATTCGCTACCAGGATTGGAAACATCCCATTTTTTAGTATCTTTTTTTTCTTCTTGGGCTTGTATGAAAAAAGTAGCCGCAAGAAGGCTTGCAAAGAGAAGTTTTTGAGTCATTTTTTGGCACGTTAATTAGTCGCCTAAATATAGGAAAAAGGAAGGGCGTATTTCTTAAAAGGGTGTTAACAGTGGTTCGATAAGCCATCTTTTTTATCGAAATCAATTAGCACCCAACTCCGCTATCTTGCTAAGTACGGAATCTAAGTAGTAACAAATAGCGTATACCTGCGTCTTATTTATGCATCAATCAATTCAAAACCAATGAAAAATCAAATATCCCAGAAACATCGTCTTTTAATTACTATAGCAGTAACCCTATTAGTATGGGCCCATATTGGTTGGGATTATTTTCATGGCGGTATACCCACGCACTATATCTTACATAGTAAGGATATGCCTGGAATACCTAATTGGTGGGGTGCTATTGTACTGCCTTTCTTCACTTATTTTTTATTATTCCGTATTCATATGCGTTTGAATCGGCCAGATTCTAAAGACTCATTAAAGCAAGTTGGTTTACGGTTGTTAGCAGGACTATTATTTGCCATAAGTATTTCGGTCACTTTTTTAAACGGAATTGAAGTTACCGATTATATTATGGGACTAATTTTTATACTGGCCTTTATTTTTCCCTTATTCAAATCAGAATACCTTTTAGGTTGGGTGTTAGGTGCTTCATTTGCCTTTGGAGCTATTATTCCCATTGTATTTGGTAGCATGCTATGTTTAGTATTCTTTTTAATCTATCAATTGGTTGGAGGTATCAAAAGAGTAGTAAGACCAAAAATCGGTTAGCGGCGAGTTTTAGTACATATTCCAAACAGTTCTTTCCCTTCTCTAGGAGCTATAGAATTATAGCAGAGTTCAAAAGTTACAGTTTTAAAATATGGGTTCAACTTTTATCTTTGGTGCCAATATTCCCATTGGGTTTGGGACCATATTTTCTTTAATATTTTTATAAAATGTTAATATTAATTAAGGGGTTGGTAAAGCCAATCGATAATATTTGCATTCAAGTTCCTTTTCCCTTCTAGCGAAAGGAACTTCTTAAACCATTTCTTATACGTTATTTTTTAAGCAGATACGCGCTATCCATTTTATTGTTGGAACATGCATTTTATCGAAACGACTCATAATTAAGCAATAAACATAGAATCATAGAGTTTTTAGGATATCCTTATTAAACTATTAGTCCCATTTACTATGAAAAACCTACCAATAGTACTATTAATTGTATTAATTATTTTTACTGGTTGTTCAGATGAAACAACCTATTTCGATGCAGAAAACCCAAGAGTAGATCTTACAATAGAAGAAAATAATACGTTACTCTCAAATGGAATTAAAAACGACAGTAACGGTATTTTAAGTATTTATTTTGAGCATGAAATATCCGGAAAAAATGCTGGATTGTCTTCAAAATCAACTAATGATTTTCACCTTAATTTAGTAGGTCAAGTGTCAAGACCCGAGTTTGATACAAATTCTAACCTAACTGCTACACATGTAGATTATCAAGATAATTTCGCTTATGTTTCATATAATACAGTAGGTCAAACCTATGCAGGTGCCGTAGATATTATTGATTTAAGCAATCCATTACAACCAATTTTAGTTTCTAGAATGTATATGCATGACAGAGATGCTAATGTTATTTTATATGACAATGGTTATTTATATGTTTTAGGAAGTGTAGATGCTGAAAGGGTATTTGATGCTACAGATGAATCTTACATTGCTAAAATTGGAGTTTTCAATGGTGTCGTTGATTTGAACGATGTGAATTACTTCTATCAACAAGGAAATACTGCTACGGGTATTACTAAAATGAATAACGCTTTTTTTGTGTCTAGCGGCGAAGATGGATCTATTGTTAAATATGATAGCGCTAGCTTTTCGAAATCAAATGAAATCGCATTTGATGACTTACGCTCAGTAGCTTCTGAAAACGGAAGGTTAGCTGCTTTAGACGCTAATACAGGTGTTAAGATACTTGACAGCGACTTAAATGTACTTTCACAAATAAGTACTAGCACTAATTTTTCTGTAGATGCTAAAAGAACTATTGCCCTGAAAGCCGATCAACTTTTTGTACCTGAAGGTGAGCAAGGTACTGGGGTGTATAACATAAATACTGGAGCACTTGTAGAACGTCTGCCAATTCTTGTAGATCCTGATAATATTGCTTTTTCTGATAAAGTGACAAATGCCATTGCTGTTAATGGTAATACTACTCTTATGGCTAATGGAGGAGCTGGTTTAGCTATTAAAGTAACAAACGATATCGTAGATTTAATGGGTGTTGTTGAGTTAAGTGGTTCTATCAATTATGTAGTCGCTGATGGTGATTATGTATTTGCAGCTTCAGGTAGATCAGGTTTACAAATTATAAGTAAGATTAGATCAGATGAAAGTAAAATTATACCAGAGGGTAATTATATTATTAGAGCAAGACACAGTGGTCGTACTTTAGCTTTGACTAGTTTATCTGCAGAAAACGCAATTGACATAGTGCAGCAAAGTACAGGTGGGGAAGCTGAAAATGAACAATGGAATTTAGAAATTCTTGACTCAGGTGCTTATATAATTAGATCAACTTATTCTAATAAGGCCGTTCAAATAACACCAGGGTCTCGCTATAATAATGTTCAACAGTGGGAATATGAAGGGGAAACTAGTCAACAATGGGCCATAGAACCAAGTGCAGAAGAAGGTTATTTCTATATTAGAAACCTTTCAGATAATAAATATGCTGATGTTTTTGGCCGAAGAACTACAGCTGGAACCACGGTAATTACATGGCCATTTCATGGAAGAGCGAATCAACAATGGCAATTTGAGCGTTTAGACGAGTAAAAGAATTAGTAGTCTAGTTCTTCTTTTCAAATATTCCAAACAATTCATTGCCCATTCTGGGCAGAATAGAGTTGTAGCATATTTCAAAACTTATGGTTGTGAAATATGGGTTTAAATAAGTTTGGTAGAGTAATTTATCTCCGCCAAATGGCCGATTTCCCATATCGCCAGTAAGGGGGAAATTGAACCAAACACCCACTAATTTACCGGTTGGTTTTAGTAGTGACGCCATATGTTTTGCATATGCAGTTCTATTTTGATCACTAGGGCTAAAGGAGCAAAAGAAAGTCTGTTCTAAGATGAGGTCATAGGATTCTTGATGCTCAAAGAAATTTCCATGAATTAATTGGTCTTCAGGGAAATTGGGGTTCCTTTTTTTAAAATCTTTCAACGGAATTTCGGAAATATCGATAACAACAATTTTTTTAAAGCCCTGTTCCCAGAGGTATTGCGCTTCATAGGCGTTGCCCGCTCCCGGAACTAGAATTTTAATAGACTTGTTCGTTAATTGGTCTATATAGGTCTTTAATGGGGTAGATGGATAGCCGATATCCCAACCAGTATTTTGGGTTAAATAACGTTCTGTCCAGTACTCTTTTTCCTTTTTGGTATCCAAGTTTTAAGCTTCTTTATGAATTTAAATCTAAATGTAGCGCTTAATCAGTTGTTAGAGCACACAAGGGATATTAGTTTGAAGCACTGCATTTCCTTAGGGCATCTTGTATTTGAGTTTGAGTTTGTATTTGAAATTAAGCTCGACATTTGAACTTGTTTTTACCTTTGTAGTATTAGGTCATTTACCTATCTTCAAGAACTTTTAATTATTAGTAAAAATTAGCATGAAAAACCTTCTGACTATTACCTTTTCCATTTTATTTTCTATCTATTTAAGCGCCCAAGAGCAGCCACAATGGGCTAGATATCCGGCTATATCGCCAGATGGCGCTTCCATTGCCTTTACGTACAAAGGCGATATTTACAGTGTTCCCGCTAATGGAGGTATAGCCCTACAACTTACCTTTCATACCGCACATGATTATGGAGTAGTTTGGAGCACCGACGGAAAGTCGTTGGCTTTCGCCTCAAACCGATTCGGAAATTTTGATGTTTTCACTATGGATGTAAAAGGTGGTGCGGAAAAACGATTAACCTTCCATAGTACAGATGAAATGCCATATTCGTTTTCTGCAGATAATACAGGGGTTTTATTTGGGGCGGCTAGACAAGATGTCGTTACCCATAGACAATACCCTATCAGTAGACAGCCAGAATTGTATAGCGTTCCGGTAACCGGGGGTAGAGTAGATCAAATTCTTACGGTTCCTGCGGAAGATGTGCAGCTAAATAAAAATGGTACCGAAATGCTGTATCATGATAAAAAAGGTTTTGAGGATCCGTTTAGAAAGCACCATGTTTCCGCCATTACTAGAGATGTCTGGAAATATAATACGCAAACTGGGGAGCATACTATGCTTACCACTTTTAAAGGAGAGGATAGAAATCCAGTATACGCTACAAATGAAAAAAGTGTTTTTTACCTGAGTGAATCTAGTGGGTCTTATAATATTCACAAACTTAATTTGGATACGCCTTCTCAAACGGAGCAACTAACCACATTTAGAACGCATCCTATTCGTTTTCTGAGTATCGGCGATGATACTATGGCCTTTAGTTATGATGGCGAATTATATACCTACAAGGAAGGAAGTGAAGCTAAAAAAGTGGAGATTACCATACGCACCCAAAATGCAGAAAATACGGTAGAATATATTTCTATTAATGGTGGGGTGCGTGAGATGGATATTGCCCCTAATGGTAAAGAGATTGCATTCATAAGTAGAGGTGAGGTTTTCGTAACTTCTGTCGATGGTTCACTAACAAAGCGACTTACTAATACCCCAGAGCAGGAACGATTCGTAAAATTTATGCCAGATGGCAAGTCGGTCGCCTATGCAAGTGAGCGTGGGGGTAAATGGGCCATTTATAAGGCGTCAAAAGTCAGAAAAGAAGAACCTTATTTTTTTGCAGCTACGCTTATTAAAGAAGATACCTTATTGGCTAAAAGTACAGATGTATATCTGCCGGAGTTTTCGCCCGATGGTGAATCTATAGCCTATATAGAAGGTCGTAGAATGCTCAAAGTCAGAAATTTAAAAACAAATAGTGAAACAACCTTGTTGACCCCAGACGAATTACATCACTTTTCCGACGGGGATAAATATTATCAATGGAGTCCAGACAGTAAATGGTTGTTGGTAGACTGGGGAGTAACCCTTAGCAATAATGAAATTCTATTGATTTCCGCAGATGGGAAAACCCGTATGAACCTTACCGAAAGCGGTTATGCAGACATTGCTCCAAAATGGGTGAATGACGGAAAGCAGTTAACATGGTTCGCCAATCGTGAGGGATTAAAAAGCTACGCCACCAGTGGGAGGACCGAGTATGATGTGTACAGTATGTTTTTGACGAAAGATGGTTGGGATAAATTTAATGTATCCAAAGAGGAGTATGATTTAATGAAGTTGATTGAAGAAGGAGATAAGAAGGATGATGATGCCTCCGATGAAACAGCTGATAAAAAGAAAAAGAAGAAAGAAGCGGAAGAGAAAGAGAAAAAAGTAGAACTTTTAAAATTCGATTTAGAAAATGTTCGTGAGCGTAAAGCCCGACTCACCATTCATTCTTCTAAGTTAACCGATGCTGTCTTATCAAAAGATGGAGAAAAATTATATTACTTAACCCGTTTTGAGAAGGGTCTTAATTTATGGGAGACAGAGATAAGAACCAAAAGCACCAAAATGCTCATAGCCCTAGAGGCTAAATCTGGAAGCTTGTCTTGGGATAAGAAACAGGAGAATTTGTTTTTACTATCCGATGGTAAAATTTCCAAAATTGATACAAAAGCGGGGAAAAGCAAGCCGGTTAAGCTTAAGGCGGAAATGATATTGGATGCCGATGCGGAACGGCAATATATGTTTGATCATGTTTGGCTGCGTACCAATGGTATTTTCTACCGTTCCGATTTTCACGGTATTGATTGGAAAGCGATGCGAACCGAGTATCAGAAGTACTTACCCCATATTGGAAATTCTTATGAGTTTGCTGAAATGTTATCGGAGTTATTGGGCGAGCTAAATGTTTCCCACGCCGGAGGAAGGTTTAATGATGGTATTCCGAACGGAGATGCAACAGCTTCTCTAGGAATTTTCATGGATTATGAATTTGAAGGTAATGGTATTAAGATTGCCGAAATTCTTAAAGAAGGGCCTCTAGACAAAGCAGGATTTGATTTAAAACCAGGTATGATTATAGAAAAAATTAATGGGGAAACGATAGTTCCAACAAGAGATATCGCCAGTTATTTGAACCGGAAAACCGGAGCGTTTATGCTTTTGGATATATTAGCTACCGATACAAAAAGGAAACAAATTACCGTTAAGCCGATTAGCCTTCGCGACGAAGGCAGATTGTTATATAAGCGTTGGGTAAAACAGAACGAGGAAGAAGTAACCAAGACCAGTAAGGGAAAATTGGGCTATGTACATATACCAGGAATGAGCGATGGTCCTTACCGAACCATATACGATCGTATGATGGGTAAGTTTATCGATAAGGAAGCGGTAATTGTTGATACACGGTTTAATGGTGGTGGTGATTTGGTAGCAGATTTGGCTATGTTCTTTACAGGTGTTCCTTTTTTAACTTACGAAACTGAGGATAGGAAAGTAGGTGGTGAGCCAACGTCTAGATGGACAAAACCAACTTTGGCAATGTTCAACGAATCTATGTATAGCGATGGTTCTTGTTTCGCTAGCGGATATGTGGATTTAAAAATAGGAAAGACGGTAGGAATGCCAGTTCCGGGTACGTGTAGTTTTGCCGGTTGGGAACGTTTGCCCAATGGTGGTGTTTGGGGCGTAGTGCCTGTAAGCGCCAAGAATAAGGCAGGGGAGTGGATGGAAAATAACGAGACCAATCCAGATATTCTTGTAAAAAACCAACCAGAAATAATTACAAAAGGGCGGGACGAGCAGTTGGAACGCTCTATTGAAGTGTTGTTAAAAGAAATAGAGTAAGGTTCTTATTATTACTAAGTACCATGTAGACTAAAACATTATCGGAAGGGGATACAACCAAGCTGGCTGTTGGATTAATTATTTTAAAGTTTTCAGTGAATCATAAACAGGAAGAGCAGAATTTTAGGAGTTTATGGAAGTGTCGTCATTAAGTTTTTCTTTGGCAACTGGCAACTTTCAGTCAACAATAGTTTCTACAGATTTCAACAAGTCATCTAGGTCCTGTTTCGTGTGCACTTTGCTGTTTTTGATTACGTATTGTATCTTTTTGGTGTTTCGTATATCGGTTAAAGGATTCCCACCCAAGACGACTAAATCAGCTATTTTACCTAGGGATACATTTCCATAATCCAAATCTTTTTTTAGAAATTTTGAGCCATTATAGGCTGAGGTTTTTAGTGTCTCCAAAGGGGATATTCCAACCTTTACCATCTGCTGCAATTCCTTATGGAATGAAATTCCAGGATAGACATAAGAATTAAAAGCACCACTATCCGAACCTGCCAATAGTCCAACCCCTGAGTGATGAAGGGATTTAGCTAGCTTTCCAAAAAATTGTTGAAGGGCTTTACGGTCTCTCTTTTGTTCTTCACTGGCATTCTTGGCACTTTGTATGCGTCCTTCGTAAGTTTTTATAATTCCTTTATCTACATAATTTAAATAGACATCGTTCTGGTGGTCTGTTTCGTCTAAAAAGCTCAAGGTTTCACCTATATGTAGTGTGGGTACAACATATACATTGTGATTCTTTAGTTGGGTAAATGTTTTTTGAGCTACACGATCCATATAACTATCCATCAACAAAGGCATGGCATCCCAAAAACCGATTTCTTTTCGGGTTAATTGTGAAGTAATATCTTCTTCGTCTGCAGAGCAGCCTTTCATGATATAGTATAAATGCTCAACTGCATCCACTCCAGCGGAAATGGTTTCATCCAAAGTAACGGTAAAGGGCATGTGTCCGGAGGTTATTAAACCGCGTTCCTCAGCTGCTTTTATGGTATTTAGATAGTTCTCTCCTGTAATACGACTATCGTAAAGTTTTACAAAATCAACTGGAATTTGTTGTAGTGAATCCAATGCCGTGGCAATGTCATTTTTATCGGTCACTTCTAGAGAACCTGCCCATGTGCCATTAGGGCCATCAATTTTAGGGCCTGAGGTAAAAATAGTTGGACCAATAAGGGCTCCAGAAGCTATGCTATCTCGCCACTCCATAACAGAGGAAGTCAAATCACCACCAGCGTCCCGTACTGTAGTGATGCCATTTGCAATATATAATTTAAGAAATTCTTTATTGGCTTTGATTAATGAATCTCCACCTCTAAAATGAACATGATTGTCCCAGAAACCTGGTAAGATGTAGTTGTCGGTTGCATCTATTGTGGTGGTAGCGTACACATTTTTGGTAGTATCCGGAGGTGTCAGTTTTACTATCTTGCCATCTGTTATAAAGATATCTTTAACGGCAATCGTTCCATTTTCTAAGTCAATGACATTTCCGTTTTTTAGGAAGATGTCGTAGGTCACCTTGTTTTCTACAGTGCAACTGAAAACAAAAAACAGCACAAAAATCACGGGTATTCTTGAACAGAAAGATTCCTTCATACGTCTAAATCAGATTTATAATGGAAAGGTAAAAACAATTAGCGATTTAAAAATCTTCTGATACCGATAAAAACTAAAATGAACGCTGAATACGCAATAAAGAAGGGAATGATATAGATATCCAACCCAAGCACCAACATACAACCAATTAGGAGTAATTGAAATCCAAGACCAAAAGTAGAAACTGCTGTCATAAACCAACTGGGAAGTCGCTCACCATCCACAGCTTTACTGTCTATTTTGTATATAATTTTATCGAACAAACCGTAAAGAATAGTATACAAAAAGAATAAAATATTCACGTTTCTCTGACTTTCGCCCTTGAGGGCTATGGGTCTCTCTGTCTCAAAAACCCTGCTTGTGGTATCTCCTTGGTACTTATTCCTTAGGATTACATAGTAGTAATTGTAAAGCGTGCCTTGTAGTTGTATGCCAAAGAATGCGACTAAGGTCAATGAAAGTGAACCTTTTGTAACATGCCAAATGGTAATAAGGATTAGTAAATTAAGAATAATATCAGAAACTGAATCTAAATACCTGCCAGTATAAGACGGTGTATTCTTCTCTCGTGCCAATTCTCCGTCAGCGGCATCAAGAACAGATTTTAATAGTAGAAAAAACAATGTAGCCCAATAGTATTGGTTTAAAAGACAAGTAATCGCAATTAGTCCAGCGATTACGAACATTATGGTTACATGAATAGGTGTAAACGAAGTGTCTTTAAGGGATTTTGCAATGACTCTTGCAATAGGTCTACCATAATCTGATAAATCCAAGAATTGATGCTCTTGGGGTAATTTTGACATGAATTTTGAACCTAAACGGAAAACCAATAACGGAAACACGCTAGCTTGGTACACCTTTTAAATACCGGACAAAAATAAGGTTAATTTTATAATTTAGTTACATTGTTCAACTTTTGCCGTTGGTTTTCTAACCTCAAGTTTTTAACTGCTTAAATATTTCGTATTAGTATAGATGCATAATTCCCATGATTCTTTTTTGCCGTATTTCAACAGATTCTGCTCTATTTAGCCAATAAGGGTAGCTCCTGAGTTGTCTTCTAACAAAGTCGTTGTAATGTTTAAACGCTTTTGGTTTAGTATTAAATTCTTCTTGAAGCTCATTGGGGGTAAAACCAATTTCTACATTGTCTAGCGATTTCCCTTAACAGTTTTCTTTTGCAAAAGCAATTCTATCTGTTAATTACATTCCAAAGCAAAAGTATCCTCATCATCCTTAGTCCACTGTGACGGAATATCACTGAGTATTTCAGCATTTACCTTAATACAGGTGAGGGGGTTATTCTCAATTGAAAATGTGTTTAATTGAATCCTATTGGTAATGGATGAGATATCTAAGGAAGTGAATGCATTATTTTTTAAACCTAGTACTTGCAATAAGGAATTGTCTGAAAGATTTACTTCTGAAATCTGATTGTTAGACACCTCTAACTTCTCAAGAATAGTTAAATTAGAGACAGTAATGTTCCCGAGTCCATTGTTTTCAGCAAAAACAAACTTGAGTAGTGGATTTTGAGAAACATCCAAGGAGGTAAGTAAATTATCATTTACCCATAGGTTATCTAATAGCTGAAAATCCTCCAATCCGGTAAGGTCAGAAATACCTTTGTCATTCATAACCAAAGAAGTCACCTTTTGAATGTCCTCTGTTACTACTGAGCCATCCTCCACATCATCAAAATCTAGCTCTATAAGAGCACGTTCAAATGCAGCATCGGGAATTACGGTTCGTGCCTTTGGGAGCACTATTTCTTCCATACCTTCCTTGGAATCGTCTGAATCGTTAGAACAATTGCTTAGCAAAAGAGCGAAACAAATATAGAGTACAATACTAGTCTTTTTCATTTTTTTCTTCCAAATATAATGTAACGGACTGAATATGTGAACTGTATTAACTTTTTCACAACAATACCTACTTAATTACTGTAAACTTCCTTTTTTATTGAATCGGACAAATTTATAGCTGCCAACTTGCTTACATTATATTCTTTAGGTCTTAAAGTTAGTTATTGGTCGAATTTCGGTTAATGATGCAGTTATTTCTAGTTAACTTTAAATCAATTAGATAGATTTTTATGGCTATGAAATCCGAAAAAAGAAAAATGAAACATGCTATTTTGCAAAAGCTTGCTGTTTCCATACTATTTATTCTTTTATGCTCCTGTTACTATGCTTGCAAGGAAAACCCTTCCACCTCGGAGAAAGTAATTGCAAAAGCAGATATAAAAGGAATTCCAGATAAAATCGATTTCACCTTTGATGTAAAGCCCATTCTTTCGGACCGTTGTTTTAAATGTCACGGACCCGATAAGAATGCCATAGAGGCTGGACTGTCTTTGCATAAGGCTGAAGATGCCTATGCCGCTTTAGGGAAGTTGAAGGATAGATTCGCCATTGTTCCCAATAAACCAGAAGAGAGCGAATTGGTGAAACGTTTGTATTCTGAAGACCCAAACATGGTTATGCCTCCACCAGAATCTAATTTAGTTCTGACTCCAAAGGAGAAAGCTATCTTAGAGAAGTGGGTTGCTCAAGGAGCTGAATATAAGGAGCATTGGGCTTTTATACCGCCTGTGAAACCTGAGGTACCTGAAGCAAAGGAGTTGGATTGGGGTGTGAATGAAATAGATAATTTTGTATTAGATAAAATGCAATTAAACGGCCTTTCTCCTTCGGCAGTGGCGTCTAATGAGAAATTGATTCGTAGAGTTGCTTTTGATTTAACTGGACTTCCACCGACACCGGAGCAGGTTCAGTCATTTGTTAATGATACAACTGAAGATTCCTATGAGCGTATGATAGATACCTTGTTGGGTACTATAGATTATGCAGAACATATGGCTTCTGAATGGATGGATATTTCGCGTTATGCTGATACGCATGGTTATCAAGATGATTTTGAGCGTACGATGTGGCCTTGGAGAGACTGGGTCATCCATGCATTTGACAAAAATATGGCGTATGATGAATTTGTGACCTATCAGTTAGCAGGAGACCTTATGCCAGATGCAGATTTGGAAAAAATATTGGCCACCGGTTTTAATCGCAACCATAAAATAACTTTTGAAGGAGGAACTATCCCAGAAGAGTACCATATAGAATATGTTGAAGATCGTCTACAGACCTTTGGGACTACTTTTTTAGGGCTGACAGTGGAGTGTGCCCGGTGCCATGATCATAAATATGACCCCGTTAGTCAAAAAGAACATTTTGAGCTCTTTAGTTTTTTTAATAACAACAAAGAAAAACTACTAATTCCTTTACCAGGGACAACTCCTGAACCCTATGTTACAATTACGGAAAAGGATACGGAAGGCGTTTTAAGTTTTGTGAACATGCAAAATTCACGTAAAAAAGAACTGGATTTAATGGTAATGTACGAAAGGGAAGAAATGAAGCCAGCCTTTATTTTGAATAGGGGTGCCTACGATCAGCCTACCGATGCCGTATTTCCAGATACCCCAAATTCTGTGCTATCATTTCCTGAGAGTTATCCAAAAAATAGATTGGGTCTTTCTAAATGGTTATTTAATGAAGAGAACCCCTTAACAGCTAGAGTTACTGTAAATAGACTATGGCAGCGCATGTTCGGTACTGGTATAGTAAGCACCTCCTACGATTTTGGGAATCAGGGTGCCTTACCTACGCATCCTGAACTTTTGGACTTTCTAGCCATCAAATTCAGGGAAGAAGGATGGGACACTAAAAAAATGTTGAAGTATATGGCGCTATCCGAAACCTATAAACAAAGCGCGGTAATCACTCCGGAGCTTTTGGAACAGGATCCGGCAAATAAATTACTTGCACGCGCTTCAAGATTACGGCTAACTGCTGAAATGATACGAGATCAAGCCTTGGCTATTAGTGGCTTGCTTGTAAAAGAGGTAGGAGGACCAAGTGTAAAGCCTTACCAGCCAGAAGGTATTTGGGAGGAGACTACCGGTGGTGGTGGTGGTAGTACCTCAAGATATGTAGAGGGTACAGGAAATGATCTGTACCGAAAAAGTTTATATACTTTTTGGAAAAGAACGGTACCACCACCAAGTATGATGACTTTTGACACAGCTTCTAGGGACTTATGTTCCGTATTACGCCAGGAAACAAATACACCATTGCAGGCATTGGTGCTATTGAACGATCCGCAAATGGTAGAAGCTGCAAGGGCTCTTGCTGCCAATACGGTTAAAAAATTTCCTGAAAATATTGAAAAACAAATTGGGTATGTATTTCAGAAGGCTACCTCTAGGTTGCCGGATGCCGAGGAAGCCACCATGCTTTTGGAACATTACAATGATATGCGTACCAAAATGGATAATGGTGTATTTACGGCTTCTGAGTATATGGCAATAGGTGAATTTAAATCGGACGCAGGTATTCCTGAAAAGGATTTAGCTTCATTAGCATTGGTAGCCCATACGGTACTTAATTTGGATGAAACAATTACAAGAGGATAGTTATGAGTGAAAAGAAAATTTTAGAAGATCGTTCGCTTTTCCTGAATAGAAGATCCTTTTTAGGAAAAGCTGCCTTGGGCGCTGGTTCTGTAGCATTGGCTTCTTTATTGGGAAACCAGTTTTTTAGAAAGGACAAAAATGGCATTATTACCAAGGCGAATGATTTTGGTGGAAATAATGGTATGATGGATGCTTTGCATCATGCATCAAAAGCAAAAAGGGTGATTTACCTTTTCCAAAGTGGTGGACCTTCACAATTGGAATTGTTTGACTATAAACCTACACTGATCAAACGTAGAGGAGAGGAGTTGCCTGATTCTATTAGGCAGGGACAACGCTTAACGGGTATGACGTCCGGTCAGTCTAGTTTCCCATTGGCAGGTTCTGTTTTCGATTTTAAACAATACGGACAGAACGGAACATATATTAGTGATTTGCTGCCGTATACAGCGAAGATGGTAGATGAACTATGTATCATAAAATCAATGCATACTGAGGCAATTAATCACGATCCTGCGGTAACCTTCTTTCAGACCGGTTCGCAGCAACCGGGTCGTCCAAGTATGGGGTCTTGGTTGAGTTACGGATTAGGTAGTGAGAATAAAAATCTACCGGCCTTTAGCGTGCTTCTATCCAGAGGCTCGGGAAGACCTAGTGGTCAGCCCTTATATACAAGGTTATGGGGTAATGGATTTTTAAACTCTTTACATCAAGGGGTTCAATTTAGGGCGGCTAAGGATCCGGTTCTTTATTTGAATGACCCAAAAGGCGTAACAAAAGAAGGGAAAAGAGCTATTTTGGATAAACTTGCCGAAATGAATGACAAGCAGTTCCAAGATTTTGGAAATCCAGAAATACAAAGTAGAATAGCTCAGTATGAAATGGCTTATAAAATGCAAACTTCGGTTCCAGATGTAATGCGCACAGATGATGAGCCAGACTATATTTATAAAATGTATGGGGCAGATGCTAAAATACCAGGTACCTATGCAGCAAATTGCCTTTTGGCAAGAAGGTTGGCTGAAAAAGATGTGAGGTTCATACAATTGTATCACATGGGTTGGGACCAGCACGATAACCTTCCTGGTGCCATAGAAAAACAAGCTAAAGATGTAGATCAAGCTTCCGCTGCCCTTGTTGCTGATTTAAAGCAGCGTGGTCTTTTGGAAGATACCTTGGTTATTTGGGGAGGTGAGTTCGGTAGAACAAATTATTCTCAAGGTATACTTACAGATACAACTTACGGAAGAGATCACCATCCCAGATGCTTTACCATGTGGATGGCCGGAGGCGGTATTAAACCAGGAGTTGTTTATGGTGAGACTGATGAGTTTGGTTATAATATTGTAAAAGACCCGGTGCATGTGCATGATTTTCAAGCTACCATGCTTCATTTGTTGGGTATAGATCATGAGAAACTAACCTACAAATACCAAGGAAGAAGATTCCGGCTAACGGATGTTGAAGGACATGTTTTAAATGATTTATTAGTTTAATGGAGAGAAGAAAATTCATTAGAAACAGTAGTTTGTTTTCTGCAGGTATTATAAGTGGAGCAGCACAAGCAAATGTATTTAATACGTATAAGGATGCCATAATTGGGCATAATTCACATCAATATAAAATAGACTTACAATGGGGTGCGCTCAACTCTAATTTTTATCCTGTCAATGATTGTCATGAGATGGTACAGGATTCTCAAGGAAGGATTTTAATGCTAACGAATCACACTAAAAACAATGTTATTGTTTATGATCGTTCTGGTAAATTATTGGAAGTTTGGGGAACGGACTATCCAGGCGCCCATGGGCTTACCTTAAATGTAGAAAATGGAGAAGATGTACTTTACATTGCGGATAACAATAGGCATGAGGTTATAAAAACAAATATCAAAGGTCAAGTACTTCAGATATTTACCTATCCAAAGGAGTCCGGAAAATACAAAACAAAGGATAGTTATGTTCCTACCGAAACTGCAATTGCCCCAAATGGGGATGTTTATATTGCCGATGGTTATGGGGAGCAATACATAATGCATTACAATGCCAATGCAGAACTCTTAAATGTATTTGGTGGAAGGGGAGAAGAAGATCATCTGTTTAATAATGCGCATGGTATATGTTTGGACACTCGGGATGCTTCCAATCCTACGCTGTTAATTACGGCTCGCCAGCAGAACAAGCTAAAACGTTTTAGCCTTTCTGGAGAATATTTAAGTACTATAGAACTGCCAGGCGCATACATATGCAGACCGGTAATTCACGGAAAAGATATTTACTTAGCAACAATTTGGTCCGGAGATGGATCGGAGGGAACTGGTTTCATTAGCATACTTAATGAACAAAATGAGCTGATATCCGCACCAGGGGGTTGTAATCCTGTGTATGAAGATGGTAAACTTAATCCTATGCACCAGACATTAAAAGTATTTCATCATCCACATGATGTTTGTGTTGATGATGACGAAAATTTATACGTTGCACAGTGGAATTCAGGAAAAACCTATCCTATTAAATTATACCGGGTCTAATGCGTAATAAAATCTATGTTGTTTTATGTTTCTGCTTTATTTTTTCAGCCTGTACGGAAAGGGAAAAAATAGCCTATACTGCTGCGGAGGTTTTTGAGTTGGCCTCGCCTAAATTACAAGCAGACTCGCTGCTGTTCAATAATACGGCTAAGGTAACTGCTGTTTTTAATTTGGAGGGAGCAGAAGTGAGGTATACTACAGACGGAACTGAAGTAACATCAGATGCACTTCTATATCAAAATCCCATAACCGTAAACGAGCCCACAGAATTTGTATTCCGTGCTTTTCATTCAGCGTATCATATGAGCGAGGAGGCTCGCATTAGAGTCTTAAAGGTAAAGAAAGATATTTCTACCGCAAAAGTAACGGTCATGCCTGCACCTGACTCCAATTATATGGGTCCTGGTGCCATGGGGTTAGTTAATTTACAAAAAGGAACACTACAATTTAAGACGGGTAACCATTGGTTGGGTTTTCAAGGTGAGAAAATTAGGATTGTTTTGGACTTTGAAAAAGAGACATCTATTTCTAAACTAATTGTAAGTTCATTAAACGACCAGGGCTCCTGGATTTTTCTTCCAAAGACCATTCGTATTTTCGCGGACAGTAAAGAAGAAATTGGAATGCTATCGGTGCCACTCCCAACAGATGCAGCACCAAAAAATATTGCTCTTTTGGATGTTTCTGTGGTAGCGGGTTCCTATAAAAGAATAGAAATCCAAATTGATTTATTGGAAGCCATACCGCAATGGCATCAAGGCAAAGGAACCGCTCCTTTCTTTTTTATCGATGAAATTTTAGTAGAATAACAGCATGACATATTTGTTTATAAATATTGGTAATTTTCATCCGGTTTTGGTTCATATGCCCATTGGGATTTTAATGTTTGCCTTTGTTTTGGAGATTTATCAACGTATACGGCCTTCGGAAAATTTAGGTAATAGTATAAAGCTTGCTCTTGGCCTTGGTGTTTTAAGTGCATTTTCGGCCATAGGAACTGGACTTCTATTAGAGTCTAATGGCGCTTATGATGCCGAACTACTCTTTAGGCATAAATGGATGGCCATAGTGTTGACCCTAATTTCTATAGGTATTTTCTTTGCCAAGGACACTAAAAAACCGCTATTTGCTAAACTGTATTTCCCGCTTTTTATCACCGTAAATATTATGTTGGTTTTGGCAGGTCATTGGGGGGGAAGTATGACGCATGGTGAGGGATTTCTTACCAAGGCGAGTACATCCAACACAAATAATATTGCTAATGTGGACGAGGCCATTGTATATCATGATATTATCCAACCTATTTTAGATGCCAAATGTGTAAGTTGTCATAATACGAAAAAAGCAGAGGGAAACCTTCTGATGACCTCACAAGCAGAGCTTCTTATAGGTGGGGATACTGGTAATCCACTAGACTCTCTTGTTGATCTTGGTATGCCGTTAATGGCGCATCGTGTGGCTTTACCTTTGGAAGATGAAGAGCATATGCCACCCAAGGGAAAAGTACAATTAACGTCCAATGAAATTGCGCTGCTGAACTGGTGGCTGGAAAACAAAAATTGTTTTGAGTGTAAAACGGCAGATTTAAACCGAAACAAAAAAATACAGGGCTATTTGAACGACTTGGAAGAAGATACCTCCACAAGGTCATTATTGGCCAAATCTTTGGAACCTGCACCGGAAACCTGGTTATCTAATTTGGATGCTTTGGGAACCTCAATTTATCCATTGAAAGAGGGAAGTCCTTTATATATAGTGCATTTAGCAAATAAAAAGGATTTGACAGAAGCTTCCTTTGAACTTCTTGAGGAGTATTCGGAGCATGTTGTTGAACTTAATTTAGGTAATTCCAATTTTAGTGATTCCATAGTCTCCGTACTTTCCTCCTTTGAGAACCTTACGAAATTACAGTTGCAGAATACCGCCATCACAGATAATGGAGTACAAGAAGTAACAAAATTGGATAACTTGGAATCCTTAAATCTCTATGGTACGGCAATTACCAATGCAGCTTTGGAAGGCATTAAAGCTTTACCAAAATTAACGGACCTGTACCTCTGGCAAACGGAAATTACTATGGAAGCTGTAAGCAATTATATGACTGCCAACCCAAGTACAAAGGTTCATACTTTAGATATGGATATGTTCGGTGCTACGGAGCTATTGCCCCCTACCATTGTTGCAGATAATTACTTTATAAAGGATGACGTTAAGGTCGAAATAACCTATCCTTTTGATGATACTGATATTTATTACACCTTGGACGGTAGCGAGCCAGACAGCACAAGTACTAGGTATACAAATCCCCTAACAATAACTGGAACAACCAACTTAAAAGCCATTACTTTTAAGGAAGGCTGGGGTATTAGCGAAACCGCTTTAGCGTATTTTAAGAAAAGTACAATCAATTTTGCAGGAGTAACCTTGATTAATCCACCTAACGAGAAATTTTATTCCCAGGGAGGTAAGACCTTAATTGATTTGAAACGGGGTTCAACTAATTTTGTGGACGGAAACTGGTTAGGATACGAAGGCTCACATTTCAACGCTACATTTGAGTTAGACGAAAACAAAGAGATTAGTTCTGTTTCCGTTGGGTCCATGTCCGCTCCTGGAAGCTGGATTTTCTTTCCCGTAGGATTCACGATACGAATTTCTAACGATGGTAAAAACTTTAGGACCTTGCATACCGAAGATTTAGGTCAGCCGGATCCGTCTTCTGATATAACCTTAAAGTTTTTTGATCTTAATTTTCCAACAACCAAGGCAAAGTTCGTTCGGGTAGAGGTGAAGAGCATACTCAAAAATCCTTCTTGGCATCAAAACCCTGGAGGTAATAGCTGGTTATTTGTGGATGAGATTGTGATTAACTAAGAGTATTGTATGAGATTAGTTGGGGTAATGATTTGTTTTGAATATCCGTACAATTTTTTTAACTCTTTAATAGAGCACTAGATATTAATCAATCTTTTTCATTTCAACCCAAAAAGGAAATATATTTTTTGAGTCTATAGCGTAAAAAGGAATCAAATCACATTCCATTTCCGAAAAATATACGTTTTTCATCTCAATGGTATCCGTATCCACTTTTTTATTTACCATTTGTTTCACTAATGTATTTGCTTCTAAATACATTCTGCCATTTGCCTTAACTGGTTTTATAAATTTAAATAGTATATCATAATACCCCTCTTCAATACTAACGTTCCACTTACCATAAACTTCTTCTTGGGCCCAAATTCCACGCTGACCCGCTGCATCATTTCTGTTTAAGATAACAGGGTTTTCGGCCTTGTTTCCAATACTAATAAGAGGCTGATTAATGAGGTTTTCAGAAGCTATTAATTTGGTATATGTTTCATCAAGTTTTTTTTTGAGATTGGTTGCAATAGTTTCCTTTTCTACTATTATATTTTTTTGTTCATACGGATCTTTATCAAGATTAAACAGTTCAAAGTCCTTAATTGGTGCATTATAATTTGTCTTTCCAACTAGTTTATAGCTTCCTTGAAGTAGTGCCATATTATAATAAAGCTCGGGATAACGTCTTGTCCAGTAAAAAAATAATGATCTGTCAACCCAATCCTCCTTTTCATCCATAATCAGAGGTATCAGGCTTTTACCATCAATTATTTTTTCTTTAGGTAATTCAACATTACAAATTTGTGCCAATGTGGGTAAAATGTCAATATGAGCAGCTCTGGTTTCAATATCTTTATTTGTTTCAAACCGTGCAGGATATCTCATATAAAAGGGTACGCGAACACCGCCTTGGTACACATCTCCTTTACGACCTCGCATGCCACCTACATATCTGGTTTGTTGTGGGCCATTATCTGTCATGAAAATAATCAAGGTATTATCAGCAAGATGTAAGTCATCTAATTTTTTAAGGAGTTTGCCAACATTGTCATCTATGTTGGTTACCATAGCATATACTTTTCTGGCATCTTCCTTATCCTTTTCCGTCATTGGAGTACGGGGTCTTGTGTCATTTTCGAAGCCAGCAGCTGGATCTATATCCTTGTATTGTTCATAATACTTTTCAGGAACCTGCAGCGGTGTATGTGGAGCATTAAAGGCGAGGTAGCACAAAAAAGGCGAATCTTTATTCTTTTCTATAAAATTCATAGCCTGGGTTGTGAAAATATCTGAGCAATAACCCGTGTAGGCCTCTTGTTTATTGTTATGCCAAAGTACAGGGTCAAAATAACTTTTATCACCTTTAAAGTAGGTCGTTATATCTCCAACCTGACCCATTCCTCCTGAAAGATGAATCAACGATTCATCAAACCCCTGATCGCTTGGTCTGCTTGGGTAATTATCCCCTAAATGCCATTTACCAAAAATGCCACTTTTATAGTTTGCTTGCTTAAGTAATTCGGCAATGGTAACTTCATTTGACGCCATTATTGCGCCACCATTATAGGTGTCTCTTATACCCGTTCGTAATGAATAGCGACCAGTCATAAGACTTGCACGGGTTGGAGCACAGACCGGGGATACATAAAAGTTATTGAAGCGGACACTTTCTGCCGCAAACGCATCAATCTTTGGGGTGCGCACATGTGGATTCCCTGTGATACCAAGATCTCCATAACCTTGGTCATCAGTCATGATGATAATCACATTTGGATGTGGTTTTTGCTGGGCAGAACTCACCAAAGAAAATAATAATAATAACCCAGCTAGTGTTTTGAAAAAGAGCGGCTTAATTTTCATATTTTAATTAAATTAACCTTGTTTGTAACAATCTGCTTATGATGCGCAGCGTTTAAAAGAAGCTATCTTTTCGAGCCAAAACAGAGTCGAATTATTAGTTTTACACACAATGGTAGCATAAGACAACTATTTTTTCATTTAAATCATAAGGCTCTCGTGTCAATATAAAAATTGGGGTCTACTTTAAAAGTTGAAGTGCTACTGTAGTCTGTTGCTGTTTTCCATGCCGTTGTTGGACTAAACCATACCTCTTTGTCATTTATAAATACACGCAGTGGCATAGTAAATCCATCGACTACATTGGTATATCGGTATTTGAATACATCCGCTTCAATTTTGTATTCGAAGGTAGGAATCATTATGGTTCTTAAGTATTGATCAAATACCGTTTGGAGTTTAAGTCCCGTTTTTTCAGAAATGTAGTTTTCTATTTGTGCTGTGGTCACGGTTTGGTGGTAAAAATCTTTATTGAGACCACGTAATACTTGGCGCCACTTTTCATCATCATGTACCAATTGCCTTATGGTATGTAATAGATTAGAACCTTTATAGTACATGTCACCAGAACCTTCAGCGTTTACGTTATAGGTTCCAATTACAGGTTTGTCATTTTTAATGTTTTTCCGTAGACCCAGTACATATGCTTCAGCAGCTTCTTTCCCAAAATGATAGTCTAGGAATAGATTTTCGGAATAGGAGGTAAAACCTTCATGCACCCACATATCCGCAATATCCTTATAGGTGATATTGTTAGCAAACCACTCGTGTCCGGATTCATGTATAAGAAGAAAATCGAATTTAAGTCCCCAACCGGTGCCGGATAAATCTTTACCTAAATAGCCTTTTTTCCATTGGTTACCATAGGTGACTGAACTTTGATGTTCCATACCCAAATAGGGTACTTGTACCAATTTATAACTGTCTTCGTAGAAGGGGTAAGGACCAAACCAATGTTCAAAAGCGGCCATCATCTTTGGGGCGTCCTTAAACTGTTCTTTAGCTTTTTCAAGGTCGTCCCGTAACACCCAATAATCCATATCCAGGACTCCTTTTTCGCCATCATACTGCTCTCCAAAATGAACATAATCTGCAATGTTTACATTTACTCCATAGTTGTTAATAGGATTGGATACAAACCAATGGGAAGTATTTGTTTTTTTATCCAGTTTTCGCAACCTACCGTTGGCCACATTCGTTAGCCCCTTAGGTACTTTCACGCTGATAAGCATACTGTCTACCTCGTCGTACATATGATCTTTGTTTGGCCACCAAACGCTGGCTCCCAAACCTTGGCAGGATGTAGCAACAAAGTGTTTGCCGTTATCATCTTTTTTCCACGAAAACCCGCCGTCCCAAGGGGCGCGTATGGCTTCTTTTGGATGCCCCGAATAGTGCACTATAATTTCATTGAACTCCCCTTTTTTCTGCTCCTTTTTTAAGCTTACAAAATGTGCATTTCCGTTGGAGGTGAATTTTAACTTCTTCCCATCCTGCGTTATTTTTTCTATTTTTAATGGTGGTTGAAGATCTACTTGAAGTACTTGCTTTGTTTCTAAAACTTTATAGCGAATTGTATTTTTCCCAGCAATATATTTATCATCCGGTTTTACCTCAATGTCCAAATGGTAATAGTTAAGATCCCACCATGCGCGCTCGGGAGTGATACTACCCCTGAGGGTATCTTGTTCCGTGAAGGCTCCTTTATCTTGTAGTAATTGACCCTGTAAATTGCTGGTTACAAGCAGAAGGGGTACGAGAATGAAAATTAGTGATTTGTACATGGTAAAGGTGCTTATGGTAATATATTACTAAACTTAAGTTTCAGAAAATGAAGGTGCTTACCTAAAAATCCCATTTGGAAAAACAACAGGGCTCTCAAAGCCATCAGCTCCTATAGACGATACCCCAAAAAAATAATTATCTATGACTATTCCTTTTAAGGTAAATTCCGTTACATCTCCTACATATCTGCTGTTGTCCCATGTTGGGGATGTTGTATCTCTCCAATATATTTTATAACCAGTTGCACCAGCTACGGTGCTCCATTGAAATTTAGCAGAAGGTTCCACGATACCGCCTATTTTCACTTCTTTAGGAGCTGGAGGGGCCCAAGCCAAAGATGCCATGTTGATTGCGTTTACCGCCGTTAACTTCGCTGCATAATCAAAATTTACATGCTCTAAAACGTCGCCATAGGCAATACCATTTTCTAAACGGATATCTTGATGCTGCTGGGTATAATTTTCATGTGCCTCCATAATTCGAATTCCGGCAAAACCAGCATCGTTAAAAGGGCGATGGTGTCCACCACGACCAAAACGATCCAAACGGTAAATCATCATTGGATTCATATCTGGCATATAGGTTTTGGTAGTCTTATACACATAACGTGCTAGTTGCCGTGAAATACCATCCACTTCACCACCGTAAAACCGACGGGCATTACGTTCTTTTTCTGTTTCTGTTTGGGGAACAGGCTCAGAGAAAATTCTAAAATCGGTACTGCTGGTAATACCGTCAACACCGGTGATGTTTCCAATCATATCATTATTAAAAATTCCAATAATTTCCCAGCCTTGTTCTTTGGCATAAGCGGCCACGCCACCACCTCCAAAAAGACCTTGTTCCTCACCGGAAAGCCCCATATAAATAATACTATTTTCAAATTTGTATTTGGACAGTACCCGTGCCGCTTCAAGAGCACCTGCTAAACCACTAGCGTTATCGTTAGCTCCGGGAGAATCATCTGTGTAATTGGTAGGGTCGCTTACGCGTGAATCAATATCACCACTCATAATGATAAAACGATTAGGATATTTAGTTCCGGTTTGTATCGCCAATACATTCACTATTTCTACGTCTTTTACGATGCGTGGATTTGTCCCTTTCACTACTAAATCTTTCTGATAGATAACATCCAAGCAGCCGTTGCAGCTAGCGGATGTCTTTTCAAATTCAGATTTTATCCATCTTCGTGCTGCGCCTATACCTCTGGTTTTAGATACCGTATCACTTAAGGTATGTCTGGTTCCAAAATTAGCCAAAGTGGTGATATCATTTTCAATACGTTCAGCGGAAACGGCGTCAATAATATCATAGATACGTTGGTCTGTTTGTGACGTAGCATGAAGCATTGTAAAGAATACAACTAGTAGTAGGAACTTTTTCATTTTCTTTTTTATTTAATAGTACAATGTATTAAAATTAATTGTTTTTATGGCCGTATAGCTGCCATAATCCAACTAGGGGACCGAGGGCTAAAATTAAGAAGCAATAGTACGGCTCTACTTCTTGGGTAAGGCTTGCCAGCAGTTGAATACTGCCAATGGTAATAGCAAAACCTAAACAATTCACTAAGGTCAATGCGGTTCCTTTTACTTCGGCTGGCACCGCTGTTGCTACGAGGTTAGAAAACTGTGGAGAATCTGCCGTTACCGCCATACCCCAAAGGCACCATCCCCCTAAAAATAAAAGAGAACTGGATTGAAAAAGAAAGGGTGAAGCAAGACAACATAATCCAGAAATGAATAAAGCGGTAAATGCTACTTTTTTACTCCCATAATATGGAGAAAGCAATCCTCCAAGTGCACAAGAAATAGCGCCTAATGTAATGATAATACCTGTCCAAAGTGGTACGGAAATAGTTGTGCTATAGATACGATTATAGCTTTCAATCGCAAAAGGGGTAAAGGCCCAAAAGGCATAAAGTTCCCACATATGTCCGAAATACCCAAATGCGGCGCGTCTAAAACTAGTAATCTTAAAAAGTTGTAAACCAGCCGATATTTGTAACTGCGAACTTTTTTTTCTGAAAGGTCCGTTGGGAACTAAAAAGAATAATAGAGCCCCGCCCATCAGTGTTAGTATGGAAGTGGCACCAATTATTATATTTGGATTTTTGTTCAAATTCAGTCCATTGAGAATAAACGGGAAGGCGGTTCCTAATACAAGAGCACCAACCAAAAATCCTAAAGCCTTTCCTAAACCTTTCTCGTAATAGTCTGCGGCAATTTTCATTCCTACCGGATAAATTCCCGCCAAGAAGAACCCTGTACCAAACCGTGCGAGTAATAAGCCCCAAGGAGTCATTGTATCGGACAAAAGATAAAGGTTGCAAGAAGCGGCCAGCAGGGCACAAATTAAGAATACTTTGGAAGGGGAGAAGCGATCTACCACCATTAACAACGCGAAAACTAGGGTGCCTGTAATAAAACCAAACTGTACTGCAGAGATAACATATCCTATGAGCTCCGTCCCAAGACCAGTTTTGGAAATTAGCTCATCAATTATAGTATTACCTGCAAACCAAGGAGAGGTGCATGCAAATTGCGAAAGAATAATAACTGGAAGTATGTGTGATTTTTGTGCCAAGAGATTTTCTAACGAACGAATGTAACTTTGGAAATTTTTCCGTTTTCAACTTCGTAAATAGCTACGGCACTATTTTTTTTTCCATTTGCAGTAACATATTCCTCATCGATCACCTTGTTGCCAATCACAATTCTATTTTTAATGTCTGCATGTAAATCTACCGTACTTTCAAAATAATTAGCATACCCTTTTCGCATTTCTTGTTGTCCTTGTGTCCTTTTTTTTGCTGGAAAATTATACAAACTTATATCATTGGAATAGGTATTTAAAAATCCATCAATATCCCTAGTATTATAAGCATCCAATTGTTGTTGTACAATCAATTCCGGATTTGGCGCTTTACCATCGTCAAAAATGAAAGTCATACTGGAAATAGCGCCGTTGTCTACCTCATATAGCGCCACTTGCATCTGAATCTTACCATTTCCGGTTACCCTTTCTTGGTCAATTACTTTATTACCTATTGTAATTCGTTTCACAACTTCTACAGTGTATACCTTTTTGTCAGGAGAAAGGCTACTGTAATTCTTCCGCATTTTTTCGTGGCCTACATAAAGTGTATCCACTGGAAAATTACGAACGACTACATCTTCTGCATAGCAATTGACGAAAGCGTCTAAATTCCCCTCGTTATACGATTCTACTTGTTTTTGAACAATTTTAGCCGGGGCTGGTTCTGCTACTAAAGCTAATTTTTTCTGGTCTGAACTTACCGAAACCCGAGATATGTTATACAGTTCTAATGGTTCAAATCGATGAAATAAATCCCAAATACCTGTGGTATCTGCTGGCACTTGAACAATCGCTTTTTCTGTGCTTGCAATTATGGTATGTTGCGATAACCAAGCCATATCTTCTCTGCCATTCCAGATAGTATTGATTCTTTTTGTTATTCCAGAAATAGGGTGTAACGATTTAATCTCCAAGGTTTTATTTTGCTTCCTTATGTAACTTATCAAGTCCGTATTCGGAATGTTATGCAGTGATCTACCCACATTTTTATCTACCGTATAATTTGTGCCTTCTTTTAAATTACACACCACCAAATCCATTCGATCTTCAATCAAAACAGTACAAACTATAGTTTGGTTATCATACCAAACATGGTATCCTACTTTTAGGTCTTTTAAAAGTTCCCGCGATGTACCCGTTTCAAATTCATATTCATACAGTCTTTGCAATCCGTCATCATCCAAACGAATTGCTGACACGGCTTTCTTACCCGGAATTTTAATTGGAGAGTATTCACTTCCTTTGGGTGTATCTGTAATCCAAGTGGTAGCACCATTTTTTATATTGAAAAGTGAAATATCGGTCTGGCCGTTCCTTGTAGATGCAAATAGTAAATGCTCATTGTCATAGAATGAAGGTTGATTGTCATACCCTTTATTATTCGAAATATTAATGAGGTTTTTAATACTCAAAGTATCTCCATTTTCAAATAAGTCCATCAAGTAAATTTCCGTACCCTTCTGTGATACAGCATTTAACGAAATAAATAAACAAAAATATATTAGTTTGACTGATTGTCTCATAAGCTAAAGTTTAGTAATAAAGAGTGGTACTAGTTTAGCGTTTTTCTGCAAAACGCGCTAAAATATCCCGTACATTTTTAATGTTATCCACAAAATACTTCGCTTGCGTCTTTTGACGTCCCACTTTTACCGTAACCGATTCTTCCGGTAGTTCTTGGAACATGAATTCATCGGTCCAATCATCGCCAATAGCAAAAACAAAATCGTAGTCGTGCTCCGCATAAACCCGCATCGCGGCCCTCCCTTTATTTACGTTACTACTCTTTATTTCCATCACCTTATTCCCATTTAAAACACTTAAATCATCGTTAGCAATAAGACTTGTCAATACCGTATTGAGTTCTACTGAGCGCTTTTGACCAAAATCTGGATCGGTATTACGATAATGCCAGGCTAAGGAATAGTTCTTTTCTTCTATAAAACTACCTGGTGTGCGGTCTACAAAAGATTCTAGTACAGGTAATATTTTAGCCATCCAATCTTTTTTAACGTTCTCCAACATGTGAAAATCTTCTCCACCTTGAGAAAGCCATACTCCATGTTCCACAATCATGTTATACTTTTTTGGAAGGAACCATTTAGTGAAGGTTTCTTTATCGCGACCACTAATTAAGTACATATCCGTGTTGGGTTGTGATGAGATATCGTCCAGCAATTGGTACAATGCTTCGTCCGGACTCGCTTTTTGGGGATCATTGTGAAAACCTGCAAGGGTACCGTCATAGTCCAAGAATACAAGTCGCCGTTTTGCTTTAATGTAGTCTTGCATTATAGTATTCATTAGGTCTACGGATAATCTTCTGGAGATATAGATGTCATCCTTTTTCTTTTGGTTGACTAAAGAAGTCATAAAATCGTTCGCCCATTTTTCTACGTTATAGCGTTCCAATCGTTTTTGTAATATGCCGTTGCGTTCCTGCTGCTCTTCGTTTGGCATATTGATAGCTTGGTAAAGTGTATCCGCAATTTGCTCAAAATTATTTGGGTTTATAAGCAATGATTCGTTCATTTCGTTGGCGGAACCTGCCATTTCACTCAAAATAAGGACACCTGTTTTGTCCGTTCGTGTGGCGATATACTCTTTGGCTACTAGGTTCATTCCGTCTCTTATGGGGGTTAACCAAGCAATATCACAGGAAGTATAGAGATCTATTAGATTTTCAAAGGGCATAGACCTATAAAAATACCAAATTGGTGTCCAGCTTACGGTGGACAGCTCTCCATTAATGCGCCCCACTAACTCATCTATTTCTTTCTTTAGAAGCTTGTATTGGGGTACATTAGAGCGGGAAGGAACTGCCAAGATAATGAGTCTTACCTTTTCTTTATATTCTGGGTATTTTTTCAAAAAGTACTCGTACGCATTTAAGCGTTTAGCAATTCCTTTGGAATAATCCAATCGGTCAATAGATAGAAAAAATTTAGCATCAGGAGCAGATTTTTTATGGGTGTCCAGTCGTTTTTGAAGTTCCGATTTTTCGGATTCGTTACGCTGTGAATGTTCTTTTGCCGCCTCGCTAAATTTCTTGTAATCGATTCCCATGGGAAAGGAATCTACCTTGATTACCCTATCGTCTTGATAAATGTCATTGAAACTAACTTCTAAGCCTAATAACCTTCGTACCGAACTTAAGAAATGCCGTTCATAGTCATAAGTGTGAAAGCCTATAAGGTCGGAGCCTAGTAAGCCCTGCAATATTTCGCGCCGCCATGGTAGGGTTCTAAAGATTTCATAAGAAGGGAAGGGGATGTGTAAAAAGAAACCGATAGAAATATTAGGTCTTTTCTCGCGTACCATTTGTGGTACTAACATCAATTGGTAGTCATGCACCCAAATGGTATCTTTTTCATCTGCCTTTTCTAAAATAGCATCTGCAAATTTTTGATTAACCGCTTTGTATGTTTCCCAGTTCGAAAGTTCAAATTCCGAATATTCCAAAAAGTAATGAAACAACGGCCAAATGGTTCTGTTGCTAAATCCAAAATAAAACCCGTCTACTTCATCTTTGGTTAGTCTTACTTTAGAGGAACCATGCTCCGCTAAGGCCTTGTCAATTTTCGGAGCTAATTCTTCAGGAATTTCCTCATCAGTGAGTCCACTCCATCCTATCCAAAGACTATCTCCGCCCGAGTGAACAGATTTCATTCCCGTTGCCAAACCGCCTACACTTGGTATCGCGGTAATGTCACCATTGCTAATTTGCAATTGTACAGGCAGTCTATTTGAGATTATGATAGTTTTGGACATAAATAGCGGATTTTGTTTTGTTTTCAACTTAATTTCTCTCAATTTCGGGAAAAACAAGGGCAATAGCAATTGTAAGCCCATATGAATCAAAATTTTTAGTGAAACCGCATTTTGACCTCTGTTTTTTACTGGCAGCCTAATTGGTATCGTAAAATGGCTGTCAATAATGGAATAGCAACCCCGAAACGAAATAGAAAAAATACATGGATAATTTAGATTACGGAATTATAGGAAATTGTAGAAGTGCGGCTTTAGTGTCTAAAACGGGTTCTATAGATTGGTGCTGTTTACCAGAGTTTGACTCTTCCTCGGTTTTTGCAAAATTGTTAGATGATGAAATAGGAGGGAGCTTTGAGATTCAGGTAGATGATTCATACACCATTAAACAACGCTATAAAAAACATACCGCAATTTTAATTACGCGATTTACTTCTGGTGATGACATTTTTGAAATACGAGATTTTATGCCTAGATATCGTAAAGAGGATGGGTATAACTCGCCACCAGAACTAGTTCGTTTTTTTAAGCATATTTCAGGAAAACCGGCTTTTAAAGTCCAGTATAACCCGCGATTGGAATATGCCATGGGTAAAACAGACACCTATGTAAAAAAGAATTTTATAGTAAGCCTTACCCAAGGTGAAAAGTTTGATACTTGTTTTTTATACACTTCTTTTAACAAGAATGCTGTTATGGAAGGCAGGGAAATAACATTAGAAAAGGACGGTTACTTTTTAATGGGTTATAATGAGAAGTTGTTTCAACCAACTGTGCGGAAAATATATACTGAGTTGGAACGTACTAAGGTATATTGGCTTAATTGGAGTAACAAAACACCTAATTACAAAAAATACAATGCGCAAATAAGTAGAAGTGCAATTACCCTTAAACTACTAAGTTACGATAAGACAGGTGCCGTATTGGCCGCTGCCACTACATCCTTGCCAGAGACTATCGGCGAAGTACGGAACTGGGATTATCGCTTTTGTTGGATACGAGATGCTTCTATGGCCATTAAAGTGATTGGTGATTTAGGTCATAGGAACGTTGCGAAACGCTACTTACAGTTTATTGTGGATTTGATTCCGGATAAGGATGAAAAGCTACAAATTATGTATGGTATCAATAAGGAAAAGAAATTAACTGAAGTTACCTTGGAACACCTCGCCGGGTATAAAGGTTCAGCCCCTGTCCGCGTTGGTAACGCAGCCTACAAACAAAAGCAGAATGATATTTATGGCATTTTAATGGATGTTATCTATGAACAGTTGTCCAAATATCATAATGACACCGAAAATGGCGAAGAACTTTGGGGGATTACCAAAGGAATCGTTTGGATTGTTTCTAACCACTGGAAAGAAGCGGATAAAGGTATTTGGGAATTTAGGGCAGAAGACAGACACTTTACCTTTTCTAAGGTACTCTGCTGGGTTGCTATTGATAGAGCAATTAAGGTAGCACGGATATTCAAGAAAACTGCAAAAATTGAAAAATGGACAGCTTTAGAACAGGAAATAAAAAAGGATATTCATGAAAATGCATGGAACCCGGACGTAAATGCGTTTACACAATCTTATGGTAGTCCAGATATGGATGCTTCTGTCTTATTAATGGAATCTTACGGATTTATCCATGCCAAAGACCCGAAATTCGTAAGTACTGTAAAGGCTATTGAAAGGGAACTGAGCAATGATGGTTTACTGTATAGGTATAAAAATGAAGATGATTTCGGATTGCCTTCTTCTTCGTTTACTATTTGTACATTTTGGTTTATTAATAGCCTCTTTAAAATAGGAGAAGAGGAAAAAGCGATGAAGCAATTCGA
>RCNB010000168.1_pt1 | contig 43925 bp, 38 predicted proteins | sample 2041321 | NCBI WGS metagenome assembly RCNB01 (sample SAMN09708232, study PRJNA481090) | Marine sediment metagenome, whole genome shotgun sequencing project.
CGTCCACATCGCCCAATGTAATAGACCAGGTATTGTGCGCATCACTGCTGATATCCGCGCCAGACACCCCGCCAAACGGATCCGCAGTGCCGTTGTTCAGATACAGGCGGTTGGTTTGATCCCAATTCCCTGCCGCCAGGTCCAGGTCGCCGTCCCCGTCCACATCGCCCAAGGCAATCGATCGGCTATTGTGCATATCGCTGCTGATATCCGTACCGGTCAAACCCGGGTCAAAAACGCCATATTGGGCTTGGCGCCAATTCAGGACCAACGCCTCTTCAGCGGTTGACCAATTGGCGTTTGTCTCGTCAGCATCACGAAGCGCAGTATTTGTGAAGTCCTCCGTGAATGGCAACCCCGGTGCAGCAAATCTTTCGGTAGATGTATTTTGAGGGGCAATAGTCCACGAGGAAAGTAAAATGAGGGTAATGACTACAAGTATTGAGATAGGCTTTTTATTCATTGGTGATCTCCGTTGTTAGGCTTAATCCAAGATTAAACTCCCTGGCCAATAACGCGTTTGCAGAATATCTATAATGTCTATGATTAGTTGTTGGGCTTCTAGGGGAAGAGAATCGAATTTACTGAGGGCGATATTTTGTTCCATAATCTTCAATCGGCTCTCATCTATGAATTTGAACCTGTGCCAAGTATACAGGGCAATTCACATTCAATGCTACTTTTATAAACTCTGGCAATCCTACGACTTTGAACTGGCGGAAATCCCACGTTCCGTCAAGCGCCCCTCGCGATCGCGCAGCATCCTGTAAGGAAACATCCCCGTAGGGGGTGAAGTGGAGAGGGGTTTGCTGGTAGCGGCCGGCGGGATTGCTCGTGATAATCGCCCTAACAGTGCTGCTTGAAGCGATTGATCCTCTTACCCCGGTGTCCAGGGCGGCTATGGGTTGTCTTACAAGATATGCTAAACCGTTCAATCAATTCGGTGATGGATATAGTAGTTCAGGGGGTAATCTTCGAGGGATCTCTATCCTTGTTCGTTCACGATGACACCATTCCAAGACATGGGCACTACCTCCTCGTAAGAGAAAGTGTTATCCATATTCTTAAAATATGTATCTGACCTAAAGTCCCGGTGGGATTCAGGGCCGATATCTCGAGGGAGTTAGTGCAGTTTCCGATATATCCGCAGCAGTGCTTCCGCGTGTTCCTCTTTTGAGATGATGGGCACAGGTCCAGGGATGTCGAGTTCACGCAATCGCTCGGGTTGGCGATCCAAATCTTTCAGAATCCCGGTGGGCGCACCCGCATCTCCCGGGGTGAACAGGTAGCCGTTGACCCCGTCAAGGACGAATTCGTGCAGAAAACTTACAAAAGGATCTACCAAAGGGGCGGACCGAATAATACTTTGTATCCAACGAGCAGGAAAGTCATGGTGACCATACTGACGACAGATAATTCGCCTTCCCCGTTTCTTGCAAAGTCCGAGCTCAACTATTTCACTGATTATTAAAACTATGCCAGCGGGATTAAATTCCCATTTCAATCATCGTATAACCCATTCTTCAAAGCTATTCAGAATATTGAGTGCACGATGTGTTAACCTTGCTATTGCGGAATCATCGCGACGGCCATTTATTTAAGGATATTTACCGGTGCAGGCTATTTCTTTCATTAGCCTATTCCATATGACCATGAAATACTCAACGATCAAGTCCACAAGGTAGCTGGTATGCTGGACAGCTTGGCTGATTAATAGAATATCAAAGTGACAGCCAGAAATCTGGATATAGTGCAGATAGATTGTTGATCAATCCTATTCATGGACGGCGTTTCAGGCCGATTGGCATTGAAGCCACCCTATAAGAGATAGGCAACGCTGAGAATATTGACTACTCACAGGGCATAAAAGGAAGGTTTTCATTACGATCCTAAAAGGGGATGAGAGGCATTGTATAATGGTGCGGATATCTTCGAGTACCTGGTCGACTTGGACATATTTTCGATAAATTCTGAGCCGCGAGCATCATGAAATAGCGCACAACCTCAATCATCAGGAAGATGTTTATAACAAACACTTACCATCTCAATTTGATATAGGTACAATATAGTTTCAAAGCAAAGCATCATGAAGTAACTATACCTGTGTGGCTTACCAGCAGGGTTTTCCGCGGGAAGAAACTTAGTTCAGACTATGATGCAACCGGAGAAACATGATGTGCCAATATTGGGATAATTGAATATATTTTCTTTAATGATTGACCGGATATTCGAGGCCATTGTCTAAGGTGGGAATTATTACCGAGTCGATCTATATCCCAAGTCACTCAATAAGCAATGTACGATAGATCTCCTACATTTGGGATTTCTGCTTCAGTACGCCTTTCTAGGGAGGCAAATCGTAATTCGATGAACCAGGCTTCTTGTGACACATTGATTATTGGTGGAGGCATTATTGGCCTGACACTCGCACGTGAGCTCGTCCATCGGGGCGCAGAAGGTATAGTAATCCTCGAGAAGGAAGCGCAACTTGGGCAACATGCCAGCGGCCGGAATAGCGGTGTTCTACATGCTGGTATTTATTACACCGAGCATACCCTTATGGCTCGTTTCTGCGCTGAGGGTAACGCGAAGATGAAAACATTCTGTCGCGAAAACAAGCTCACTTTAAATGAGAACGGAAAAGTAATCGTTACGAGGACACCCGAAGAAATTCCTGTGCTGCAGGAATTGAAACAACGGGCTGACAAGAACCAAGTGCCATGCGAGGTCATTGACGAAGAAACGCTAAGGGAATTTGAGCCGTATGCCCAGACGATTGACTCGGCGCTTTACTCACCGAATACTGCCGTGATTCAGCCTAAAGAGATCCTATCGGCCATCGCGGAGGAATTAATTGCTTCCGGGTCAGTAGATCTCCAGCTAGATAATCACTTTATTGAGCTCGAGGGTGATCATGTCGCACGCACATCCAAAGGGAGCATTCGATTTAATTCATTTATAAATGCAGCTGGCATGTATGCCGACCGTATTGCTCATCAATTTGGAATCTGCAAGCAATACAGAATTCTACCTTTCAAGGGGACTTACAAACGCCTCGTCTCTGAAAAAAGTTATCTTGTCCATGGCAATATTTATCCAGTACCGGATCTAAGAAATCCTTTTCTGGGGGTTCATCTCACACGCGGTGCAGATGGAATAATATACATAGGACCGACCGCTATTCCAGCCTTGGGGAGAGAGCACTACGGGATTCTACGCGGGATTGATCCAGAAGCCTTAGCCATCCTTATGCGTGATGCCATTCTTTTCTTCGCGGATCCTGGCTTTAGAAACGCGGCACTTAGTGAGCCTGCGAAATGGCTGAATAGTGTTGTGTTATCTGAAGCACGCAAGCTCGTTCCAAACCTTAAAGATACAGATATTCAAGACGCAGCCAAGGTTGGCCTCCGAGCTCAGTTGGTTAATACATCTGAGAAATGTCTGATAACAGATTTTCTCATTGTAAAGGAAGGTCCTTCGCTTCACATATTAAACGCCATTTCACCTGCTTTTACATCGTCTATGGCTTTTGCAGAATATGCTGTTTCAGAGTTTATGGAGGAGAATGGGAAACCATTTTATCCATAACCTCATAACGAATCTATGTTGGTGTTAAAGTAATCGAAGGTATCAAAATTCCTGTCGCATTGGTCGATTTCACCGCTGTGTTTGAGTGTAGGATTGGTTTTACGAAGGCTACCTCTTCATCCCCTCGACAACACCACTTAGTTAGACCATTCTCTTTACTCATAATTGTAAAGAGAAGACCAGCACCCCCCAACGATCGGCGGGCTTTCAACCAAGCCTTCAATTGGATTGCAGAACACTTGGACATTTGTATCCCATATGATGTCAGCCATTTGCAGGGTTTTCAGGTTGCCTAATCATCAGCCTGAACATGGGGAGAAGTACCTAGTGATTGCTACTCCACAATGACAGGGACATCGCTATACCAGGTGGTGATGTTATAGCCATCGCTGATATCCGCAGAAACGAAGTAGCTCCCCGCCGTGACTGAGCTCGTATCCCATTGCCATCGTGATCCATCCAAGATTTCGATTTCTGGACTTGGGGCTGGAGCGGTGTCCCCATATAGAATTTGGGGTAAGAATATTAAATAAGCACCCTGTTCCCATCGTACCATCGCGGTCCGACCATTGGATGGATTGGTGTCATCGTCATAGAAGAAGTCGATGTTTACAGGCAAATCAGCGTCGACATGATAAATTATGTCGAAGGGATCTCCTGAGTAAACCCTCTCATCACCTGTCAGAGTCATAAAATCAAGATGAAAATTTAGCGCTGTGAGAACCTCGTGTGGGTCCATTCGGAATGTCGTCGGCGCCCCCTCCCAGCCAGAGCCGAGCGTTCCAATTGGATCGATAAGGACTTCATTGAGGTCCATTGAATAAGTGTGCCAACCTTCATAAACGATCATATCCTCTATGGTGACTAGATCCACTGTATTGACCGTATACCAGAAGATTCTCAAGACCCAGCCTAGGCCGATGTCTTGATTGCCATCAAGCTGATATCGAAACGTTACATAATGATACTTTGAAGTGTCAATTCCTATCGACGTATTTAGGTATAGGGTAGGATCACCAGTCAAGTTGGATACACCGTCGAGGATTCCCCCAGCAAACGAGAGACTGGTTAGATTCTCGGAAAACTCGATATCTTCCGAATTCGCCATCCCCCAGGGGTCTGCAATATTTTCAGTTGCATAATCGGGTCCACTGAACGCGGATGGTTGCTTATACGACAAAACCGGAGCAGCCATAATTTCTAAATCGGAAGCTGTGCAGATTGGAATAGTGGATCCCCCAACCCTCATTACCGCAGTATAGTTTCCCGGTTCAAATGAAGCAGGAACAGGAAGCATCTGCTTAATCCTTGAGGGATGAGGATACAAGCTTGCACCCCATTGAAAAGTGCCGTCGGGACTCGCAGCCTGTTGAACCCCAATTAATTCCGCATTTGTCAATGAGCATGTATCGTTCAAATAAAACTCAAGATCACTGCCATTAGGGATATTCTGCCACTGGATTCCCAGGGTGTGACCTGGATCAAAGGAGGTTAAACGGATCCATTCCAGGCCAAATGTGACATCAGAGTTGTTCGCAGCTGGGTCTAATCGAAGCCCGGACACTAACCCTGCCCATGTGCCGTTGAATTTGGGAATGGTTTCGAGATCCATGACATACAGATGACAGCCACTTGCAGTTTGAATAAACTCCGTGTCTCCCGCGGGCACCACAGGTGACTCTAAGGGGCGATCAAACCAATAAACGTTCGCGACATCGGCTTGATCTGAGCAGAGTCGGAACGAAAGGAGACGATACACTGACGCATGAATAGGATAGCGGTCTCCCAACTTTAAGACATGCTGGCTGTCAACAAGATTGGGCCAGAGGATCCAGAGACTGGGGTCAGTGTTTGTCGCTGTAAAAGTCCAATCATCCCCATTGGCCGAGAAAGATGCCCTGCTAACATTGTCAAAGACAGTAGGAAAATCAGGATAGGGTGGGGATTGCATATTCCAAGGCATGCCCAAGATTTGAGAGGCAAAATCCTTACCCTCTCCAATCGTTGATACCGTTAGAGTTATTTCTTGAGTCGGAGCGCCATTTGCCGGTCCTCCAAAAACAAGAAATGAGGAAAAAGATATCCCCAAAACGAAACCAAATTTGATGAAGCGCTTCATGACCGACATTCAAGCTATCCAGTATTAATTTCTCGCCGACATCATTCTCAACTCTCGACCAATCAAAGCCAATCCCCCAATTGTGCTACTCAACTTATTTTCAGAACGACGAGACGCATGTTTTGCCGTGGAGATCAGATAAAATCTCTGTGGCTCATTGTAGTATTCTATTCAAGTGAGGCTGCTGAAGGATTTTTTATTTAAGCGGGGAGATAGCATAGCGAATAGTATTCATACTGAGGTTAGCGAATCGCGGTGCAAGTAAGAGCAAATGCCGGACCGTTCACGTGGTTTGGCTCCTCAAAGCCAATCATAAATTGTCCATACCCCAAATAATCCAAAAACTCCAAGATGTCTTCTTTCTGCATCCAGGCGCTTTTCGGCTGAGACCCACCGCAAAAACCCGCCCAATTTAAAGCATCTTCATACTTTTGCCAATGGAATGTACAGGAAAATCCATCATATTCAACTTGAGAGCTATTAATGAATTTTCTTCGTAATGAGGGACGATGATTGATGATTTCAGGATCGTAATAATGAGTCCAGATAAAGACTTGCTCCGCCGACGTAGAGATTAGAGAAAGCAATTCCAACGGGTTGGTCATATGATACAGAACGCCACAAGCGAAACATATGTCAAACTCTCTGTCAGGATTACGAAGATATTTCACAAAATCTCCCAGGATGAAGTGAGCTTTCTCTAACGAGAAGATCTCTTTTGTGATTAAGCACTTTAAGAATGCCCGAGTATTCGCTTCGATAGAGAGGATGTTTGCGGCTCCACTCTTCTCTAACATGAACGTGTGGGCCCCTTCTAATGGTCCTAATTCGACGACTTGACGATTCTCAACGCCGCCTAGTTGATTGATTGCCCATTCAACTCTTGGATCCTCAAAAAGTAGTATCCGGCCTGCGACAAGAGTGTCATGGGGGGCTGGTAATTTAGATGACCACTCACCGGAAAATATATCTAACGCATTCTGTGCATTCGGATTCGAATTAACATATTCGTCAAGGATACTCATTTGGGGCATCTCACCACCTCAATGGCATAGCGGATTAATCACCGAATGGATTATTTGTAGCCAACCGCAAATAGCTGCATATACAGTTCTCTTTCATCCACCCAATGTGCGAATCGTCCATAATAGTAGATTTCCACACCACTAGCGAACTCTAGCATTAATATTTCTAGCAATTTCGGAGTGAAGAACGTGCTGTGTGATGCCTCAAGCATATGCCAAGGAACCACACCGTACCCATGCAAAAAGGGAGTTACATCAATATTCGGAACAGACACTAAGACATTCTCGCGAGCCACCGTAAAAGCTCTCTCGAGTGCTAAACGAGGGCTTTCGAGATGCTCCAATACCTCAATCAGGATGACCGTATCAAAGCTCGATGAAGCAAATGCCATCGCCTGCGCATCCATTAAGATTACATCGTGTCCCCGCCGATGACTTAACCCTGCAAATTCTTGATCAATTTCGGTACCAACGCTTGATAACCTTCTCTCTCAAGGGCTTCCAAATAGGCTCCACCACCACAACCAACGTCCAAAACCGATCTTCGCACGTAATTCATTATCAGTTTAAAGGCTTCTCTTGATACCTCAGGGCTAGGCAAACCACTTCCATAAATATCCTCCCGCCGGAGCAATCTCTTATGCTTCTCGAATTCCCGAAATTTCAAGAAATATGGAAGTGCATGATCGTGTTCACTTGCGCTTTCAACCCATTTTTTCATCAACAATAGCCCTCTTCTATTTTGCAGAAGGATATATCTATGAACATTCCAGCCTTCGATTGAGCCTGCAAGCGCACTGGAAATGCCAGGGGTACTAAGCTGTAAGTTAAAGGGTCAACTCAGTGTGCAATGTGACGCCCTAATCAAGCGTTGACAATAGTAATTGTATTAATTGAACGGTAATTGCCCGAACAATTATGATTTTCAGGGATCGATTATAAATTGAAGCCAATCGAAAAATCCTCATTAGATCTGGTCAAATTAGGATTGTAATATGGATCTTCTGCAATCACAGCGTGCCATTTTCGCTTCATAAAGCGAACTTCGTAGGGATTCGGTATCTTCTCTGACTTGGTCTTAGCCTCGTCGTGGTATAGCTTCGCATACGGTGTATATACTACGCGATAATCAAGTTTGCGTAATTTCAAGCAGAAATCCACGTCCTGAAAAGCTACAGGCAAATGGACCTCCTCAAAGCCATTTGCATCCCAGAAAACATCACGGCGAGTCATCAAACAAGCTGCAGTCACAGCACTATAATTCCTCACAATGTGCGCTTGATCGAACTGATAGTGCTCATCTTCATCTGCGGGCATATATTTGAATGCATGACCTGAATTATCATAAACACCCATTATTACCCCAGCGTGCTGAATCGTACCATCTGGATAGACAAGTTTTGCCCCTACAGCGCCTACTTCAGGTCGCTGTGCATGTTCAACCATGGCACGGAGCCACTCTGAATTGATCGGCTGAATATCATCATTTAGAAACAATACGAGAGGATTCTGGGTCTCTGCGACAGCGTAATTATTAATGATGGAGAAATTGAAAGGCATATTGCGGTAATCAATATAGTGTATAGGTATTTTATTTTCATCCGAGATATCAAAAAGTGTTTTGTGAAAACCCTGAACCTTAACATCCTTTGAGTTGTCAACAATAATGATCTCAAAGCTGGAATAATCGGTCCTCTCCAAGACCGACTGGATGCAATTTTCAAGCAGGCTAATTCTCCCTCCCGTGGGAATAATGATAGACACGCCCGGTTCTTGCTTTATGGCATATTGAATTCTCCACCTTCCCAATGAGTTTCCCTGCACCACCTCGGCTTGAACATCACGGCGGCTGAGATGATCCTGTAATGCCCTTTGGGCAGCCTCATGTGCTTTCATGCCAATCCGGGAATCGCTGGCGGTCGAGGAAGGTGCTGCTTTCCAGTGATAGAGAACCTTAGGAACATGGCCTATTCTTTCGGTATTTTCAATGCAACGCAAATACAAATCGTAATCTTGACTGCCGTCATATTCGCTTTGAAAACCACCGACTTTATCAATTAGATTTTTTCGGATCACAGTCAAGTGATTAAGATAATTGGATGCCAGAAATAGATCCGGGGACCAATCGGGCTTGAAGAAAGGATCATACCGCTCCCCGCCAAGGTCAATTTTGTCCTCATCACTATAAATAAAATCTGTGTCGGGGTGATCATTTAGGAATTTCGCGATGAAATAAAGCCCATGGGAGGGCAGCTCATCATCGTGATCCATTAATGCTATGTATTCGCCCTGCGCAAGAGTAAGAGCCTGATTGGAGGCAGCGCTGATTCCGAGATTCTCTTCCAGTTCAACAAGGCGAATTCGAGGATCTTCACGCGATAACCTGCGTATTGTTTTCAAGGTTTCAGTATTGGTTGATCCATCATCACATACGCAGAGCTCCCATCGATCGTAGATTTGGCTGGCCAATGAACCAACTGCCTGCTCTAAGAGAGCCGGATCGGTGTTGTAAACTGGCATAATAACGCTGATTAACGGCATATGTTCTAAGCATTGAGCTTCTTGCATTGCCTCTTTAATATCTTTAGCCTCGACATTTTCTATCCACTTCTCGTAAGGTTTCTTGCGAGGTGCAAGATTATTGATGTGCACTTTTCCAATGATATCGAGCTTCGAGCCTGCAGGACTAATCGCCCGGACCGAGATATTATATGATCCGTCCCTCCATTTCCGACTATCCCAGACCATACGATAGCCTGAGCGCTCAGGCTCATCAAACTCAGGATGGTCATTCCCTACATCTGGTCGCAAGTGCCCGTAACTTGCTTCTCCAAGAACCTCATCCCCGAGATAGATTTCAACCTTTTCAATGCCACTCGAGGCGAGTGCCCAGCCATGCAGATGGACATCGCCGTACAACTCAGATTCGACACTTAGATCGGGATGATCGCAAATTAATAGGATGCGCTCTGATAGAGATTCTTGGGTCGGCTGCCGATGGGTTTCAGTTCGGATTGCGTTTTGCCTTAGACGGAATGTTAGCTTAGCCCAACTTTTATCTAACAGAGATTTGAAACCCTCAATTCTCCAAACTCGTATAGCTTTCCGCATGAGGTTGCCTGGCTTTCCTCTCCCAAATGGCCTTGTAAGCATATTCTTAATAAAACCGTCTGGTCTTTTTAGTCCCTATGAATAGGGTGGCGCTACTCGATCCTTGCGAGTTCCTGGTGCGCCTCGCTCAGTTCGTTAGTTCGTAGTTTGATGTTCTTTCGCAGAGCTTCCAGCTCTTGTGAAAGCGCTTCGTTCTTTCTTTGCAGGGAATGTAACTTGTTATCTTCAGGCTTCACTTCGTTCGGCAAAAAACTCCGATGGTGGCACTCAAATTTAGGTTTAGGACTACCTATCACAAATGCCTAAGGCATGGGTTAGCTTTTACTTAGTCGAAGATTCTCGCAAACCCAAATACTCGCGCAAAGCCTCTTGCCATATCCGGATTGGTTCGAGACCTATTTCTTCTAGTCGCTCAGACTCCAACACAGAATAGCGTGGTCGCCTAGCCCTCGCTCCAAACCCATCTGTTGTTGTTGGAGATAGATTCGCCTTAATGTGTGCTTGTTGAAAAATCTCGCTCGCAAACTCATACCACGTGCAATCGCCGGTGCTAGTCAAATGATAAAGTCCATATTCTTCTGATTGAATCAACTCGGTGATTTTCGTGGCCAGGTCTCGCGTGAAAGTTGGAGAAAGCCTTTGATCGTTTACTACTTTGATCTCTCTTCCTTCGGATGCCAATCTAAGCATCGTCTCGATAAAATTTCCGCCCTTGCCACTACTCCCAGCGATACCGAAAAGGCCCGAACTTCTGACGATAAAATGCTTGGGAGCTATGCTCTGCACAAAGTATTCACCTGCCAACTTCGAATTGCCATAGACATTGATGGGCTGTGGGGTGTCCATTTCTCGATAAGCAGATCGGCGATCATGCTCGCCCCCAAATACGTAGTCCGTACTCACATGAAGTAATGTTGCCCCTAATTCACTGCAAATCTCCGCCAGATTCCTTACCCCAAGCGCATTCACCCTGAATGCTGATTCCGCCTCAGTTTCACACTGATCAACTTGATGAAACGCAGCAGTATTCAGGACTAATCCGGGGTTCAGATCTGTAAGCAGTTCGTGCACACCATTATGATCCCGCAGTTCAATGGTTTTGTGGGTGAGTGGAACGACATCATATGAACTGCTGGCTTGGCGGAAACATGTTTCAAGATCCGTTCCCAATTGACCACTGGCACCTATGATAATCAGCCGAGTCATTTCATACCCATACCCTTCAAGCAACAATCTATCGTCTCACTCATCATCTTTCAATGCCGCATTCCGGGGAGCTTCAAATACTGATCCAGTCTCCCGTATAATGTCTTGGGCTTCCTCAAGGAATCTCATCCAGCGAATATTGTAGTATTTAGGGTTATCAACATCCAAATATCCACCCTCGCGCATCTTTTCAACCATATCGATAACCGCATCCTCAACAGGCACTATGGGACGAAATCCAAGATGACTCTCTATTTTCTTTGCGGAAACTCGGTAACTACGGACGCCGCGGTAGCCATAATCCGCTCGGATTTCACACTGAATTCCCATCTCAAGTAATGCTTTTCGAACCCGTAAAGCGAGTTCGGAAATTCGGAAGTTCTGGAAAGACACATTGAAAATCTGTCCCTTAACCTGCTCTTCCGGAGCATTGATGCATGTAATATATGCCCGCGCGACATCATGGACATCTACGAGAGGACGCCACATTTCTCCTCCGTAATGTAGCGTCAATACTCCTTTGTCGATTGCATTTTTTACAAAAGTGTTCACCACGAGGTCGTAGCGCATACGAGGTGAAAAGCCGTAAATTGTACCTTTCCTCAGAATGACAGGGCTGAAATCATCTGAGACGAGGTTTAAAAGCCCTTGTTCCGCGGCGTATTTGCTTGCGGAATAGGCTGCTTGAGGATCAACATCTGATTCTTCATCTTGCATGATATCGATGGACTCCTCGCCTACACCCTGATCGTAGATGGAGCACGATGAAGCAAAGACATAGCGCTTCACTCCAGCTTGAATGCATCTTTTCGCCAGCTCGATACTGGCAACAGTGTTCATCTCTCGATTTGCCTGTGGGTTGTATTCAGCTGTGGGATCATTAGATAAGCCACCAATGTTCACCACAGCTATCACATCATCCAGAATTCCTTTCGGAATCTGTCGCATATCACCTACAACAAGGTCTACACGATCCTGGATCTCTTTCAGACCGTCGCGACCATAATAAAGCCTGTCAAGTATCTTGACGGCATATCCCCGCTCTAAAAGCTCGGAAGCCAGGACAGAACCGACATATCCGGCTCCCCCTACAAGCAAAACTTTATTGGAATTAGTCATAGTTAACGACCTATCACAGTCCAAACATCCCCAAATGAATCAGGTGCAATGCGCACTTCATCGGGCTGTTCATGATTATAGACATGGCTTGCAGTGGAGATCATCTGCGTGTTATCTTCCAGTGACATCCACCCATGAAACACTCCCGGAGGAACGACAAGGAGAACCGGCTTTCGAGTGCCTGTAATTATCGTCATCAGTTCGCCGGTGGTTGCACTGTCTTCACGATCATCCTTGAGAACGAATTTTGCGGAGCCGCTCGTAATACAAAACCAGTCCCACAGCTCTTGATGCTTATGAAATGCCCGAATCGTGTTTCGTGCTTGATTCCCCACTAGGTATACTTGGCCGAATTTATGAACAACGGCATGAGGCTCATCACCGCCTTCAACCCTAGCGATCTCCATTAAATAACCGCGATCGTCCATATGAACGGCAAGAGGAATTACTTCTACTCCATCTATCATTGCACATTACTCCTTCTATATCTTTCGCGAGATATCGTGTATTGGATTTTTGTCTCAACAATTCTTCCCGTCGACTAAAACTTCACCTCCTCAATGATTGCGTAGGAAGATAAACGATCAACTTCTGGAAGTCTAATCGAACCCGAAAAGCCGATAGAATTTTTGCATTAATCGCTCCCTGCGGCTGCCATTCGGAAAAACTTTGTGTCTAAACCTTCTAACTGGCTCCATCACTCTCCAAGATGCGCTATTAATAATATCTCGATACTGCTGGTCTTGGGCATGAAGCTGCCCGGTCAGCTCTTCCGCCTCTGCCGCCACTGCCTTATGTTTGGTCTCCAGCTCTGATAGCGTCGCTCTCTGCTTGGATATAATTTCAGCTTTTTGTACGTTATTCGATCGCGCAATTCTTGCTGCTTCGCGAGCTACTCGTTCCCTCGCTCGGGTTTCCTTGAACTGCACTTGGAGTTTTTCAACTTTTCCGAGGACATTTATTCTCTCTTGCATCCAACCCGCTTGTTCCTCTTCAGTCACTGCTGTAGATTGAGAAAGCTTGCTGGTAATTTCAACATTCATATTTCTCAGATCATAATTTTCCTTCCAAAGCTGCCAAAAGCGTCGCTCAAAATCTCTAACAATCACGGGCTTACCTATGTCTCGCTTTGTGTAATAAACGGCCCAAGGGTTGATATAGGAAGCATCATAGTCAACATCTCGAATAAAGTCATAATAGGAAAATTGCTCAGCCCAATATTCCATTGGCCTGACGTTGAAATGCGTGGCTTCTTCATAATCCATTGGTGTTGAAGAGAACAAGATCGAATTCGCGTGACCGCAGAGATTCTTTATTGCAGCCTCTGCATCCAGGGGCTGCATGTGCTCCAAAACTTCAATACATACAATCAGATCATAAGCTCTACTCAGCTCTTTAGCAATAGATCTTACTTCGCAATAATTTCTAATGTCCGCATGAACATGATCAATTGCATAGGATGATATATCAATTCCATACGCTTCAATCTGTCGTTCTCGCAGACCTTCTACCAAGAACCCCATTGCACATCCAGCATCGAGAACACTCTCAGGCTGCAAATCTCGGGCGACCCGCTCAGCAATCGCCCCAAAGAATGTCAACCAATGATCATCGCGTTTATAAGGTCGCCCACAGCTATGCTTGAAGTAGTATGCATTGAATAAGTTCTCCTGTGGTTCTGATGCCATTACTCTATAACCTCATTTGGATACATGAGATGTGAATGAGTGTAAAATTATATGCGATTAAGGTGACCAAGATAGTATATTTGATGGGCTAAGCCTCGTAAAGTACGGAATCTAAATAATATCTGATAAATCATGAGACTACTCAATATATTTGTCTAATATTGGCTCGAAATAGTCTTTTGATAGCGCTCGTAGTCCGCAACTACTTTGGTCGGATGGCCATAGCTCTTGGTAACGCCGTTGTGAAGCCAGATCGAAGTTTCACAATTTTGCACAACTTGGGGGAGATTGTGCGATACAAGAATGAGCGTGGTTCCGTTCTCTCTGTACTCATGAAATTTCATCATACATTTCTCTTGGAAGTAAGTATCCCCGACTCCTAAGACTTCATCTACTAATAAAATCTCAGGCCTATCCGCCATTGCTACCGCAAAACCCAGACGAGCAACCATACCAGTTGAATAAGTTCGTAGTGGTGCATCAATGAAATCGTTCAATTCTGCAAAGCTAGTGATATTTTCAAATAAAGATTCAGTTTGAGAACGCGAACGCCCCAACAAAGCAGAATAAAGAAATATATTTTCACGACCGGTCAATTCGTGACTAAATCCAGCTCCGACACTTAATAATGATGTCACTGGTCCCCATATGCGTATTCTTCCGTGTGTGGGTCGAATTATCCGAGCAAGGGCTTTTAATAAAGTACTTTTTCCTGCGCCGTTGCGACCAATGACCCCAAAAGCCTCTCCTTTATATACTTCCAGGCTTACATCATTGAGGGCTTTCACCGTTTGCCTCTCGATTTGTCTCTTGAGTGTGCGGATAACGAACTCCTTCATCGAGGTTGGCCTGTCAGTAGCAAAGCGATAATAAACAGATACTTCTTCAAGTTTTACTATTGGTTTGGAATTTTCTAAGGTTACCATTGTTGTTAACTCTTACCTATACCCGGTAGGCAATTGCATCGGAAAACTTCATAAAGATCTCTAAACCAATAACCAGGAAGATTATAGCAATGGCTGATGAATAATAAATCGATTCTAACGGAGGTATCTCTCCTGAGTATATTGGTGATCGGAAGATCATGATCATATGATAGGTGGGGATTAGCCCAATGACCGACCTCATTTGTTCCGGGAGAGATTCCAGTGAATAGAAAATTCCCGATAACCACATCAAAAGTTGAAGTACGATATTGTGAATATTCAGAACGTCCGCAAAATATACACTGAAGGCCGACATAATTAATCCCAATCCTAAAGTAAAAATTGAGACGATCAATATCGATATTGGTAGAAATAGCCAGGTCCAGCTAATCGGTGCACCTGTGACAAGCGCCAAGATCGCCAGGGGGATTATGGCAAAGCCCAAGTTCGCCAGGCCGGTGCCGATCGCGGCAAATGCATATACAGCCCTTGGCATGTAAACCTGATTCATGAGTGAGCCACCGTACATAAGGTCAGCAATAGCTTGCGTGCTTGCTTGGGAAATAAAATTCCATATTATGATCCCTGAAAGCAGGAACACTGGAAAGCGAGGCATAGCTGCATCAAAGAGCGCGCTAAAAACAATGGTCATTACAATCATTGTGAATAAAGGGTCAAGAAGCGTCCAGAGGATCCCCAGGACGGAGCGTTTGTAGCGTGATGTCACATTCCTCCGTACCAGATTGCGAAGAAGATCCCTATATTCAATCAATTCGAAAAATTCATCGACGATCAGCCGGCGCGGTCGGTTTGAATCGTAAGTTGGCTCGCTAATTTCTTTCACTTAACCATTCTCATATTATGGTTCAACTCGATATCCCTCAAACATGCATTGTACTTCCCAGGATAGTGTGTTTATATTAATTGTGCGCTTGATCTTCGAATTATCAAGCACAGAATAGATTAGCCCATTCGCCGCGCTCGGAAATTCTTCAGTTGAAATCGGTTCAACTTTTGTCACTTTGTATCTCTCATCATTCTGGACTTTCGCCATGAGAGTCCGAGCAAATTCAAACCAATTACATTTACCCCCAGAGCAGAAATTGTAAACGCCCTTTAGAGCTTGAAGGGATATCCTGTTTGAGTTTGGCAGCGTCATTGCGACCGCCTTCAAGAAATTTGCTGTTACTTCTGCAATAGCCCGGCTCTAGGTCGGGCTTCCTGTCTGATCATCGATAACCTGGATGGTTTCCTGCTCCCGCGCAAGTCGCAACATGGTCAGGAAGAAGTTGTTTCCGCGCGCTATAGACCCAACTGGTGCACAGGATCAAATGGGTGCAACCCGAACCCTGGATGGCGCGATCCCCGGCAAGCTTGCTGCGCCCATACACTTTGATCAGGTTGGGCTTGTCTTCCTCTGTGTAGGGCTCGCGTTTTGAGTCATCGAAGACGTAGTCTGTGGAGTAGTTTACCAGCTCGACACCCAAATCTAAAGCGCATTCCGCTAGGACCCCGGGCGCCTCACTATTCAACCGCATGGCAATTTCGGGTTTAGATTCGGCTTTATCCACCTGTGTATAAGCGGCGGTGTTGACGATCAAATCGGGCTTCTTCTCAAGCGTGAAGTTCCGCAACCTCTTGAGGTCCATAAAATCCACATCGGGGTAATCCGCAGCGATGACCTCACCCAACGTCGTCAGCGTCTGCCGCAGTTCTCATCCGACCTAGCCATTTTCGCCATAAAGCAGGATCATCATCTTGACCTCAGGTGATCTCGTGGTTAGCCAAACGCAGAAGGTATTCGCCGTAGGTATTCTGGGATATCTCTTCTGCGAGTGAACGGAGCTGGTTCGAATCGATGAAACCCATCCGATAGGCAATTTCTTCAGGGCAAGAAATCATCATGCCTTGACGTTCCTCCAGCGTCTGTACAAAGGTTGCAGCCCGCAATAGGGAGGCGTGCGTACCGGCGTCCAGCCAGGCCACACCACGACCCAAAACCTCCACCCCTAACTCCCCTCGCTCCATGTAGGCGCGATTCAGATCCGTGATCTCCAGCTCACCCCGAGCTGAGGGTTTTAAGTTGCTGGCAATGTCAACGACTTGTTTGTCGTAAAAATATATCCCTGGAACCGCATACGCCGAGCGCGGATGCTCCGGCTTCTCCTCGATGCTCAACACGCGGCCATCATCGTCGAACTCAACAATGCCGTAGCGCTGAGGATCGCGCACTGCATAGGCGAAGACAACTGCCCCCTTTTCCAACTGCGCGGAACGCCGGAGCTTCTCGGGTAAATCTTGCCCAAAGAAAATATTGTCGCCAAGGATCAAACAAACCGCCTCTCCGTCCACAAACTCGCGCCCCACTATAAAGGCATCCGCCAAACCACGGGGTTCTAGCTGTTCAACATAAGCGAATGACAAACCCCACTGCGTTCCATCCCCCAGGAGTTTTTGATACAGTGGAAGCTGGTCGGGCATGCTGATGACCAGGATCTCCCTGATACCCGCCAGCATCAGCATGGACAGTGGGTAGTAAATCATCGGTTTGTCGTAGACTGGGAGCAATTGCTTGCTCACGCTCAGCGTTATTGGGTGAAGACGCGTTCCTCTTCCTCCGGCGAGAATAATTCCCTTCAAGGTCTACTCTCCTCGTCGCTCATAGTTGGTGGTTAACCAAGATTGGTAATCCTTTTCTAGGATGATTGCATCCAACCAATCCCTGTTCTCCAAATACCAAAGTACAGTCTGGCGAAGACCGCGCTCCATATCGTACCGCGGTCCCCAGTCCAGATCGGCCCGAATTTTGCTAATGTCCATCGCGTAGCGGTGGTCATGTCCCGGCCGGTCGGTGACGAAGTGAATTAATGATTCGCGGGGTGAGACGCCAGTATCAGGAACCAACTCATCGAGTAAGGCGCATATCTTCTGAACGATCTCCAGGTTGGTCGGCTGATTGTCCCCACCGATGTTGTACGTTTCACCCACTTGCCCCTTGTGCAGCACGCATAGTAGCGCCTCGCAGTGATCTTCAACATGCAACCAATCACGGATCTGCTTACCGTCGCCGTAGAGCGGCATTGGCTCACCTTGCAGGGCGTTGAGGATCATCAGTGGGATCAACTTCTCAGGGAACTGGTACGGTCCATAGTTGTTCGAGCAATTTGTGATCGTGAAGGGTAAATCATAGGTGTAACCATACGCACGTACCAGATGATCGCTGGCAGCTTTCGATGCAGCATAGGGCGAACTGGGGTCATAGGGAGTATCTTCGGTAAACGCCGGGGCATCTGGCTCTAGTGAGCCGTATACCTCATCGGTAGAGACGTGGTGAAATCGGACCTCCTCGCTAGGCAATTGCACATTCTCAAGCCACACTTTGCGAGCAGCTTCCAACAGTGAAAATGTCCCCTGGATATTCGAGCGTACAAACGCCCCCGGCCCCTCAATCGACCGATCGACATGCGACTCGGCCGCGAAATGGATAATGGTGTCGATTTTGTGATCGCGCAGGATTTTCTCGACAAGCGGTCGGTCGCAGATATCTCCTTCTATGAAAATATGCCGCTCTAGATCAGGGAGGTCTTTCAGGTTTTCCAGGCTACCAGCGTACGTCAGGGCGTCGAGATTCCAGATTCGCACCCCGGGTTCCTTCTCCAACAAGTGATGGACGAAGTTGGAACCGATAAATCCCGCTCCACCCGTGATCAAGACATTATTCATTCAAGCCCTCGCGGCATCATCCCCCCACCTTGTACAGCCAAGTTAGGGTAAGGAAATCATTCAAAGAGTTCAGCTTCCGCCAGTGAACTCCCATGGGCATCCTTGGTGGATAGTAGGGGTGACGCCCCATCGAGCAAAGGCCACTTAATCCCGATCTCCGGATCGTCCCACCGCAGCACACAATCCCATTCCGGCATGTAGTACTCGGTTACCTTGTAAAGGAGATCTGCCCAATCGCTGAGAACATAGAAACCATGTGCAAAACCCGGCGGGATCCACAGTTGATGCTTGTTTTCAGCCGTTAACGTCGCACCTACCCACTTCCCGAATGTGTCGCAACTTTTCCTTAGATCCACCGCGACATCGAAGACCTTCCCGCTCACCACCCTCACAAGTTTACCTTGAGGTCGCTTGATCTGGTAGTGCAAACCACGCAGCACATCCTGCGCAGAACCTGAGTGATTATCCTGGACAAATTTGTTTGTAATCCCAAGGGAGGTCAAATGCTCCACCCGATAGGTCTCCATGAAGAAACCGCGTTCATCCTCAAAGAGATCTGGAATTAAAACTAGTACATCGTGGATGGTTGTCGATTCGATCTTCATCTTGTCCTGTTCGTCCTGCTTTATATCACCATAGTGTCTCGTCGATGGTGGTCGCAGGGAAGCTTATTCTCTGCACCAGCGCGTTCAGGTCATCTGCCAGTCGTGCTACTTATTCATAGCGCATGCCTAATATTCTTCTTACATAACCGCTCCGGTATCAGCGGATTCATCAAGAGACTGCAGATCTATGACCTGAGACAATCCTACTCCCAATCCCAATACGAACCAGAGCAGGACCATGAGATTTATGCTCTGCATCAGCGGCAGGAAGATAAACGTCGCGAGCGCACCCACCCAGCCGAGGAATGCCGTCCCAGCATGGACCTGCACTTGAAACCACCGAGTCTGACCCCATGCCCTCCAGACTCGCACCAGGGCAATCGAGATGAAGGCCATCCAGACAGCAAATCCCCACAGACCCCATTCTAAGACGATCTGAAAGAGGGAACCTTCCACATAGTAAAGCGCTTGAGTCTCCCTAAGCAGTGCAGCGCCCTTCGGCCACACCATACCCATGCCGACACCCGAGGGATCCTGGGCGATATCTCGCAGCGCCTGCATGCTCTCCACAAGGTGAGGTTGCCCCAAGGGGTTCTGGATAGACCAGACGACGATGTTCATCATACCGCTCAATTCCATAACTACGCTAAACACACTGAAGCTGATCAAGACTACCAATAGGAGCAGGATCCATCTACGCCAACCAAAGGTTCGTACCAAAGGTCCATAGGTCCGAATCAGATAGGCGAGAAGTACTACTACTGAAGCGGAAATTCCCACGAATACACCACGCGAGTTGGTAATCGCTAATCCCACGAGGAAGGCGATGGAGAGCAAGACCATTACAATGCGCTCAGTCTTTGGACCAAAGAACAACCACTGCAGCGCCAGGAAAAAAAATACTATAAAGATCACACCGAGTTCATTCGGGCCGCTGACAGTTGATGCGGGCCGGATGAAGGCTACCCCGATCTGACTGAGATCCCGGTATAAGCCGGTGATACGCCCGAACTGGTCGACATAACCCCACGTCCTATAGGTCTCCTCTGTCCAGCTAGTGAGCTGCCACAAGGCCATGATAAAAAGGAGTCCACCAACGACGAGTAATGCGATGTGCATTAGGCGCAAATCGCGGTCATCTCGCGGCAAGAATGCCCTTGCTAACACGAAGACGATCATCGGTTGCAGATAGCCGCGTAAAGAGGTAATGCCTGCCAATAGATTTGGAGACAGAAAGGCTTCAATTACCCCCATCAAGACCAGCACACCGAGCAAAATGTCCAGAATTCCGGGTCTGGGAATGCGTTTGTGGATTAAATATCGACGTATACCCTTCACAATCCAAACGGCCAGCAGCGCCAGAACGGTCACGAACCACCAGCGGGATAAAGAGTTCACTGTCTCTAAGGATGTATCCGCGAATGCATTTAGGAGGCGTATGCTCAAATCACGGAATGGCAGGAGAAATATTAGCGATGAGAGTACCCAGAATGGCCGCAGCCACCCCAACACAAAGATGATGGGACCAAGTGTAAGCATCAAAACCAGCGTGGTGGAATCTATCCCCAAATTCAACTCGACTCCTCTCCGAATGATCTTGTTGCCGGAAAAACTCTACACATTATACCTAGATTCGGGTATGCGAAGCTGTTTGAACTCGCTGCCAGCCAAGTATGGAGGTACTCATCCTGGCCCATTGAACGAGGTTGACAGGTCAACTCCTTACCAAGACTCCTAGATATTGAATGGTCACTTCCGCAAAATACAGTTGAATATTTTGGCTTATTCGCGCTACGGAGTAAAGCTCAAGGGACTAATTCTGAGCCGAATGAAGGGTTATGGGGATGTGATACATCATGGCATCGATGCTGCCCCACTGCGAGACCCGGGCTTCAGCCATGAGGACAAAGGCTAATACATTGATTGCCAACAGAACTGCTGGTAGCATAAACGCACCTCGCCAATCTTCCTTCTTGAAGCTGACTGTAGGTTTACGTCTTTACATCAGGAGGGAAATGGCTATGAAGGTGAACAATACCAATAAGGTCGTCGATTTCCTTCTGTGAAAAATGAAATTCAATCTTTCAAGAACATTCGAAAGGATGTATATCTGCGTATAACTTCATAAATGGTGCATAGACTGAGATTTGAATTTAATCCCAAAAATACTTCTGGCGACTAAAAATCCTCTTTACAGATTGGGGAAACATCTTACCATGCTTACCCAATTGAAACGCAATTAACTTAATTGTCGACTCAAGCGCACTCACTGGAATCCACAACCACTTACCCGTCTCGATGAGATACCGTATTTGTCCAAAGGCAAACACGCTTCCCCGAGGAATTGGATTTTGGGCATTAATAGGATCGCCAGCTTGATCGAAAAAGATGCCGATATCAAAGTAGCGTCCGAATTGAGCCCAAAGATTGAAATCATGGGAATGATACACCTCAGCTTTTGCCTGGTAGGCTACAGAATAACCTTCATGTAAGAGTCTTGCGCAAAGCATCATGTCCTCATTCACAACGACGTTTTCCGGGAAACCGCCGATGGCTTTGATGATGTCCTTCCTGACAGCGGAAGCTGCGTTGGAGAAGAAGTAAGCCATCACTCCCATTGACTCAACATCTTTCAGATTGCGGATATGGGATTCAGCCGGGTAGTTAGCTTTGCGAGCGTAAACTTCAAGCGGGTTCGCACCAGGGTATGCAAGCTGTCGGGCCGTCACTGCCACTGCTTTCCCTTCCCTGATCGGCCTGGTGATCTCATATAGAAAGGTCTCATCTTTCGGAAGTGCGTCTTGTGAGAGAAACACGAGAACTTTTCCACACGCCGCTTCCGCTGCCATGTTCCTCGCCCGACCGTGGTTAAACAGGTGCCGTTCAATGACCTGGACCCGGCAGCCTTCGGCCTTCGCAATCTCTACTGTATTGTCATCGGAGGAAGAGTCGATCACATTGATCTCGATCGGTTTAAGACTCTGCTCGCGTAGTGAAGCAATCAAACGCTCTAGTTGAGCATTGGCGTTCAGGGTGGGGATAATTACGGAAAGTGTGATTTGGTCCCCGCTGCTGGGTGGCTGATCAGTCAAGTAGCATCTCCAAGTTACAATCCTAACATGATACAAAGAAAAGCTAAGTCCTTCAAGCTTGGTGATAATTTTTGGTCGGCTATCTCTGCTGCGCAGTAGAGATGGAACCGGCTAGCAAGGTGGCTTGGATTCGGGCTGGTAAGCGAAACCTGTGATCAGCAGGCAAGAGAAGCGATCGTGAGCGATTGACGGGATGCTCTAGTGTCTTTTGAGTCATTCCGCAAATCCGAGCAGGGCTTCCTTCATCCGCTCCTGCAGGCCATTCGTTGAGCTAGATCGCTGTGCCATCATCTGAAGAGGAATCGACCACGATGATCTCAAGTTTCTTTACGACTACTCACGGAGCACAGCCTCAGCGGCGCCAGCAGCGTGACGGAGTTCAGTGCTGGGACGATGATTGGTGGACGAAGCTCGGTATTACTTATGAACCGGAATCATATCTAATCTAATCAAATACGAACAGAACGTAAGAGATCCTATCACTCTGCAAGGGGAAAAAGTTACTGCGATCTAAAAAAGCGCCTGGATTATTGGTTCAGGAGATGATCGATTAAGCGGCTACATTTCGTTACCCAGATGTCGTGTGGTCACAGGCAGGATCTCCCTTATCCGACAGCGCTGCGCCGGCCGCAGCTTGTGGTTCATCTGGGACCGAGATTTGCACAGACGAGTCCTATCTGGTTATCGGTGGGGGAAATGAAGGTCTCGGCCTTCCATATACGGGGTGGATCGATGATATCCGTACCTCGGCTTGGCTTCGATATCTCACTGATTTCACACGACCCAGCGAACCGCACGGCGCGGACACACAGACGATCGGACTTCTGCGCTTCAATACGGGGTCCGGGAATGTTGTTTACGATACCGGCGGTTATGATAGCGGCACGAGCAACGGCTGGCTATATTTGGGCGGCTCGCCTGCGGGTCCCGAGTGGTCGACCGAGAATCCATTCGGCATCCTTCACCCCACACCGACGCCGACTCCGGAGACTCCAACTCCCACCCCCACACCTGATACACCCACGCCGACGCCGGTTCCGCCCACACCCACACCTGTGACCCCAACACCAACGGATACACCCACAGCAACACCCACACCGATCTTCGAAGACGTGCCAACTGACCACTGGGCTTTTGGCTACATTAATGCCCTCTTCAACGCCGGCTACATTGCCGGCTGTTCCACTGACCCTCTCCTTTACTGCCCAGACAACATTCTCAACCGGTCCGAGAGCGCGGTATTTGTCCTTCGTGGCCAGTACGGCGCTATTCCAGATCCTCCCTACCCAACTCCTTCTACCCCCACTTTCGCCGACGTCGACCCTGCATTCTGGGGCTTCGGTTGGATTGAGAGCCTATGGACCGATGGCTTCACAGCCGGCTGTGGCACCGATCCTCTGATCTACTGCCCTAACAGCCAACACACACGCGCCGAAGGCAGTGTTTTCTTCCTGCGGGTGAAGAATGGTGTAGATTACGTACCACCGACGCCAACCGGTATCTTCACCGATGTCGATCTTGGGGTCTGGTACGCCGGATGGGTTGAAGCTGCTTACAACGAAGGTATTCTCCCTGAGTGCAGCACAGACCCCCTTCAGTTCTGCCCTGAAAACCAGCTCGATCGAGCCTGGGCGGCTTACATGATGGTCCAGGCCAAAGGCGGGCTGTCGCTACCCTGACCAATGCTCCCCTCCTAGATCTACGTCAATAGGCCATTAACGGAAAAAGGAGAGCGAACACTCTCCTCTTTTATCAACAGTGTTTACGAAGAGGTATTGACAGAGCACCTTTTTATCTACCTCAAACGATACCAACGCACTTCAACTTCTGGATCACCGTTAAATATCTTCGACTCAAGAAGATTGTAATGGGTATCAAGCCAAGCCTTTTCTGGTGAGCTGGAATAATCTGGCGCCTTATTCGATGAGATGTACCACAAGAACTGTGCGTCCCCATTTATTGCATCCAGCAATATTTCAACCTCATCGGATAGCGGTGACACTTCTTCTGTCGCGAAATCCCCGCCTTGTGGAATCTCATATGGAAGAGAATACCAGGGCACGGGTTGATCCCACTGGTCCATCCAAAACGTCCACAAAGGTGTCCCATAGGAATTAAGAAGAATCGCATCCGTGGGTTGAGACTCCCTGCGGATATGCTCCATGGATTCTTGATATTGTGTTTGGTTCGTTCCCCAGTATGGATCCTCCCGACCTGTGTAAAGCAGGGTGAGAAGAGGCATGATGGCGGCTAGAGCGAGCAATAATATAGACCATTTGCGTGAGAAAGTGAAAATCGAGCTCCGTGTGGAATCTCTACGCTTGACAAGATATAGAATTGACAGAGATCCCAGGATAGAAAGTGGAACGAAGACAGCAGTTAACGTGCCACTGCGGAAAACTCTCAGCCAACCCAATTGCCATGTCGATGTCTCCAACACTCTGCCCAAGTGAAATGGAATGGCGAGAAAACGTGGATCCCAAGCCATTTGTGTGTTGAAAGGATCGAGACCCACTGCTTGCCATTCCGAATAAACACGATGCCATGCGACGACCACGCCGCTAAACTGGATGGCTGCTCCAAATAAGAGCAGGGAATACAGAATCCACTTTCCTCTCCCTTTTCTCCATTTCAATAATCCTTCGACGACCGGAGATGACACAACGATTAATGCGGGCAGGGCGGGGAGCATAAACCGCAATCCCCATCCAAAGACTCCGGCCCAGGATTGACGATAAAAAAAGGCTTGAGACATAGAAACCAACAAGACATAGAGCACTGCGGTTAGTGTAAAGCTGCCATGCCGTTTCCAATTGAATATCCCAATTAACGAAAGGACGAGTGGAGGTGAAAATAAAAAGATGCTCTTCGCGGGACTCAAGAAGGGCCCCAGGAAGGCTTGGAAGGAACCGAGCTTCACACTATCCCAGAAATGCTCCAGTAAAAAACGATAGTAGCTCCAATGGAACCTCGCCATCGGTCCTTCCGGTGAAACCAACAGCGTGATCATCGCCAGAACAATAAGTAGAAGTCCAAACATAACCCACGATGGTGCTGCTCGCCGCTCCTTTCTGGAAAGCACCACATGAACTATTGATGAGATCGTTAACGCTGGAACCAGAACCAATACGATGTTCTTAGAGAGAATGCCGCCAATAACGCCGAAAATCATTAACAGGACGGCGAAAGTGCTTTTCCTTTCTTTTCGGTAAACCGCCTCCGTCCAACCGAGAATCGCCACGCTGCTGAAAAACATCGCCAGTACATCCCGAAAATACGTCGTAGCGTAGGGCCAGGCGATGGATCCTATACCAAAAAACAAAGAGCACCAGATCGCAATCTCATCCTTATAATTGAGCACTTTAACAATGCGGTAAACAATGCCCGCGGTGAGCGCAGTGAGGATTAGGTTTAATAAGAATAGGGCCTTTCCGCCGCCAAAACCCAACGCAACACCAAATTTATAGAGCCCAGCGCCGAGAATCGCTTGTGCGGGTTCAATTTGCGTCGCTTGATCACCAAGCGGGGTAAGCGCCTGGACGCGTGTATTCCCGAAGACTTGAGGCTGTGTGAAATTACCGAATAATGCAAGGCTTTGAGAGCGCGCGGCGAGGATGTGCTCGTCATCTACTCTGAAAATGCCCGTATACGTGAACGCGTAGATACAAATCAATGCTACGAGTACGACTAAAAGAGACGATACCTTTATGGTGTGTTCTTGTTGATGGGAATCGTTAATGCGCACTTTCGGGTTCGGTCACAACGGTTTTATAAACGAGGGGACGACTTCGCAGCCATGGTTCGTTTGTAACGACAGCGAGTAAAAAGCTGCGAATCCAGAGTAGAAAGAAGAAGGGGATAGCTAATAAGGTTTTAATCGCTGAAACCCCTTTCTCCAAATACCTTAAACTGGACAAGATCGCAATTGAATGTACAAGTATACTCAATATCATTAGTGCGGAAAATGTCAGGAAAAAGAAAGCGTTTTCCCCGTACTTGCCCGCAAGGATCGCTGACAGAATAGCAGCAGCAATTTTAACAACAAACACGAGCGATCGGGGTTTGAATAACACTGACCCTAATAAGGACCACCCCGGAAATCCTGACAAGAGCAGTTTTCCGATTTCCTTCGGGTAAGACTGAAGGACTTGAAACTGCCCCTTCAGCCACCTCGCACGTTGGTTGATCGCTGCTTTTTCATTGCATGGTTTCGGGTCAAATACTACGGTCTCTTGTACAAATGATATTGAAATCCCCTTTGAACTCAACAGCAAAGATAATTCAACATCCTCTGTTAATGTGTGTAAGGAATGTGAAACGGCCTCTAAAACCGACCTTCTAAAGACCATGCCCGTTCCGCGCAGTCGGACCGGCCAACCAAGTCGAGCTCGGAAAGCGTCATAGACTCTCTGGTCCGTGATCTCAGAAAGCGCTGCGAGCGAAGCTATCGTTTGCGTTGAATAAAAAATGGGTTCTACTCTTGTTTGCAGCACTTCCTTCCCAAGGGATATGAATTTCAAGACTACAGGGAAGAAATTCGTTGCTACAAAACTATCTGCGTCTAGAACAACTACAACCTGGGATGGCGTCGATTTCTCATGGGTACGATCAAGCCACCATCGCAGTGCCGGTCCTTTTCCGGCGGGACCGCCCTGGGTGCGGATATGCACGGATACGCCTGCACGGCGGGCAAGTTCAGCCGTTGCATCGATACAGTGATCCGCGACAACATGGATGTTCTCAGGTTTGCTGATTAATGGGGATAACCGTTCCAGCGTTTTGCCAATTACAGCTTCTTCATTTCGAGCCAGGATGACGACGGCTATATCAGCCTCGCATTGTAATAATTCTTGCGTACCCTGGGGTTTACAGGTTCCGATCACTTCAAGCAACCTTCTATTGGCTAATGGTCCCATTGGCGAAGCTGCAAGTTGCTGTCGTCTAAACAACTTGCATTCAAATTAGGAAACTATTGGGGTGGGCATGGAGTGCCAGGAAATTGAATGCTGAAATCAGCGCAGGCTGCTGTGGCTGTCGCCCCTATATCGTCTAAGGAGGGTGGAGAAGGAGTCTCTGTTGCAGGATTCAATTCCCCCGCCTTTTCCATAGGTAATGCATCCGCTGGTGGTCCAGCCATGATAACTTCATATGGCGGGCAGTCTACACCGAAGACACAAACATAACTAAAGCTCCAAAGAGCAAACCCCATAATAGTCATGAATACAGCGCCCATTGCGATGCCAATGAACATCGTTAACACAAACAGGCTATTTGTTGATAAACCTCTCCGCTTCTTACGCGGGGCTGCATCTTTCCCTGATAGATCCTGCATGATCTCTCTCCAAGATTCTAGATTACTTTCTCTGTAAACAGTCCATAGCACATCCAATTATCTGTGCCATGAGAATGAGCAAAACGGGTAAGGGATTAGTCCTCATGGGTTCTACATGGGTTAATCCCTCTGGGCATCAATTAGGGTATGACGCCTTCTAGCATAACCTCACCAGAACCGTGTGAAAATGAGAACAACGGACTAAATATAACAATCCTTGCACAAAGTGGGGGGGGATATATGTACTATTCACCCAGGTATTAGCCTCAATGGTGCCTCTTGCATCCCAGTAGATCCCCTCATTTTACATAAGAACAGCTCCGCTAATGGCTGCTTCAAGAACCTCGATCAGACCAACAATCTCCCGGAACAGAGTCAAAATCGGATCCTATTTCGAGCTTGATCTGCAATACGCATCATCTCCTCGGGTTAGTGCAAGAACGGGTCTAGAAAAGGGAAAGGGACCTCCCCTCCATACGGCGATGCGCAAGCCTGCCGTTAGGTAAAGGAAAGTGGGACCAGACGGTTCTCTTGAGACAGGTCGCATAATTTCGATGCAAAGGGGGAATTTTGAGTTCAGGATGCCATAAACAGCTACATGGTCATAAGGGATGTAAAGTTAGGCGTGGGGAGGAGTATCATTTGCTAGTCAGCTTTCTATCCTTTAGAAGAGCGTAGAACTTCTCAATACCAAGCAAGTCGAAAACCCCCGCCTGAAGAGCCCCTTATTGGCATTTCTCTATAGTGAGATCTCTTATTCCTATTCTGCTCGCCCTATGGAAATTCATTCCTTCGATAGCAGGTTGCAAATTTGTAGTCCGAATTTTAACGATAACCTCCTCAGTAGTAGGCATGATGAAGTAGCTAATATCTTGCCAACCAAAGTATTCATCACCGCTCACATCGTGACTCCAAAGAACGAGATCGTTAACAACCAATTGCTGAAGAAAGACCCAGGGATACTCATTGTCGTTGTAATAATCCCTGATACTGGCCCTCAAGACTACGCAACCATTCTTAGGCATTTCTAGGAATTTTACTATCCCAGCTTCTTGCCCTACTTTAATAGGTTCTTCAGAAAACCCATATACATCCGTCTCTGATGGCAAGTGGATAGTGAATTGATTGGCATGAATATTTTTCCATTCGCCAACCTCCCCTTCAGATTCGGCCGAAAGATCAATACCGTTACCGGGTTCAACCACTAAATAATCGCCAATTGCTGTAATGTAAGTCAAGTCTGAGGCCAGGGCGCGGATAGTTATTGGGTTCGTTAAAATAATTGTGTCAAATGATGAGATATTTAACTCAGTGTTTGCGTTTACTGAGTTCTGTAATTCGTCACTTTCGATATAGATCACAGAATCGGGTCGTCTGAGTAGATTCCCCAACGCCGCTACCTGAAAATACTCCCACTCGGCCTCAATTAATACCTTTGGGTTGGTATTTTGTTTAGCCGATTTTAGAGAAATATATTTAGCAGCTTCTATGGTCTCACTAGTTGCCCAATTTGTGAAAGAGAATGACCGAATGATACCGATAATCGGTAACACTCCTACAAGAGCATATATGTGGAGTTTGTCCCAGCGCCAAGGAAACACCAGGCTGGCAAATATTGCCGCTATGAAGGGGATTGATACCCATGCGGGAAAGAGAATATACCTGCCATGTAGATCAGGAATCCCCCACGAATTCATCCCCGACAAGACCAGAAGAACTAGATATGCAACCCCTATTGAGATATACCATAGGCTATTTTGTTTTTTTCCAGCCAACAAATGGTACTGAGACAATCATTGCCACGAATATTAAAGGTTCGTATTGAATAAAAGCTTGAAAGGTCGATGAGAATCGCGACAGATTAGACTCCACGGCGAAATAGGTGTGATAGGAAGAAGCTTTTGAAAGGAAATAAAAAGGATCGGAAAATTTTATATAGTTCACGGCCATCCAAATGATTGGGAATGCAGCGGTTAAGCCGAGTGCTACGAAAACATATATGAGCGTTTTCCTGGAATCTAAAAGCCTAAACCGATTCCTCGCGGCATAGACAATCAGGTATAAGATTCCAAATACAGCAAAGAACCAGCCAATGAAATGGGTTGCGCTTGCGATGAGTGAGGCAAAACCAATAACTACAAGGTTTCGATACTCATTCTTGCAAATCCCCTCTTCGATTTCATAGATTGCTAATCCAATCACAAGGCCACAGAAAATAATGATGGGTTCACTTAGCGCTGAGTATGTAGTCCATATATCTTGAGTAAGCGTTACTGCTAACATTATCGCGAAGTACCCAGCCAATTTTCCTTGTAAGTGGCTGGCGAACCTAAAGGTCACAATCAATGAACCGAGAAAGAAGAGGTGGTTCACAGATATTGGAATAAACATTGTTGAAAAGGGCATAATGGGGGTGAGCAATCGGAATATTAGGCCATTGAGCCAAAATTGAAAGGGGACCCAGTGACCTACATAAAAGAAAGGTTCAAGTGCCCATCGCCAGCTTAGACCTAGCCGATAAAAAGTGTCAGAATCCTCGCCATAGTAATATCCAGAACTGGCAAGGCTAATATCTAATATTATTCTTAGGAGCAGCCCAAGTATAAGTGCAGTGATTAAATGTTGATTTTTATAGAACCGCCTTTTGAGTGAGTTCATACTTACCTCTTATAAATGCACTGACCGAGTGATAGCTAGGATATATAAGTGTTGAATTAAAGCTCCTTCAGAATCAAAAACAGGAACGGTCAACAGCGGCGCATAACGGTTTTGAACTCAGCCGCCCCGCACGATCCTTCACTTCCTTCTCTATTTTCTCTAACCAGTATCTTCGCTTGCAAATCGCGCCGTCTGCGGGGTCTGCTACAGCGAATGGTCATACGGAAGAATCTTTTTTCTTCCAATGATCAGATGCCTTATCCTTCGGCACGTAACCTAATTCACTATTTGCATTGGTAATATCCCAGAACCTCCTAGAATTATTAGATACACCATAATAGATCCCAAATCCGGGAAATTGTCCCTTCGCGATTAGAGAGCGTCTAATAAGATGCTCAAGATCATCATGGCTCAACCATGTACAGAGATGTCGGTCATCCTTCGGTTTACCTGGATATTCATTAACTGAACCTATTCTAAGACAAACCGATTCAATGCAATGATGATCAAAATAGTACCTGGCAATGGCTTCACCTGTAAGTTTACTAATCCCATAGGATCCGTCTGGTCTTGGGCGATGATCAACCGTAATTATCTCTGGATCAGTTTCATCACAGAGCGATGGGGGCACCCCTTCATAATATCCAGTAACGTGATTAGAGCTTGCGAAGATAACCCTCTTCACGCCTCCCTTACATCTCAATGCTTCATAAACATTTTTCGTGCCATGTATGTTATTAAGAAGTGCAGACTGCCAATCAGTTTCATGATTGGGATCGGCAGCAAGGTGAATTACATAATGAATGTCAGGAATGCAGTTGATCACTTCCTCAACTTGTCCGTAGTTTGATACATCAGCTCGAAATAGATGATCGTTTTCTTGTTTTACGTAAAGGTCTAAACCAAATAGCTCGTAATCACACAACAAACGAGCCATAAGGATACGACCAATCAGTCCACTTGAGCCTGTGATCAGAATTCTGTCCACAATAATACTTCCCCCCTTCATTTGATGGTTGTTCTTCCGTATAACACCATATTAGCATGCGAAAAAGGACCTCGCCACACCAGCCAAGGCACTGGTACTAAGCGTCGACATGTGGGATTCCTACATCGCCGTCATCTAGAACCGTGCCCGTCAGTCTCCGATGATGTCCTCGAGACAGCGCGCCAACAGAGCGAGCGCTCGATCTGCTTGATGATTCTCCAGGATCGTTTCACGGGCTTTTTGACCATAGGAGTCACGCAGGCGGGAGTCACTAATCAAAGTGTTTGCTTTTTCCACGGCGTCGAACACCGAACCTGTTTTATATAAGCAACCCGACACACCATCTTTGACGAACTCCGGGAAGGGGCCGTAGGAAGGCACGACGACAGCACAACCTCGCGCCATGGCCTCGGCGATCGTCATGCCAAAAGACTCCCCCTTGGAAGTGGACACAACAATGCCTCCCGAACAACGAACGGCGTCGAGAAACGCAGGCACCCTCGAGTAGGGTAAATTCATAAACCAGCGCAAACGCGACAAAAGGCTGTGCTTTTTTGCAACTTGAAAAAGCTCACGACCCGTCGTTCGAGAGAGAGCGCGTCCAGCGACCCAGATCTGCAGTTTCCCATGCAACACACAGAGCTTTTCGGCCAAACGGAAGAAGTCTTTCCAATTCTTGAGGTCATCCAATCTGCCGATCCATGCAAGAATCGGGCGCTCCGGTCGGGGTGAAAATTCCGACAAATTAGAAGTAAACTGAGCAAGCAGGGGGTTCGGTACGACGTGGATCGGCATCGGCGACGCCATGTACGGCCGGATGAACTCGCGTTGAAATTTCGAGGGCACGAGCATCGCAGCGATGGGCATATCACCGGCTTGGCGCAGGTATTCTAAATTTCCTCGATAGGGAGAATGTGCTTCAACGATGAACTTCACCTCTGATGGCTGTTCAATCATCACCGGGAAGATTTCCTCAGTATCGATCGAACTAACCAAACTGTACTCATTCTCTTGAAGATGCACCCGGAAATGCTCGACATCGCCGATCCAGACGCGAGGGTCCGCTGGATCGAGCATCGATTGACCATCGACGTAGGAGAGGAACCAGGCATGAGCATTGATGCCAAAAGCACTCAGACCGTCCAGGCGTGTTCGTAACACCGCCTCCACGCCGCCTAAAGTGAGGTACTTGTAGACAAAGAGGACGTTCATCGCTTTGCCAATGCTCTCTTCTCTGCAATCCGGGAAGAACCCGCTGCGATCAGATCGATGATTGCATCCACGCGCCTCGACCAGGCACATCCCTCCACATAGGATGCCAGGGCGCTTCCGTCCAATTCCTGACGGCTGGCACTACGGATATTCTCCATGAATTCTCGAGCATCTTCTGCGAAGTAAAAGTAATCTTCTGCACCTTCTGGCGGTCGAACACCCGTTGCCACGACGGGCAGTCCGAGGGCGAGATATTCGTAGGTCTTGATTGGATCGGCTCCGCGCGAGACAAGACCACTCCTAAAGGGAATGATCCCCACATCCCAATTTGCGGCATACGCTGCAAGGCTTTTCCAGGGTTTCTTGCCCAGGAACGATACGTTGTCGGGCAAATTCAGATTTTCCAGCTTGCCCCCATACCCAATCAGATATATCCGCCACGCATGGTTCTCGTTCGCTACTTTGCGAACGAGTTCCCAATCAAACCAAGCACTAGAGAGGTATCCGAAGTAGCCCAAGGTGATCTCGCCGCGCTCAAGCTCTACCTCCGACGAAACCTCCGTGAAACCCTCCGCCACACCATTAGGTACGAGCGGAATCGCTGCGCGGTTAAATCGTTCCAATCGTGCCCGCAACGCGGAATTCACCGCAATAACGAGATCGCTGGCAAAGATCAGATGCGCCTCAAACACTTCCTCAAACCAATCCGCCTGCCCGACATTATGGAATCCCTCCCAATCATCGACCACATCGTAAACCGTGATCCATCCTGAAGCATTCCCGTACGATAAGATTTCGAAGAAACCGGGATGAGGAAATTCGATGAGCAGAACTCTTTCCTCGAACGTATCGCAAGCATCCAGGATAGACATCGGATTATCCATAACTTCATCGAGCGGAAGTTGGTAGATACCTTGCTCGACCCGATCCTGTGGGCGAAGGTCACCGTCTGCCCATCGCCAATAGGCAAAAACAACGGCTTTTCCTCTTCTTGCGAACTCGAATGCGAGGTGAGTGCTCCGTTGACCTTCGCTCTCCTCCAACGGCGTCGCCGAAAGGATCATGATCGCCGTTTTCGAGCCTCGCTGCTCCATTTGGCGGACGAATTCACGCAAGGGTAGCTCATCGTGCCGATCACGGAAAACAACTCCATCTTTGGTTGGGGAGGGTGACGTCTCCAGATGAGTCACGCGTGCCCGATCCCGAGAGGAGAAGGACCTTAAACGACTCCGTACTTTGCGATAGAACGTATGGCGACGTGTCCCCGGTGGAAGAGCGCGCCGGATCCACCCCCAATAGCGGGCCATTAATTTCACTGCAATAGTGCCTCGTAATTCGCTGAGCTGCTGCTCCAGATGGCTCGTCCGCACCTCATTTTCAGCGAGAAGCGCGCTCAGCGATCCTACCTTATCCGTGCTCTTCGAACGCTCTTGCTCGAACCGCGAGCGCGCTCCTTCGAGCTCACGTGCCAACGCCCGAATCTTCTGCGCGTACCCCCGTCGCTGTTCTTCAATACGTTGTTCAAGTTCCATTACCGCAATATCTAATTGACCGATGGATGCCTCTCGCTCGGCAAGTTCTTGCGATAGTAAGCTCAGCCTCTCCTTCTGTCCTTCATGCTCCTGTTCGATCGCCGACAAACGATCAAGCTCTGCCTGCTGCAAGCGAAGATGTCTCTGGGACTCGATGACCTGCTCGATTTTAAGTAGCGCCAGATCCTTTATCCCCCTAATGACAGCAATGCCTTCCTTTGGTTCAGTTCTCAACAGATCATAAGCGAGTTCAGCGTTCTTTCGGGCCTTCGCCTGCGCACGGTGAACACCTCGTGTTATGTTTGCGTCCTCCGTGATCTTCCCCGCTCCTTCGAGGGCGCGGATTATCTTTTCCGTTGACCAATCGGATATGGGTAATGACAGTGAACCCAGGCCGAACTCATGAAGCAGAGCGCTTACCTTGGGATCGTAGGCCAGCCCCACCACTGGAGTCCCAGACAGAAGAGAAAACACGGCTCCATGCGTACGCATGGTAAGAACAATATCTACGTGCGTAAAGAGATCGGGAAGCATACCCGGGAGGGTAAATACCTCGAGCAGGCTGGCAGATCCTGAACGCTGCATCCTATCACGCACTCGCTCACAAACCGCCGAGTCGTCGCCGTAGGGGGGATGTGCGCCTTCCTGAAAAGGAACGAAGACGACATGACCATCATTTTTAGCAATCCACATGTCCAGCGCTTGCGCTACTTCTGCTTCCCAATCATCTGGCTTCACCCCGAAGTCCCAATAACGCAGGTTCACCGCCATGCGGGGAGCATCGAGCGGCACACTGTTTTTAATGAGTACTTGTATTGCATTTTCTTTACTGGAGAGCGGCATGTTGAAGGCAGGGTCAGCGGTCTGTACGATGTGTTGATCACCTATTAGTTTCGTCATGCCTGTTGAGCGCAGCACATCCACCGATTCCCTGTCGCGCACTGTGATTAGTTGGCACATAGATAGTGCACGTACGATCTGGTCATTGATCGAGGCGTCACCGAGGGGACCAAAGCCCACACCGTACAACATGCACGGAACGGAATGCAACGCAGCTAGCTGTGGTACGCTGAGGTAATAAGCCAACCCATCTTGTTCATCAGTCATCATTTTGTGTGGATCGAAGCGCCAATAATCGTGAAAAAGACCGCCGCCGCCGAGGATAACCAGATCGCTATCCCGGACCGCTTCGATCAGGCTCTTGACGTCCGATTGCTTCAGGGTATGAACATTGTGGAGTTTCTGCGTGGTCTTCGGATCTGCGCTCACAACGCACAGTTCGACATCGTCGATCACCTGGCGCAGGTCGGCGACCATACCCGAGAGGATGGCTTCGTCCCCCGCATTACCGTATCCGTAGTATCCGGTGATAAGAAGTTTAGGTGCCATAGTGACCTGTTCGCGAGCGAATTGGCTCGCCCGACTCCTAGCCGATCAGCACATACATCCCCGATTGATCCCCCATTGCTAACCTAGGTTCACCAGGTGTACTTTCCACACTCGGTGCAATGAAGCCCATCTTCCATCTGAAGACCGACCCCCTCACACAGAGGACATGTGGAGCGTTCTGTAATTTCCCCCCTCAACAGGTAATCCCAATGCGCCGTCCAAACTCGGGCCATGGTCATCGAACTCCAGAGCGCAGCGCTCGCTTGTTCACTCACAGCCCATAGCGTTTCTGGATCTGAAGAGAGTCTCAGGATCTGATCCGCAGTTTTTTGTTGGACATCTTCAGCGTCTGCGTCACCAGAGATCAAGAAACCGTTTACTCCGTGTTTGATATATTCTGGGTAGCAACCCACGCTGCTTCCCACAAGAACACAGCCCGCCCGTAACGCCTCCACGATCGCTAGGGCTCCCGGTTCCTCTCGATTCTGGATCTGAATCGAAAACGCTGAACGTAGCAATCCCTGGATCAGGCGTTGTTGCCCCACCAGGCCATGGTATTCAACGCCTGCTTCCGAGTCGAAATGACGCTCCTGCTGCCCCCATAACCGATATCCCCCATACACATCCAGACTATATTGCGGATCGACGGACCTCAACATCCGCAAGACACCGAGGGCGGCATTCAATCCCTTAGATGGATGCGAGAAGTAGATTAAGCGGAAAGGATCTCTGTCGCTGGTCTCACGCTCCGCTGAGCGAAAAACGTCATCATCGAAAGCGTTATAAACAACGAAGATCTTATCTGAGGGGACGTTCCAGTCCATCCGAACGACCTCACCGATAAAGTTGCTCACCACGTAGACGCAGTCCGCATCCAAGCGATCGAACGCACCGGGGTAGATCGTGCCGTGCACCCAGACGATAGTCTTTTCAGTTTTCAATGGGGTGTCAAACACGGGGGACAAATCTAAGTCGCCACCTGATGTATTGACGATGGCTATATCCCCCTCGAGGCGCTCGACTTCATCCAGAGGTACATAATCCACACCATCGATGACCGTGCGCTCCATACAATTGACTACCATGGTAACGTCATGGCCCAGCGAAGCAAGGGCCTTCGCCATACGGATCCGCGCCGTGATCCCCCCGCCCACGCCGACCTTCTCGGGCGTGTGCCCGTCGTACTCGATATGCCGGTCGGGGCAATAGATGACCACCCGGGTCATTCGACCGCCTCGCTAATGGGCTTGCCGTCGCCCGCCTGCTCGTTGTTCATAACAGATAGAAACTCCAAATAGCTTGAGGTCACCTCGTTTACTGAGCCATCTTCGACCACGCGGCCTTCGTCCAGCCAAATAACCCGATCACAGATATTCTCCATACTACCAAGATCGTGCGAGACGAACAGAATGGAAGCCCCATCGTCGCGAAAGGAGTTCATCCTGCGCATGCATTTCGCTTGGAACTGCACGTCGCCTACTGCGAGAACCTCATCCACAAGAAGGACGTCTGCGTAGCGACATGTGGCGACTGCAAAACCCAACCGCAACGACATACCGCTAGAATACGTGCGCAGCGGTGAGTCGATGAACTCGCTCAGCTCAGCGAACTCCACGATGCTTTCGAAATAATCGTCCATCTCACGGCGGTTGTACCCGAGCAAGGCTCCATAAAGATATACATTTTCCCGACCGGTGAGCTCAGGATGGAAGCCCGCTCCTAGCCCGAGCAGCGGCGCGATCGTGCCGCTCACCCTCACGCGCCCTTCGGTGGGCTGCAGTACGCCTGCAACCAGTTTTAATAGCGTGCTTTTCCCGGCGCCGTTACGACCAATAATCCCGAGGATCTCGGATCTCTCAACAGCGATATCCACGTCACGCAACGCCCAGAGATCGATGTACTGAACCCGTCTCTGGAGCCAGCGGATGGCAAATTCCTTCATCCCGGAGAAGCGCTCCTGAGGCATGAGATAGCGCAGTGAGGCGCTTTCTACCTGGACCACGTGGAGCGGAGTACTATCGGCAGCCATTGCCGGATCGCCTTCAGACATAGGTGGCAAACTCCCGTGATTTTCGAGTGAACATCCACCACCCCAGCACGAGAGCGACAATCGCAACAGCAGATGCATACGCCAGGGTGGAAAGACCGGGAGGCTTTCCCTCATACAACGGAGCGCGGAATGCCTCGACGATCGGCAGGAGCGGGTTGAAGCGCAGGACGGCCTGGATAGGCTCGGGCAGGAGATCGATGGGGTAGATAATCGGTGTCAGGTAAAGCCAGGCCGTAAGTATGATCTCATACATCGGCAGGACGTCGGCGAAGAACACAACGACTGACGAGAGCGCCATGGCGACCCCCAGGGTGAAGGTGGTCGCGATGAGTATGGAAATCGGTAAGTACAGAATCGCAATCGAAATTTTCGCACCCAGGATAAACGCGATGATGAAATAGGGAACGAGGGCTAAGATCAGGTTGAACAATCCAGTTCCAACGGCCGCTATAGGGAAGACGGATTTCGGGAAATACACCCTGGTGATCAATCCACCGCTCCACATCAGATCGCCCATCGCCGCCGTCGTCGACTGGGCAAAGAAATTCCAGAGCAGCAGACCCGAGAGGACGTAGAGCGCGTAGTTCTCCGCCGGGAAGCGGAACAGGCTGGAGAAGACCAGCGTGAGCACACCCATGGTCAATAAGGGGTTCACCATGGTCCAGGCAACACCCAGGAAGGACCGCTTATATCGGGTCTTCACGCTGCGGGAGATGAGCTGGAAGATCAATTCCCTATAATGAACAAACGCTAAGAGCTCCTCTATAAAGGGTGAAGGCAAATCGTCCGTATCATATCCTTCTCGTGCGATGCGTCGGTCGCGCATATCAAAACCCATATTCGTGAGTACGGAATCTCAACATGTGAAATAAGTCTTTGATAGTCCTACCTTGCAGCTAGTTAACGTTCGGATATCAAATTACTGCTGATCGATGCTCTCATTCTAGAATTATTTACCTCACATGGATAGGCACGGTCGCTTTGAATCTATAGCACAATTCCAGCATCGAAAATGCATTCACTTTGATTACTAACATACATCATCCCAGACAACAGGACAATTGGTATTCTTGTTCACACGATTGAGTGGATATAGAATGGTGATGAGAATAAACAATGTTTGAATTTATCCCTACAACGATTCCCGATGTTCTCATCATAAAACAGAATATCTATGCGGATGAAAGAGGCTTCTTCCTTGAGACTTACCGACACGATCAATTCCGCAATGCTGGGATTGATGTCACCTTCGTTCAGGACAACCATTCAGGGTCCAAGCAGGGAATATTAAGAGGCCTTCATTATCAAATCCAACAAGCGCAAGGAAAACTCGTGCGCGCACTTGTTGGAGAAATATTCGATGTTGCTGTGGACTTACGGAAACATTCGGCAACCTTCAAGAATTGGGTCGGCTACCATCTTACTGCAGACAGCAAGGATCAATTGTGGATACCCCCAGGGTTTGCACATGGGTTTTATGTACTTAGCGAGTGGGCTGAAGTGACATATAAGGTAACGGATTATTACGCCCCTGAATGGGAGAGAACATTGATCTGGGACGACCCCAGCATCGCGATTGAATGGCCGCTTATTCATGGGACCTCCCCCACTCTTTCGAAGAAAGATTCGCAAGGCAAGAGCATTGATAACATTGACTTGTTCGATTAATCATTTTCGAGTACGAGAGTATCTTTTCTATTCGTAGCCCAGTGGGTATGTCAATTTACACTCCCTGTCCAATCTGCTGGCAATAGCCTGAGTTCATTGAACGCCTGAGAAGATCAGCGATTTATCCATCGAATGGCCTAAAAAAACTACCCTACGGTCAACAGGGTATGGATAAGCGGATTAATCTCACGTAATAAATCAGTACCTGATCTTCAATGAGACAATTGAATGGATCGATTTTGGGACGCTGTAAATAAAATTCTCATCCTTCGGTACGACCCAAGATGGCCGCGTGTATTATTCATTAGCGTTACTCTTCTCGTTGTTGCAGTAGCACCATTGATCCTCGTAAAACTCCTTGTAACTGACCTGCCTGAAGCAGGAGATTTTATTGTCCAAGAAACGGAATTTGGCACAGAGGAACCCCAGGAAATCAGAATCGAAGATTTCGTACAGCCGATCGAAACGCTCGTATCAACCGTACTACCCACGGTCCAACCATCAAACGAAGGTGGTGCGGGTATACCAGCCAGCGAATCAGAATCCTCATCCACTTATATTCATGGAATTGTCCATTTGCCTGGCAACAGATCGATGATCAGATTTGTACTAACCGAGGGGGCTTCGGGGACATATTCAGCTACTATCTCGGATGAATCCGACTTGCGTTACCAGTGCTTCATACCTGATGGCTACGATGATAGGGTGTATTGTTACGGTCCTATGTTAACGAATGGAAAAGTTGCAACGATCAAGTTGTTTCAAATCGGAGATGGTTCAGTTGAAGACGAAGTCGTATATGAAGAAACTATCCTTATTTCCATATCCGCAACTCTTCCTATTCCTTACGGGGGAGGGTTCGCCTGGTCTGACCGGTTTAATGATGCCGAGGAACAGCGAAAGCTGACAAGACTTGAGTGGTTATATCCACTATCAATATCCACCACAGCTTTTTGTGTTGTGGGTGTATTGATTGCTTTCTACCTCCGCAACCGAAACCAACCTCCGCAGTTACGTACGGTCCTTTCTCCCAAATCTTCGACGAAGATCAATGGAAGACAGACTTTGACAAGGGAAGAATTACTCCGAGGGATAAACCGCGGGAGGGTTCATATAACGGCCGTGTTCATTTTTTGCATCACTGGGATCATCTACCTCCTCACACTTTCAAGAACGATTAATTCCTTCGATAGCGCCGAGTTGATTACCGGCGCCTATACTCTGGGCATTGTCCATTCTCCTGGCTATCCCCTCTACCTAATAATAGCAAATGTCATTTCCCACATACCCTTCGCTACGGTGCCCTTAAAAGTGAATGCTTTTTCCGCATTGGCGGCATCGTCAGCCGTGGTGCTCATATTCTATGCAGGGATGAAATTATCCAACTCTCTTTGGAGTTCAGCGCTGGCAGCATTATTTGTGGCATTTTCAAGATTGGTTTGGTCCCAAGCTGTGGTGGCAGAAGTTTACTCCCTTAATCTACTATTGATTGCATGTGTTTCTCTTGCAGCAATGTATTGGAATGAGAACCCTAGAACGAAAACGCTGCTCTTATTGCTGTTCTTCTTTGGTTTGAGTCTTACACATCACCCAAGTGCTCTCCTGTTAGGACCGGGAATCTTATTACTTATTATCGTAAAGTGGAGGAGAAACCAATTGAGCTGGAGGTCAGCCTTTCTTGCTTTGGCCTTATTTGCACTGCCACTCATGCTTTATCTATATATCCCTGTTCGCTTCCAGGCCAACCCCTCATTGAACTATGTCGGGGATTACTTTAACCGAAACCTTACCTCCCCCGATGGCGTGCTTTGGATGATCACAGGGCGAATGTTTGCCCAAGAAATATTTGGACGCGGCCTTACCGAAGGATTATCCCAATTGATGCAGCTTAATATCAACCTCTGGCTAAATCTTTTCGGTGGAGGCGTCATCCTTACAATCATTGGTTTCTGGACTATTCGTAAACACAAAGGACTGTCTGCATTTTTTATCGTCAGCATATCGGCAATTCTCATTTTCTTCGCATTTTATAATGTAACCGACAATGCACAGATGGTCGCACCTGCGCTCGTTCTCATCGCTCCTCTACTTGCAATTGGACTCCATCGCTTTTCTCATAACATGCTTACCCCCTCCCTTCAATCAAGGTTGAATCTACCTGTAACCCAAGCTATCATCGCCCTGAGTACAATTACAATCCTGGTTGCAACCAATTGGAATTATGCGAATAGGAGGGACGATGCATACGCCTACTCCTTTGCACAGCAGGTCATGGCCAATGTAGAAGAGAACGCTCTTATTTTGGCTCAGTGGACCTCCGCCACCCCTCTCGAATACCTTCAGATCGTCGAGGGACAACGACCAGATGTGGAAATACTTGACCGCGGATTACTTGCACTAGGTGTGCGTGACCGCATAGCACAATTGGAGTTCCCACTCACGCCAGATTATGAGACTATTATTCTGTCCCGCATCGATGAGGCCCTGCAATCTCGTCCAGTGTATGTGATTGAAGAGGATCCCATCATCATGAAGCATTACTGTCTTGAAAAAACTGAACCTTCGATATATCGTGTAAAAGAATGGGAGCGCTTAACTTCAACATGCTACAACACGGCATCGATTCTTAAAACGTATGCTGCCGCTTCAAGGTAGCGGCAGTTTCAAGGTGATAAATCTCAATTAAAAAAACCTTGCGTTCAACGAGGACTAAAAAATTGTTCAATGTTGATAGTAGCAATGTATTAAGGGGCTGCGAATGAAAAGTGCATTGATCACCGGCGGCGCGGGCTTCATTGGTTCGAATTTCATCCACTACGCGCTCAATCATGACCCCCATATCAAGGTCGTGAACTTCGACGTCCTTACCTACGCTGCCTGCTTGAAGAACCTCGAAGACCTGCCCGACCCATCTCGTTATACCTTTATCGAAGGGGATATCTGCGACGCGGATAAAGTAGACGCGGTGCTGCGGGAGCACGAGATCGACACTATCGTACATTTTGCGGCGGAATCGCACGTCGATCGTTCCATTTTCGGACCCGGGACCTTCGTGCGCACGAACATAACGGGGACTTTCACACTGCTCGAATCCGCCCGGCAGGTCTGGCTTGAAGACGCGGGGCGATCGGTGGAGGAAGTCCGTTTCCATCACATATCCACCGACGAGGTCTACGGATCGCTCAAGCCGGACGATCCTCCCTTCCATGAGACCACGCCCTACGCACCGAACTCACCCTATGCCGCCTCCAAGGCCGCCAGCGATCACCTGGTGCGGGCTTATTCCAAGACCTACGATCTGCCTATCACCTTGACTAATTGTTCCAATAATTACGGCCCGTACCAATTCCCAGAAAAGCTCATACCCCTGATCCTGCTCAACGCCATCGAGGGTAAACCGCTCCCCATTTACGGCGACGGAGCCCAGATTCGGGATTGGTTGTATGTGGATGATCACTGCAGCGCCATTTTCGACGTTCTGGTTCAAGGACAGGTCGGCGAAACGTACAATATCGGCGGCGACAATCAACCAACGAATCTCGAACTCGTGCGTTGGATATGCACGATCCTAGACGATGAGTTACCCGATTCTCAACACCGCCCTCACGAATCGCTGATCACGTTCGTCGCCGATCGACCCGGCCACGACCGAAAATATGCGATGGACACGCGCAAGATCAAGACGGAAATGGGATGGCAGCCCAGAGAAACTCTCGCCACAGGGTTGCGCAAGACCATCGCCTGGTATCTGTCCAATCCCGACTGGGTTGGGGAAATTAAAACTCGTCCCACATTCAGCGAGTGGCTCGTACAAAACTACGCAGCCAGAGGAGACAATTGATGAAGGGTATCATCCTCGCCGGAGGTCACGGCACGCGCCTCCACCCTCTCACGCAGGGGTTGAGTAAGCAGTTACTGCCTCTGTACGACAAACCCATGATTTACTACCCGCTCTCCATGCTCATGCTGGCCGGAATTCGCGAGATCCTGATCATCAGCACGGTTGAGCATCTCCCATTGTTCCGCAGCATGCTCGGTGTTGGACACCGTTGGGGTCTGGATTTCTCCTACGCCGAGCAAGCGGAACCGCGCGGCCTTGCAGACGCCTTCCTGGTCGGACGGGAGTTCATCGGCGATAGCACTGTATCGTTGATCCTGGGCGACAACATCTTCTTCGGCCATGGTCTTCCGTCCAAGCTTAGAGCGGCGGCCGAACTTGCCGAGGGCGCACTGATCTTCGCCTATCCGGTTCGAGATCCAGAACGTTACGGCGTGGTTGCATTCGACCAGGAGGGCAACGTGACCTCGATCGAGGAGAAACCCGAGAAACCTCGTTCTAATTTTGCTGTGCCGGGGATCTACTTCTACGATAACACCGTTGTGAGCATCGCCGAAAACCTCAAACCTTCCGCTCGAGGCGAGCTGGAGATTACCGATTTGCATCTCGAGTATCTGGCTCGCAAGCAGCTCAAAGTCGAAGTTTTGGGGCGCGGCATCGCCTGGTTGGATTCGGGCACGCACGAATCGTTGATGCAGGCGGCGAATTTCATCCAGGCGGTACAAGAGCGGCAGGGATTGATGATTTCATGCCCCGAAGAGATCGCCTATCGAATGGGGTACATCGACCGGGAGCAATTGAAGGCGCTCGCCGAAGATATGGGGGAAAATCAATACCGGCAATATCTCCAGCAGATGGTGCTCGACGACCCCTTTTCAGACGTCACGAGAAACGAATGATGCGGATATTACTGTTCGGTAAATGTGGGCAGCTCGGTTGGGAACTTCACCGTCAACTCATCCACCTCGGCGAAGTTACCGCATTGGATCAGCCCGACGTCGATTTCTCTTCCCCCGAAAGCCTGCGGCCGCTGATACAGGAGATCGAGCCAACCCT